>ULWM01028768.1_pt1 | contig 11211 bp, 6 predicted proteins | sample 1960331 | NCBI WGS metagenome assembly ULWM01 (sample SAMEA4835812, study PRJEB28245) | human gut metagenome | biome: gut microbiome; material: fecal sample | place: Denmark | collected 2008 | reverse complement strand
CCCCGGCTCCCGCTGCCCAGCCTGCTCCGGCTCCGGCTCCCGCTGCCCAGCCTGCTCCGGCCCCGGCTCCCGCTGCCCAGCCTGCTCCTATCCAGGCCAATGTGAGCAAGGAAGCCTCTGATGCTCTCACGGGAATTCTGACTGATGTTGCCGGTTACTAGTTGACAGACAACTTGTAGACGGCTATATATGCTCCATGAGGTGGTCGACCAACCACTTCATGGAGCCTCAACCTGAACAAGAAGGTTTTCACGGAGGCGGGAATCGAGGGAAGTCTGGATTTATGAGGGCTTGAAGCACCCTCGTGTCCGCCCAGACTGAATGGTGGTTCTACTGAGATTCCCTCCTCCCTGAAAACCTTCTTTTCATAGGACACAGCGTATGCTTCAGCAAACAAGACGTTTCCTTTCGAGTCTGCTCCCCCCGCTCCCTCCCCGTGAAGACTCTTTCAGCTTCCCCACATATTTTTCTCTGGGTATCAAAGACGGTTCCCGTCGGCAGAGCCCTTGCCCCAGTATCGACGACATAATCTCCGAAGGATTTTCCCTGTCGTCACAGGGCTACAACGCCTACTTCGCCCTCGCTTCTTTCGCTGATGGTGCGGCAGGTCGCAAGCAGGTGAATGCGCGTACCCTCAAAGCCTTCTGGGTTGACCTCGATGTCGGCAAGCAAGGCATCTCCTACCCTACCATCCAGTTCGCAGCCTTTTGCCTGAACCGTTTCGTGCGCGAGACGGGTCTCAATCCGTCGTGGATTATCCATTCCGGTAAGGGCCTGCATGTATATTGGGCCCTGTCTGAACCTGTGCCGGTCTCCTGGTGGCGCCGCGTCGCTTTCATGCTGGAAAAGGAATGCGCCGCTTTCGACCTGTGGGCTGACCCCGCTTGCACCAAAGACCCGGCGCGTGTCTTACGTCTTCCCGGAACCCTCCATCAAGGCACTGGAAACACCGTATCCGTGGTGCGGGAGACCGGCTGGGTATGGGAGTCGCATAAGTTCGTAGAAGTCATGCTGACTTCGATGGCGGAGAAACATCCCGATGCCATCATCAAGCTCAAGGCGGAGCTCAAGCCTACGGTTCCTCAGAACATCGCGCAGACGCCGCAGCCTGTGGCATTGACCGGCAATGCTCTGTTCTCCGACGGCATGGGGTTCACATCTTCCGCACCAGTGGCGAAGTCCGAACCCATAGTGCGTGGCTGCCGTCAGATGCTCTTCTCCGGTAAGGGGCAAGAGCCGCACTGGTATGCCGCCATGTCCGTGTTCAAGCGCTGTGTGGATGGCAGGGAGTGGGCCCATGCTGTGTCGGCTTTGGATAAGGAACGCTACAACCCTGCCGACTGTGACGCGAAGTTCGACCATGCCCCTGATGACGCTCCTGCCCGGTGCGACCGTTTCGACAGCTTGAATCCCGGGGTATGTCCTACATGTCCGCACTGGGGCAAAATCACATCCCCTGTGCAGTTGTGGCGGAAGTCGCAGAATGCCGGTGAAACGTTCGTGCAGCAGCCTGTGGCCCAGCCTGTGCAGCAGCACATGGCCCAGCCTGCGCCTCAGCCGGTGCAGACCATGCCGCAGCCTGCGGCCCAGCCGGTGCAACGCCTCATCATCCCGGAAGTCTTCGACCACCCGCGCATCGGGTTCCGCAGCAAGCGCTACAGCGTGGATGACAGAGGATGCATCTGGCACAAGTCGGAGAAACAGGACGACGGTTCGTGGGTGACGACAGACCATATCCTCACCACATCCCAAGTCTATTACATCAAGTCGGAATGGACATACACGAATGGTGTTTCTGAGCGTTCGCATTGGTTCGAAGTGCGCCACAAGCATGGGGCTGTCGAACTGATGCGCTTGCCTGCTTCCACGCTGGCAAGCAATCAGAGCCTTATGGCCGCGCTCAATTCTTCCAACATCCTCTCGTGTAACCTTGACATGTACACCCCTAAAATATTTGCAAGTTTTATGAACAGCTACCTTCGCAGTGTTTTGGAAAACGGGTACAGTACAGAGATTCAGACGCGGGATGTGTTCGGGTGGACGGACATTACCGACCCCGTGACGAACCAGCCCACGTTGGGTTTTGGCGTGGGCCATGGTGTCATCACAGATACCGGCATCCACGACATGGTGTACAAAGGCTCGGCTGAAAAGCTGGCGAAGAAGGAACTGTCCATCAAGGGCGACCTCGACAAATGGAAGTACGTCCCGCAGATGTACCGCATCCTCAACCAGCCTGCTGCCCAGCTCGCTATCTGCCTGTCCTTCGCGGCTCCGCTCATGCACTATGGTCCTGGTGTCGTGCGTTCCGCTGCCTACTCTTTGTGGAGCACCACATCCGGCAAAGGCAAGTCGCAGGTGTTGTGCTCTGCTGCATCCATCTGGGGGCATCCTGAAGAGCAGTTCGTGCAGCGCAATTCTTCTGCCGTCATGCGGATGCGGAAAATGGCCGTGCTGAACAATCTGCCCGTCTACATGGACGAACTTTCGGACATGAAAGACGAAGACCTCTATGCCCTCGCCTACAGCCTCATGGGCAATCAGGAGAAGCAGAAGCTCAAGAGTAATGGCGCTGAGATGGTCGACACCGGTTCGTGGTCTACGGTCACGTTCATCACGTCGAACAAGTGCATCAAGGAAGCTGTTGCCCGCCATGCCGGGGATTCGGAGGCCAGTATTGTGCGCGTGATGGAGTATGAATGTGACTTCCCCTCGTATGCCGACAAGCCGGAAGTGCAGGAATATATCCACGCGTGCATGGACGCCTGCAAGACGAACTATGGCCTCGCCGGGCCCGAGTTTATCTATCAGGTCTTGAAGCACAGAGACCGGCTGGCGACGCTCACGCAGCAGGTAGAGACGTGGTGTCGTAAATACGGCTTCGACAACTCGGAACGCTTCCTGAGCTATCCCTTGGCGATGGCGATGAAGGCCGGGCGCTGGGCTGTGGAGTATGGTCTGTTGGACTATGACATGGATGCGCTGGAGAACTGGGTCATCAATGTCTTCGTTCCGCATAACCGTCGCAGCACCGAAGCGAATACGTCTGACCCCGTGCATATGCTGACGACGTACCTCATGGAGCGCCAGCTCAATATGCTGGTGGTCAGGGCCAATCATCGCGATAAGACCATGCCCGAGCAGCCGCATGGGGTACCGGACAAGTACATCGTGAGTCTGCCCAACAATAGGGACATCACCATGCGGGCCGTGCTGGCGACGCAGGAATTGTATATCTCGCGTTCCGACCTGCACAAATGGCTCAAGGCCCAGAAGCATTCGCCTTCCAATCTCTGGAAGCGTCTCGAAGACAGAGGCATCACAGCCAAAGATACGACCAAGAATTTTGGTGAGAACATCGGCTGGATGCAGCTCCCCAATACACGCTGCTACAGGCTTGACGCCACGAGCGTGAAGCGGCTCGGCTTCGACATCAAGGATGCCCCGGCCCTTGAGGCTACAGCCAATGTGAAAGTCCTGTAACACATGGAAGATGTCCTTATCAACTGAATCGGTGTATTTACTCAATCCAAAATTGGATGCAGTTGGGCTCCCAAGGAGGGCCGCCTATGAACGACATGAAGATTTTCGAGAACTCCGAGTTCGGCGCCGTGCGCGTCGTGGATGTGAACGGTGAACCCTGGTTCGTGGCCAAGGACGTGTGCGAATGTCTGGAACTTGGCAATCCGCGCACGAGCATTGCCCTTTTGGATGAGGATGAAAAGGGCGTCCATACTATGGACACCCCCGGCGGCCAGCAGGAAATGTCCATCGTTTCCGAGGCTGGCCTGTATTCCCTGATCCTGCGTTCCCGCAAACCAGAGGCCAAGGCTTTCAAACGCTGGATCACGCACGAGGTCCTGCCCAGCATCCGCAGGACGGGCCAGTACGGCGGCTATGCTCTGCCGCGTGTGCCGCAGTCCTTCCCCGACGCCCTGCGCATGATCGCCGACATCGAAGAGGAAAAGCAGCTCGCCCTTGAGCAGCGGGACTACTACAAGCGCACCAAGGCCGAGATAGGCAGCCGACGCGAAGCTACCAGCATGGCCACGGCGTCCGCAGCCGTTCGCCCGCGCGACGCTCTGGCCGACAAGCTTGGTGAGGGAAAGCACTACAAGCAGGTGAAGGCCATCCCGTGGCTGCTGGAGGTGTTCCACGAGTCTGCGGGCATGTACTCGCAGGTGGGCCGCAAGCTCTCGCAGCTTGGGGAAAGGATGGGCCTCGCCCCGCGCATCAAGGAAGACAGCCAATACGGCACCATCAAGATCCACCATGTGGAAGTCATCGAGGCGCTCCGGCTGGCTCTCAAGCAGGATCACAACCTGCTGGGGAAATATCGTAAGATGAACTAAACCGTTCGGAATTCGTGCAGACATAGACAGAAACGTGAAGCCCCCTCATGTCGACCAATGCGGGCGTAGTGTCGACATGAGGGGGCTTTTTTTTGTATCCGGCATCCTGGGGGAACGGGAGGTGAAACCAGGACGACGGAAATGTTTATTCGGCGATGTCGATGTTGATGGGGATACTGCTCACAGCCGTTCCGTTGCAGTTCGTGGCGCACACGCTCATGGAGAACTGTCCCGATACGTTCGGTGTGCCGGACAACGTGACCGTGTTGGCTTTGGTCTCGACCCGCATCCAGTCAGGAGCGCCGTTCGCCCCCAGGGTCATAGGCATCGAACCCTGGAACGCCACATGCCCCGTCCACGGCTGACCCTTCGTACAATCCGGGAGCGCATAACCCCCGACTTCCACAGGTTCGCATTCACACGGACCTTCGCAGCAGGTGTAATTGCACACAAGGTCTTTGATGGCGGCGATGATAGTGGGAGAAACCGTGCGGATACAGGCGCCGTATGTGAACGTCTGGGGCTTGGTGCCTCCGATACCGCGTTCCAGCAACAGGGTGCCGTGGTCATTCCGCACCTTCACGGTCTCCATGTCGGTGTCGCCGACGATGGACAGGTAGGTGTAATCGTCTTCACCACTGAGCAGGTCGAGAAGGTCAGCCTCGGCCTTCTCGACAATAGGCAGGTCGAGGTCGCTGGCTTCGAGCTTGCGTATCAGGAATGTGGCGAAATACTTGTTTTTGAACACGACTGTGTCTCCTGTCTACTTGCTTGCAGCAAGCCTGTGTTCAAGTTCTACTACACGCCTTTCGAGTTTGGCAAGCGCTTCTTCAGAAGCGAATCCGGTATGCCCGCTGTTGGCGTAGTCGAGGTTGGACAGTGCGCGGTGGTCACTCGTTCCGGGAGGGCCGGGAGGGCCCTGCTTGCCTGGGGAGCCGGTTCTCCCGGTAGCTCCCGGGCGTCCTTCCGGGCCCTGCTTTCCGGGCGGGCCAGGGTCGCCCTTCGGGCCGGGGATGCCCTTCGGGCCAGGTACTCCGCGCAGACCGTGCTTCCCAGGGATACCTTGTCTGCCGGTTTCACCAGGAGGGCCGGGAGGGCCGGGAGGGCCCTGCTTGCCGGGAGGACCGGTGAGACCCTGCTTGCCGGGGGAACCCGGTTCCCCTTTGGGACCAGTCTTACCGGTGTTGCCGGTGTTACCCTTGTCGCCCTTCAGCGGTTCGCCCCACCGCAGGAGGCAAGGCGAAGAACTGTCAAAGATGAGAGCTTGTCCATCCTTGCCACCGGGCGGGATACCGATGACGGGATTGACAGGGTAGCCTTCATCGCAACCGTAAGGGATGTCGTGCCGTGCCATTTATACCTCTTCGTCACACGTCCCAAGCATGAATTGTACCTGGGCCATGTCGATAATGTGTTCACTGCATCGAGGACCGTAGTCTATATCGAACCGCGCCAAAACGCAAAACAGCGGCTTGGGGGGCAGGTGCACCGGAGGATGGATACTCAGGTCAGGAACACACGGAGAATCAACAGGATGCGGTGTATCACGGAGGGTGCGGAGCATTCGGAAATCGAGTGGCTTGTTGAGTGCCGGGTGATACTGCAACACACCGGTGTAGCGTCCCCAAGGCAGTGTATGGAACACGTCGGGGATACGGAACTCCACAGTGCCATCTTCTCCCCAGGAGAATGCTCTGCATACGATAGGGGCGAAGTCAGGCGGTGCAGGATTCGCCACATCGACATCGACGCGATGCCCGGGCCAGCAGCCGTGCAGATACCACGGACTTCCGCCGACGTGACACCCGCAGGCGCAATCATTGTCGACTTGCCCGGGCATGATGGTCAGTATGACGTTGCGCCAGTCCTGCAAGATGCGATTGTTACGCCAGTCTTTGATACGGATACCGATGCGGGTGACATCTTCGGTGAGCGACAGAATCATCCTAACCCCTCGTCTGGTAATAGTTCAACGCGCTTACGGCTGCATCGTATAGGTTCCCGGACGAAAGCTCAAGGTTGGCGAATGCGGTACGCAGTTCTTCCGAATCTTCCATCGCGAGCCACCTGTCCTTGTATTCCTTGTTGAAGTCCATGCCGTTCTTCCGAAGCGCTTTGTCGGTTTCCCAGATGAGCATGTAGTCGGAAATCTCTTCCGGGGTGAAACCGATTTTTTCGAGCTGGGCCTGACGATAGGCTCTGGCGTCGACGCTGCGGTCAGGTGACGTTATCTTCACACCGGAACGCCGGATGCGGGATTCATATTCATCCTTGGCGTTGTAGTACAAAAGCTGGCTCGACTTCCCGGCATTCCCGAACCATGTGGACGTACCAAGTCCACGCAGCAGCGGGTGCATGTCACGAAATTCGGACATGCTCTGCGACCCTTTGTAAAGGGCTTCGTCTTCCACGGCACCCATGACCATGCGCAGGGGACCGGTGAGGATGCTCTTCGCCATGTAGCGCAGTTGTTCAGGAGCGAAGTCGATGCCGGTCTCGCTGTTGAGGCGTTTCGCCATGTTGTGCCAGATGACCGGGGTATTCGTTCGGCCCGTAGACGACAGCGCCGTCGTACCCTGGGAAGACTCGCGGGTTATCTCTTGCCCGAAATACGACCGGTTGATGGCGACATCGACAAAGGGGCGCAGGGGCGGCGGGCAGAGAAACGCTGCCAGATAATCGGCAGGATGTTCCGTGAAGCGATAGTCGGGCCAGTTGCCCGGCATAGTGTTCTTGACCGTGAGGAACAGCGTATCGAAGGCCAGGTCTTGCGGAGACATGAGACCGCTCGCCACACGTTCCTGACCAACGGACAGCATGGCCGCTATCTGCGGCAGACCAAAACCGACAGGGAAGCGGACGAAGTCTCCCTCAGACCCCATGCCGATGGGTATACCGCGCACCAGCTCGGACAGCGACATGGCATCCATACGATACTTGCCATTCTCATCCCGGCCAAGGGATTCCCGGGCCAGCGGGTACAACATGGAATACGCTCCGTAGGCAGCCAGCAGGCCCATGTATCCACGCATCCCCTGTTTGATGATGTCACCTGGGGTACGCGCACCGAGACCCAAGGTGCGGGCCAGGGCCACACCAGATTCCACAGTGGGTACGACATAGGGAAACAGGACGCGAAGGTACGGCGTCAGTTCACCACGATGGTTCAGGTTCATCATTTCCAGCACGCCACGGGCCGCACGGCTTGCCGGTACTCCGGCTTCGCGCAGGGTGACGAACTGGGCAAAAGCACCCGCATTCTGGAAGAAGTCGTTCCAGCCATCCAGTACACGCATGACTTGGTTCTTCGACGTGCCGAGACTTCTCAGCCAGCGTGCTACGCTGGGGCCCCCATAACCGACGATGGCCTTCTCCAGCCGGGAAGAAGCATCCGGCAGTCCAGAGATGGTCCCGGATTCTTCGACCGGAGACCGCTGTCCCTGGATGTATTTCTGGAACAGACCGCCGCGACGGTATTCATCCAGATATTGGTACATGGGATTCGATTCGTCGAGCCTGCCCTGCATGATGTCCAGCAAGGCTTTGGATGTCCTCGGCGTGTTCGCCAGCACTTTCGCTGCCAGAGAGCTGCCTTTGATGCGAGTGCCGTCTTCAGCATAATAGTCACGATTCACCATGTTGGATGCACGTTCCATCACATCGCGAGAACCGGACAACGGAGCGAATAGAAGCGAGAACCGCGTATTGAGCTGGCTGACAAGACTGGTGAAACGCCCGGCAGCTTCGACCGGCAACCCGGCGCTGCCCAGCTTGTAATCACTGGACATGGCATTGTTGAGCATTTCACCGGTGAGACCGGATTCCACATGGGACCACTTGGGGTCGAAGCGAAGGTACCGCCTTTTGATGACAGTCTCACCGTCAGCAGTAGGCGTAGGTACATCTGCCACGATACCACCCCCGGTAAGGAGCTGGTCAGCGATGGCGCGCTGCTTGGGGTTCGTGCTGTGAGCCATCCGCATGAGGGAGGCGTAATCGTAGGTCTTGATACCAGAAGCGTCGATAGCGCCTGTCTCCAGCAGATGGTCAGCAACGGCGAACATGTTCACAGCAAACTCACGGGAACCGACTTCGGTCGCCGCCCGGTTGATGTAGAAGAACAGCGTGTCATACGCGCTGTCAGGACGGGACGACCGACCCTGGATGGCGTAGTACGACCCGGGGTTGTATGCCGTGCTGTCGTTCGATACACCGAGCAGGTTGCTTTCACGGGTTCTGATAGCGACGTAATGCTCGAACCCTGGGAAGCTGTCCAACACTTCTCGCGAGACGACACCAGCCTTGACGCGTTCTTCAAGCACCATGTCGAAAAGACCGGAGATAACATCAGCGATGGTGTCGGCTTCTTCTTTGGAAAGACCGGTCTCTCGCAGGATGCGGTCCATCTCGAACTGCGCCTCTCCGTTGGTGTAACCTGCGGACACGAGGTCTTCGGGGAGGTTGGTAGTTTCGTCGATGAAGTCTTCGAGCTGTTCGATGTTGCGCTCCAGCTCCATCAGACGCTTCTTGTCCCTGCCGTCCATATCAGGGCCCTTGCTCACGATGTCTTCAGCTTCATCCATCCAGCGCCCGAGCAGCAAATCGTTGGTCTCCGGGATGTGCCTGCACACAGCGTAGTGGCCCGTAACACGCGCAAGGTCTTCCAGGCTGCCCGTCCAACCGATACGACGGGCAACAGGTTCGAGCGATTGTGTGAAGCTCGCGACACGGTCGCGCATGAGCAGATTCAGTGCGCGAACTTTCTGAGGCATCTGGTCAAAGATGCGCCAGAGAGTGTTCTCGTTCGTCGGGCGGTTGGCCTGGTCAGCAAAGAGTCTGGCCCACTTGGCGAATCCACCGCGAATGTTCACGAACTTCGTATAGATACCATTCTGGAAGTTCAACCACCACGAAGCAGCACCAAGACTGGTATTCGTCGCCATGCGAACGGCTTCATCAAATTCTTCGTTACGCCTGGACACGGCTTCATCAGCCAGCTCTTTCATGCGCGCCATGCGGGCGGCTGCTTTGCGGGCAGCCGCCTGGTCGGAAGCGCTGGGTTCTTCAGCCGTGTATTGGGTGCCGCGAGAAAGCTCATCGAAAGACGCATAAATGTCTTCACGTTCACGCTGCTCTCGTGCCGCATGGAGTGCTTCATCGCCAGCAGGGTTCCCTGCACTATCCATACGGGAAGCCTGCTGCGGGCCGAAACCCGTGGGGTTATCAAGTCCGGCCCGCAGGAACTCGGTATCGTTGGGACATTCAGCCATGTTGGTTATCCTCAGCACTTCCGTGCGCGTTTGGTGACTTTCTTGACAGCTTCAGCCGTGGTCAGGGAACTGTCTGTCTTGTTGACATTGAAGCCCAGATCATGTGCCATGGACTTCCAGTTGGACTGGATGTCGGCAAAGTCCCGCGTGTCGATGGACGGCAGGTCTGCATTTTTACGCAGATAGTTGAGGGCCTGGACTTCTTTTTCTGTCAGCTTGAGCCTGGGATTCGCTTCCTTGGTCAACAGGCGCAGGACCTTGCCGTACCCCATGTTGATGTCGAGCTTGGGAGAGTTGAAGGCATCACGCATGACCTGCTCGGAGATGTCGCGGATGAAGTCCGTGATGTCCCCCAGGGATACCGGTTCAGACTCCAGGGCTTCCAGATTGGCTGCTTCCTTGGCGGCCACGGCCTGAGCTTTCTCGGCCCGCTGCAAGGCATCCAGGATACCGGCTTGTGCGGCTTCCTTCGGGTGCTGCTCGATAAGCGGCTGGAGAGCATCGCGGGCTTCCTTCGTCGTCGAAGCATTCAGAGCCTTCGACGCCTGTGTGAAATAGTCCGGCACCGGAGGTGTCTCGATGGTCCCCAACACAGCATCCAGGTCAGCGTTGATGACAGGAGATTCCCCGCCTCTCTGTCTCGCGTACCATCCGAGAGCGGACAAACCTGTGGAGTGTCTGTTACCGTGAGGATGCAACGCAGCAGACGCCGTAGAGATGGCGAAGATTTTCTCCGCATCATCGAGGGAATCCTGCAAGGCTCTACCCAACATCAGGTCGTCGAAGAGTGCAGCGCTGGAGGTCGCATTCAAATCTACCCGGGAGAAATCCAGCTTTCCGTAAGGATTTACTCGGTTCCGCGAGGAAGTCTCAGCCCTGGAGCGTTTGTTGTCGCCAGTGTTTGCTGCATCCCTACCATCGCTCTTCCCTGCGCTTCGCGCAGTCCGAGAGCTTCCTGTGCTCTCACCTGTTGTTGCAGGCTGCGCGGCTGCATCGCCAACACTTCGTTCTCCGTCGGCTGGCGCGGCTTTTCGAGCCCTCTTGCGGACAACAACTCCCGCATCCGGCGCAACCGTTCCGGCAACCTGTGCCGGGGCCCCATCATTCCCTCGTCTTGTAACCTGCGAACCACCAGCAACAGCTTGTGCAGGAGTGGCAGCGGTAGCGGTTCCAGCATCGGGCGCGGTACCGGGTTCCCCTGCAACAGCAGCAGCAACACTTTCTGCAACAGGTCGGTTCGTTGCGTCTTGTCCATCATTTCCCACGACGGTAGCTTGTTTGCTTCGGCTGCCTCTTTTACCGGGTCGTGTCGGTTTTGCACCATTGGTGGTGTCCTCCTGGGAAAGTTCTGCGGCCAGTTTGGCAGCACTGTCTCGCAGCGTATTCGCCCCAAGCTGCTGCTCGAACCAGGGAGAAAGCTCCGCATAGTTGTCGGGATTCAGCTCATCAATACGGGCCCAGACCTGCACGCGTTCAGGTTCCGTCAGACTGTTTCCGAACCGTCCGACATAGTCCTGGATAGCCTTGATGTCGGCATTGGGGAGGAAATCCTTCAATGCCTGACGGGCAGGCTCGGCCACGGGCTGCTG
>ULWM01012576.1_pt1 | contig 11306 bp, 9 predicted proteins | sample 1960331 | NCBI WGS metagenome assembly ULWM01 (sample SAMEA4835812, study PRJEB28245) | human gut metagenome | biome: gut microbiome; material: fecal sample | place: Denmark | collected 2008 | reverse complement strand
AGAAACCCGGTTTCCGCAGCCGGGTTTCTCGACAGACTGAGATCCGCTCCGAGGAGCGGATTTTTTATGTTCTGCATGTCATTTATGATGCTTTTCCTGCGCGGAGCGGAATATAGCTGACGGTTTTAAGATTTTTGTACAATATCTGTGCGGCAAGCTGAAATTTTCACGCTTTTCTTTGATTTAAGTAACTAAAATCACTATTATTCAAATTCGGCTCGGTGTCCTGATTTTAGGCATGCGGCTCGATTTGCCTATTTAATTGCCCAGATTGTCAGACTAACATCATAATCAAACAACGAACAGTGCAGGATATCCTGCACACATGGAGGAATGACAATATGAACAAGAAATTTGCAAAAACGCTTGCAATGGTTCTGGTCATTGCAATGCTTCTGTCCCTCGGCTCGTTTGCCTTTGCGGACGCGGACACAACGTCAGCAGAAAAGGGCAACGATTACCCGATCGTGCTCGTCCACGGTCTGTTCGGCTGGGGCGGAACCGAGATCGCAAACCTTAACTACTGGGGCGGCTTTTCCAGCCTGCAGGAAATGCTCACCGACGCAGGCTACGAGGTCTACACCCCGTCGATAGGCCCCGTTGCGAGCAACTGGGACAGAGCCTGCGAGCTGTACGCCTATCTCGTCGGCGGCACGGTCGATTACGGCCAGTACCACTCGGCGCAGAACGGACACAGCCGCTACGGCCGCACCTTCAAGGGCGTTCTGCCCGAGCTTAACGACGCCGACAGCACGCTGAAGATCCACCTTGTCGGCCACAGCATGGGCGGCGAGACGATACGCATGCTCGCGCAGCTTCTTGAAAACGGCGATCCCGACGAGATGCGCGCAACGACCGACGGCAGCATCAGCAAGCTCTTCACCGGCACCTGCCGCCATTGGATAGAGAGCATCACCACCCTCTGCACTCCGCACGACGGCAGCCAGTATGACGGCAAGGTCTACAACGAGGAGGAGCCGCTCGTTCACCGCTTCGTGGCTGCTCTTTCCGCAGCAACGGGCATGAACATCAAAGAGGAAAACCTCGGCCTTGACTTCAAGCTTGATCAGTGGGGTCTTGTCCGCGAACCGGGTGAGAGCTACGAAAGCTACATTCACCGCGTTGAAAACAGCAACCTGTGGAAGGACGATGTAAAGGATCTGAGCGTTTACGACCTGTCCCCGGACGGTGCGGCGGTGCTGAACTCCTACGCCAAGGCGCAGGATGATATCTATTACTTCTCCGTCGCCTGCTCGGATACCTACCGCAGCGCGGTTTATCCGCATCACTACCTGCCCTACAGCAACATAAATCCGCTCATGAAAAAGAGCGCGACCTACATGGGCAGCTACAAAAACTACGCCGCCGGCCACGTCAAGATTGACGAGAGCTGGTGGGAAAACGACGGCATCGTCAGCGTGCGCTCGGCGCAGTATCCGCACGAGGGTTCTTCTGATCGCTATAACCTCAATTACGGCACCGAAAACGGCGTTATGACCTTCAAGGACGTCACCGAGAAAGGCGTTTGGAACTACATCGAGAAGATCGAACGGACCGATCACATCAACATGGTCGGCCAGATCACGAACACGAAGTATCTCCAGGGCAAATTCTTCGAGATGGCTGCAATGCTCGCAAGCATCCCTGCCGAGAGCAGCACTCCCGACACGCCCGATGTGCCCGCAAGCGTTCCCTTTGTCGATATCGTAAAGGGCAGCTTCTATTACGACGCCGTCGTTTGGGGCTATAACAACAGCATCGTAAACGGCGTTGACTCTACGCACTTTGCTCCCGACGCAAGCTGCACCCGTGCACAGGTCGTGACCTTCCTCTGGCGCGCCGCCGGAAGCCCCGATCCCAAGTCGATGAGCACTCCGTTTACCGACGTGAAATCCGGCAGCTTCTACGAAAAGGCAGCGGCCTGGGCTTATGAAAACGGCATCGTCAAGGGCACGACGGACACGACCTTCGCGCCGAACGCAACGGTAACGCGCGCTCAGTTTGTCACCTTCCTGTGGCGCTATGAGGACTGCCCCTCGTCGAGCATCGCAAATCCGTTTTCCGACGTTTCCGAAAGCTCGGTGTATGCTCCGGCAATACTCTGGGCAGCCGAAAACGGCGTCACCGTCGGCACCGGAAACGGCACCTTCGTTCCCAACGGCGCATGCACACGCGCGCACGTCGTCACCTTCCTTTACCGCGACCTGGCAAAGTGAAGAACGATTTAAGCATGAAAAATCCGTCCCCTCGGGGACGGATTTTTTCATATTTCGCTCGATTTGTGGATGCCGGTGACGGAGAACTCGACCCATTCGGCGACGTTTGTTGCGTGGTCGCCGATGCGCTCGAAGTATTTTGCTATCATCAGAAGATCCAGCGCGTACTCCGCGTCGCCGCTGCCGGAGCGGATCATTTCGATAAGCGCGGTTTTCATGCTCAAAAAGCAATCGTCTACCACGTCGTCGTGCTCAATAACGCTTTTTGCAAGGGCGAGGTCGCGCGTGTTGTACGCCTCGATGCTGTCGGTGACCATGCCGATGGCGGCCTCGGCCATGGGACGCATCGCTGCGCACTCGCTGCCGGTTTTGCCGCCGAGATGCGGAATTATCTCGGCAATGTCGCCTGCCTGATCGCCGATGCGCTCAAGGTCGGTTATCATTTTAAGCGCGGCCGATATCTGCCGCAGGTCGCGCGCCACGGGCTGCTGCTGAAGCAGAAGCCGCAGGCACAGCGCTTCTATATCGCGCTCGTACCGGTCAATTTCCAAATCAAGCGGCGCGAGCTTTTTTGCAAGCTCCGAGTCGCCCGAGAGCAGCGCCTTTGCCGAGTTGGCTATCGCCTCCTCGCACATTGCGCCCATAAGCGTGAGCTTTTCGCCAAGCTCCTTGAGCTGGGCATCGAATTTGCTTCTCATCAGCCGAACCTCCCTGTTATATAGTCCTCGGTGCGCTTGTCAGACGGCACGGAGAACAGCTTTTCGGTGTTATCGTATTCAATAAGCTCGCCGAGCAGGAAAAACGCGGTGCTGTCGGAAATGCGCAGTGCCTGCTGCATGTTGTGAGTCACGATGACGATGGTGTAGTTTTTCTTAAGCTCCGTTGCAAGCTCCTCGATCTTCGAGGTAGAGATCGGGTCGAGGGCGCTGGTCGGCTCGTCCATGAGCAGCACGTCCGGCTCGACGGCAAGTGCGCGCGCGATGCACAGTCTCTGCTGCTGGCCGCCCGACAGGCCGAGGGCGGATTTTTTGAGTCTGTCCTTTACCTCATCCCAGATCGCCGCGCCCTGAAGCGAGCGCTCGACGATCTCGTCAAGCTCGGACTTTTTGCGCACGCCGTGCGTGCGCGGCCCGTAGGCAACGTTGTCGTAAATACTCATGGGAAAGGGATTGGGCTTCTGGAACACCATGCCGATGCAGCGCCTGAGCTCGTTTACGTCCGTTCCCGGAGCGTAGATGTTCTTCTCTTTATACTTCACCTCGCCGGTTATCTTCACGCCGGGCACGAGGTCATTCATGCGGTCGAGCGTTTTTAAAAACGTCGATTTACCGCAGCCGGAGGGGCCGATGAGCGCGGTTATGCTCTTTTCGGGTATCTCCATGTTTATGTTTTTAAGCGCCTGGGTCCGGCCGTACCACAGGCACAGATCGTTTACGCTGATTATGCTGCTCATATGCTTCTCCTCTTCTGATAGTACTTGCCGACAAGCGTTGCGACAAGGTTTATTATCACCGTCAGCGCCATGAGAATGGCGGCTATGGCGAAGGCTATGCCGAACTCGCCCTGCTCCTTGGCGTAGACGTAAAGTGCCACGGTGAGCGTCGCGCCCGCGCCGGAGAGACCGTCAACGAAAATGTTATAGATATTGTGCGCAAAGCCGGCGGTGAACAGCAGCGCTGCCGATTCGCCCAGAATGCGCCCGACGGCAAGGATGCAGCCGGTTATAATACCGTCCACGCAGCCGGGGAAAACAACTGTGCGGATAACACGCCACTTGCCCGCTCCGAGGCCGAACGCGCCCTCACGCAGGCTTTGCGGAACGGTTTTCAGGCTCTCCTGAGTCGTGCGCATGACGGTCGGCAGGTTCATGATGACAAGCGTCATCGCGCCGGCCTGCAAAGAGGTCTGGAAGCCGAGAAAATTGCAGAAAAACAGCATGCCGACAAGGCCGTAGATGATGCTCGGAATGCCCGAGAGAGTCTCGGCGGCGTATTCGATAGCGCCGACGATGCGGTGGTTGCTCGCGTATTCCGTGAGGTATATCGCGGCGCCCACGCCCAGCGGCAGCACCCACACGAGCGTTCCGAGGACGATGTAGAGCGTATTGAGTATATCCGGCAGGATGCCGACGGAGTCCGCGAGGTAGCTCGGCTTTGTGGAAAGAAACTCCCACGATATATTCGGAATGCCCCTGATGAGCACATATGCGATTAAAAACAGCACCAGCGCCGCCGTCAGGGCCGCGCACAGGCCCGAAAGGCCGCGCATGACGATGCCATAGGCTCTGCGCTTTGCTTTTACGTTTTTATTATCCATTCGATTTATCCCTCTTCAAAAGGAAGTTGAGCGTTGCGTTTATGAGCATGATAAACAAAAACAGCACGAGCGCGATCGAGAAAAGCGCCTGACGCTGAAGGCCCGAGGAATAGCTCATCTCGCTTGCAACGGCCGTTGTGAGAAATCTTACGCTCTGGAAAAGCTCGGGCATGTTCGGCGCGTTGCCGGATACCATCATAACAGCCATCGCCTCGCCGATCGCGCGGCCTACGCCGAGGACGACCGCCGCGGCAATTCCGCTTTTCGCCGCCGGAACGGACACGCGGAAATACGTTTCCGTCGGCGTTGCGCCGAGGGCAAGCGACGCATCCTCGTACTCCCTGGGAACGGCCTCGAGCGAGGTCATGGAGACCTTGATGATCGACGGCAGGATCATGATGGCAAGCACGATCATCGCCGCCAGAAGGCTTGCGCCGTCGGGAACGTTAAACACCTTGCGTATGCCCGGAACGAGCACCATCATGCCCACAAGGCCGTAAACGACCGAGGGGATGCCTGCAAGCAGCGACACCGCCTCAACGACCACCGCGCGCACGCGCTTATCGGCCATTTTCGCAAGATACACCGCCGCCATAAATCCCACCGGCACGCCGAGGACAATGGCTCCGGCGGTGCCGTAAACGCTCGTGAGGATAAACGGCAGGATGCCGTAGCTCGGCTCGGCTGCGGTCGAGGCCCACTTTTTGCCCAGCAGGAAGTCAGGAATACCGATCTCCTTTATCGCCGGAATGCCCGAAACGATGAGGTAGACCGTTATCAGCAAAACGCTCGCCACCGTCACAAGCCCGAGGACAAGGAATATGCCGTGGACTATATTTTCAAGGAGATTTTTCGTTTTTAGTTTCATATGAACAACATCCTACACATACAAAAAATAAGCCGACGTAAACCGAACCGCTGCCGGTTTTCGTCGGCTTAATTAATTACTTCGCTACGGGGACTGCGCCTGCTGCGGAGATGACGTCTGCTGCCGCTGCGCCGGTTGCGTAGTCAAAGAACTTCTGAGCTGCTGCGGAAAGCTCGGCGCCGTCCTTGGTCACCAGGACGAAGGGGCGCTGCACTGCGTAGGTGCCGTCGGAAACGGTCGCCTCGGTGGGAGCGACTCCGCCGACGGAGAGTGCCTTGACGGTGTCCTTAACGGATGCCAGGGAAGCGTAGCCGATCGCGTTGGGGTTGCCTGCAACGGTGGTGATCACGTCGCCGGTGCTGGTCAGCTCCTGACGGTACTTGCATGCGTCCTTGGTGTCGGTGATGCTCTCGAAGCCGTCACGGGTGCCGGAGCCTGCCTCGCGGCCGATGAGGACGATCTCTGCGTCGTCGCCGCCGACGTCCTTCCAGTTGGTGATCTCGCCGGTGTAGATCTTTGCGATCTGCTCGATGCTCAGGTCGGAGACCTTGTTTTCGGGGTTAACGATGATCGCGATGCCGTCGAGCGCGAGGACGGTCTCCTTCAGGCCGGAAGCCTTCTCGTCGTCCTTCAGCGCACGGGATGCAAGGCCGATATCGCAGCGGCCTTCGCTGACTGCGGTGATGCCGGAGCCGGAGCCGGTGGGGTTGTAGCCTACGGTGATACCCTTGTTGTCGGCCTGGAAAGCTTCGCCGAGGGACATGATGACCTTTTCCATCGAGGTCGAGCCGTCGGTGCTGACAGTGCCGGTCACTTCGGCGTTGTCTTTGTTATCGGTTGTGCCGCCGTTGTCGCTTTTTCCGCATGCGGCGAACAGGCTGAGCGCCATGAGCGCTGCGAGAACTAAACTTATAAGCTTTTTCATTCAAAAAGCTCCTTTCTTTTTTTCGTTTGATTTCCGGGTACATCCTTAGATTATGCCCCTTTTATCAAATCCGAAAGCAGCCTTTTGTAAAAAGAATTTAAAGCCAAGCAAAGATTGGCGGCCGAAAAGCATTGACAATGGTTTCTTTTTTTGTAAAATAAATTACAGCAATATAAGGAGGTGCTCCCCACATGAAAAGCAGGAAGCTGAGGACTGTTCTCATCGTCATTGCGGCGATGATCTTCGCATACGCCGTGGTTTTGTTTGTTCTGACGCAGGTTCAGACCTCTAAAATGGACGATCACTTTGCCCACGCCGAAAAGCAGGTTTTCTCGCTCGATGCGGAGAAGATCACTTATATCGCCGTGCAGAACGGAAACGGCGAGCTTTACGAGTTCACCGGCGGCGAAAAAGCCGCGGCGATCGATAAGCTCAACTCGTTCGAGGCCACGAAGATCCGCGGCATGTGGCATATCGAGACCGGCGGCTGGACTTACCGCCTTATTATCGAGGATGCCGACGGCAATTCCGGCGACTATCGCCTGTTCGATAACAGGCTCATCTGCGGCGACGTCAGCCTGCGCGGCAGCGACGGATACTTTGACGATCTCATTAAACATGTAAGCCTTGATTAACAGCAAAAAACCGCCCCGATCGGGCGGTTTTTGCTATATGCGATGCGAATTACTTTGTTTTAACGTAGCGGTTCATCGGGTGGACCATATACTCGTTATAGGGGAATTTATCGGTCGTGACGTAGCCGGCAGGGGCGTCGATCAGCTGCGGAATGCGGTTTACGAGCGTTGCGCAGGTAAGCTCGACGGTCGCAGGCTTATTGACGATGCAGGTCGTGTCCGGCTCGCCGTAAAGCGTCCACACGTTTTTGTCGAACTCATCGGGATTGAATATCTTGCCGACGCACTCGGTGACGAGGGTGATGCCCTCCTCGGTCTCGGTCGTAACGATGGCGCGCATGCCGGTCGCGTCGCCGGCCTTGACGACCATTCCGAGCGTTTCGGATTTGAGATCGACAGAGTCAACGCAGGGGATGCACTTCTGCGTCTGTGAGGTGATGTGCAGATCCATCTTGCTGCACAGCCATCCGTTCTGGTTCCACATATACGACGGAACGTATTTGCCGCTTTCGACAAGCTCCTTCATCTCATCGGAGGGAGTTTCGTTGTAGCAGCCGATGGTTTTATTGAACTCCTCGATGCTCAGGCCTGCGCCGTGCCCCTCTGCAAGAGCTATGCCGTAGTCCTCGACATTATACCAGCTGCTGCCCTCGATCTTGGTGATCTTATGCGAGGAGCCGGCGAGGTTTGTTACCATCGTACCCCAGTACAGGTCGCAGTAGCCGACGCCGGTGAGGGTACAGCCGCCCTCTTTTGCCAGCTTATCGAGCTTTTCGGTTATTGCAGGAGAGGAGTTCCAGGGGTAAAGCGCTTCCTCGCATGTGGTTATGGCGTTAACGCCGTGTTTTGCGCAGATAGTGAAGATATCTTCAAGCTCCGCCACCGTGCTGCGCGTTGCGATTATGCACACATCGGGCTTGAGCTCGCCCATGCGTCTGTCGGTATCGGCAGAGTTTTCGACCGCGACTCCGACATGGGGGAAGCCGTCGCCGATTATTTCGGAGACATCTTTACCGATGTGATTTTTGTTGCGGCAGAACGCGCCGACAAGCTCCCCACCGTGCTCAAGGACGTAACGCATAAGATAACGGCTCATTTTGCCTGCACCGTACTGTACTACTCTGATTTTGCGATCCATTTAATTGCCTCCTTGTTTTAAAATAGAATTGGTTATTAATTTAACAACCTTATGGTCACATTATAGAGTATTGCCTCGGCGCAGTCAAGTTAATTCTCCCCAAAGAGTAAAATCTCTGTGAATAAAATAATTATTTACTGTTGCCAATCGTTAAAAAAGGTGTATAATATACATGTCAGTCGGTATGACATTTAAGCTGACGAGAGGTAAGTATGTCCCTGGATGAACTGAAAACGCAGAATATCCGGACCGTTACGGAAAAAGCACTTGTATGCTTTATTAAAAACGGCATCACAAATACAAAGGTCTCGGAGATCGCAAAGACCGCAGGACTTACCGAGCGCTCCGTTTACCGCTATTTTCCGACAAAAAGCGACATTGTTATTTCCGCTGCCTTCTGCTACTGGGAGCGCGCCAAGGAATACATAGCTTGGGAGCTTGACACGCACGACTATGAGCATTTAAGCGGCATCGAACAGATATCCATAATACTTAAAAGCTACGCCAATATACTCTTCATCGACCCGGAGGGCATCCGTTTTTCGCTCGACGCCGAGGTCGCGCTCTTTAACGCCGGAAAAAACGACAGGGTCATAAACCGCCCTCCCGATAAATTCGAGGAGTACACCGGCCCGCTCTCGCAGGCGATCGTGCGTGGACTTTCCGACGGTACGGTAAATCCCGAAGCGAACATAAAGCAGCTTTATTACAACGCATATGACTCCATTCTCGGGCTTATGCAGCGCCTCACGGTAGGCGTGCCGAGCGTGAGCGAGCTTGATGCGCGCGAAAGGCTGTACGCGATGTGCGAAATGTTCACACGGGCATTCGCCGCAAAAAATGTCGAAATATAGCATAATTGCAGACCTGTCGGTGCGGTGCACCGACCATTAAATAAAAAACATAAAAACGGAAGGGGAAAAACATGAATTCCAAGTACAACGCTCTATTTACACCCTGGAAGATCGGCAATGTCGAGATACCGAACAGAATAGTTCAGTGCTCTATGGGCGGAACGTCCCTGTTCGGCTGGATGGAGCCGAGCCACCTCGACAAGGAAGCGGCATACTTCCTGCTCAACCGCGCGCAGGACGGCGTCGGCCTTATCCTGCCCGGCATGCAGTGCATCAAGGATCCCATCGGCGGCCGCTGGCTGTATCAGAACAACAAGATGTTCAAAGACCTTAAGGAGTACATGGTCGAGTTCCACAAGACCGGCTCCAAGCTCTTTATCCAGCTGGCAGCAGGCATGGGCCGCTCGATGGCTATAACAAAGCCCATGGTAGCTCTGCTCAAGCACCCCATTCTCGGCAAGCTCGCAAGCCCGGTAGCCGACCTTGACTACATAACCGCTTCCGCTTCCGCAACGCCGAACCGCTGGTATGACGAGATCAAATCCCGCCCCATGACCATCAAGGAGATCCACGATCAGGTCGAGGCATTTGCAAAGACCTCGAAGAAGCTCATGGACGCAGGCGTTGACGGCGTTGAGATCCACGCCGTTCACGAGGGCTATCTGCTCGACCAGTTCACCATTTCAAACATGAACTACCGCACCGACGAGTACGGCGGCAGCTTTGAGAATCGCTTCCGCTTCCCGGTCGAGATCGTTCAGGCGATAAAGGCCGCCTGCGGCGATGATTTCCCCGTTTCCCTGCGCTACTCCGTTGTTTCCAAGACCAAGGACTGGGGCAAGGGCGCCATGCCTTACGAGAAGGACTTCAAGGAGTTCGGACGCGACATGGAAGAGTCCGAAAAGGCCATAAAATATCTTGCCGACGCAGGCTATGACATGTTCAACTGCGACAACGGCACCTACGACGCATGGTACTGGGCACATCCGCCTCAGTATATGCCCGACAACTGCAACCTTGAGTATGTTGAGCATATAAAGAAATTCACCGACAAGCCCGTCGTGTGCGCAGGCCGCATGGATCCCGTGAAGGCCGCCGAGGAGATCGAGGCCGGAAAGCTCGACGCTGTCGCGATCGCACGCCAGAACCTTGTTGACCACGACTGGATCCACAAGATCAAGGAAGGCCATGAGGACGAGATAAAGCCCTGCATCCGCTGTCACAACGGCTGCTTCAACATGGCCAAATTCGCAGGCACCCCGAACGTTCAGCACTTCAACGACTCGATGCATCTTGCACGCTGCGCGCTGAACCCGACCACGATGCAGCACACGCGCTACAAGATCGTGCCCACCAAGAACCCCAAGAAGGTCGCAATAATCGGCGGCGGCATCGGCGGCATGGAATGCGCCCTCGTGCTCAAGCAGCGCGGCCACATCCCCACCATCTTTGAAAAGACCGACGAGCTTGGCGGCCTGTTCCTCACGGCATCGGCAATGACCTTCAAGGAAAACGACAAGGAGCTTATCCGCTGGTATAAAAACGAGATCGAAAAGCAGGGCATCGACGTGCGCTTCAACACCGAAATCAACGACCTCGGCGTGCTGCGCGGCTATGACGATATCATCGTTGCAAGCGGCTCGGTCCCGCGCATGATGCCCAGCATCAAGGGCTTTGACAAGGCGCTCACCTTCACCCAGGTGCTCAAGGACAAGGTCGATGTCGGCGATAAGGTCCTGTTCATCGGCGGCGGCCAGTCCTCCTGCGAGGCGGCTTACGATATGCTGCTCAACTTCGGCAAGCACCCGATAATCGTTGAATACGCAGGCGACCTCGTTGCCGCTCAGGCGACCTGCCTTGCAAACACCTCGTTCCTGCGCGACGCTATGGAATACCACAAGGTTCCCGTTTACCTGCACTCGACCGTTACCGAGATAACGGACAAGGGCTGCACCGTTAAAAATGTCGAGACCGGCGAGACCACCTTCGTCGAGTGCGACAGCGTTGTAAACGGCATCGGCTTTGTTCCCACTCCCGTCGGCGGCAAGGACAACAAGAAGGCCTACCGCGTCGGCGACTGCGTTGCCATCGGCAACCTGCGCACGGTCATCTGGCGCGCATGGGACGTCTGCATGAAGATATAGTTCCAAAGCGGCAAAAAACAAGCTGCGCCGGGTCTCCGGCGCAGCGATCAATTACGCAAATAAGCAATATTTCTTCGTTTTGAATATGGAGCAAAAAGTTAAAAGCAGACCCGGGGCGCGTCATTTCTGCCGCCCCGGGTCTGTTTTTTCATTTCATTTCACACAGGCGTAAGCTGACGAGAGTCGAACGCATATCGGTTTTGACGGGCA
>ULWM01003786.1_pt1 | contig 11310 bp, 8 predicted proteins | sample 1960331 | NCBI WGS metagenome assembly ULWM01 (sample SAMEA4835812, study PRJEB28245) | human gut metagenome | biome: gut microbiome; material: fecal sample | place: Denmark | collected 2008 | reverse complement strand
CCGCCGACAACGGTGTTGCCGACCATGCCTCTTGAAACTGTCGTGCTGCCGACAAACGGATCATCCGTCCCGGATGTGAACTCAAGTGAGCCGCCCGGAACGTTCAAAGCATAATTAAGATCGGTAATTCCGCTCTGTCCGTCGAGCAATTGAGAATCCAGCCATTCAATTCGTCCCGTAAGCCAATTGGTGAGAAAATTGACGCCGTGATCAAAGTTCTTTTCCCATTTTTCTTCGGTTGCGGCAGTGCAATTGTACAAATATGCCGCCTGTTCGTTGATAAGTGCAAAAAACTCGGGAATCAACGTGCTGCGGTATTCTTTGTAGCGCTGTTTGAACCGCGCCTGAAAATCCGGATAGTTGTGATACAATGCGTTGAACCACGGAGCGGAACTGTTTATCGCAATGAACCCGACCGGTCCTCTTCCGCCGACGCAGTCCTCAACATCATTGTGTTCCGCACTGGCATTATTAAATGCCGTCAGCCCGAACGCAATATCAAAATCCCATATTGCGGTCATGTACAGCCTGTCGTCCTGACTCTGTTTATACAGGTAACAGCTTGTTTTAAAATTACCGTCGATGTTCTTTGTTATTTCCTGAATAATGATGTAATCTATCCATGAATCGACATCAATGTATTTTTGATAATCTTCGCCGCTTATTCCCATCACGGCATTATGAACGCTCTTCATGTGTTCCTCAAGGTATTCAAGCATTCGCGCCGTGAGTTCGGATGAAGCGGGTTCCGGCTGTTTAAGCACGAAATAATCCTGCGTCTGATTCGCCCAATACGGACAGTCGAACCACATATCCCGTGCAAAATCAACCTTCATCGCAATATCCTTTTCGATGAAATAACCGCCCGTTATATCGCTCTCATCCGCTTCGTCAATATCGATTTTTGTGCTTTCAATGCCCGGACGTTCTATGAGGATATAAATTCCGTTGTATTCTCCGTTAAAATAAACGTCAACGAATTCGCATTTCGGAACATAGTCCATGCCCGAAAGCAATGCACCGGCTTTGTATGTCACAAGATTGCGCATCAGGGAGGGATCCGAGTAACTTGCAACGATTGCATACCGCTTTGTTGCAGGAATATCGAGCAGCGATGTTTTTTGTTCCAACTTAATCGAATAGGGCTTTTGCGGCTGCGTCCAAGACAGATTTCCGCGCCCCTTAACATAGCCCGAGCCGCTGAACTCGCCGCTTGAATACTTTTTCGTGCCGAGAGTCAAACTGAAATTTGCAGACACCCAATTATCCTTGCCGATAAGCGAAAAATCGTTTAAGGTTGTGATATCCAGCCGCGGAAGGGATTCGACTGCGGCATAAATTCCCAAGAGATATAAGTCAGAGAATGCCACGCTCTCCCCTGCGATTGCGGAAAACGAAAAACGTATGCTCGCATCGCTGTTGAGCAATATCGTTCTTCGCGCCGGATTGCTTGGGAAGAACACGCTGTATTTATCGTTATAGCTCCAGCCCTCCGCAAACCTTGCAACGAGGGTCACAGTTTTCGTTTCCGCAAACGTGAAAACACCCGAATGCAGGTTGCCGCGCAGAACCGTTTCGCTGTATTCCAAAGTTACCCCATCCGAATGTCGGGGCTTGATCTCGTATTCAACAACTCCGTTTGAATCCTCTGCATATGAAGTAATCCCGCCCGCTTCCGTCTCGGTTCTTGCGCCGGCAGGCAGAGAGCAGAGCACAAACAGCAATGCTGTTATCGCACACAGTGCGCGCCTGCAAAGCTTGTTCACAAGCAACTCCTCCGAAAATAGAATTTTCGCAAACATACCGATTATTTTAGCATATTTCGCGCTTCATTTCAACCCATTTTCAAACTCATATCGTAATTTTTCGACTTTTGTCACAGAATATTCGAATTCTGCACTTATTTTTCGCAGTTTTTTGCCGCCGAATCGCACATGAATACTTAATAAGTGATGAATTTAATGTATTTCCCGGGAAATTTTGCAGGATCACTTTTTTTTGAAAAAGGCGTTGACAAAACCGTCGCTGCTGTATTATAATCAATAGCACAGTTGTGGCAACTGATTCAGTATGAACGGAGGTGGACTTTTTGCAGATTGATAAATTCTCTCGAACACCGATTTATGAACAGGTCATAGACGGTATTGAGCGAGAAATACTCACAGGCGAGCTGAAACCCAATTCGCCCGTCGCATCCGTGCGCGCATTGTCGGTGCAGTTTTCCGTGAATCCGAACACGCTTCAAAAGGCTTATACCGAACTTGAGCGGCGCGGACTTTGTTACAGCGTTCCCGGCAGCGGGAGGTTCGTTTCGCCGGACGCAATGCAGCGATTGCACGAAGCACGCAGCAAACTTCTTGACGAAATAACCGCACTTTCCCGTGAGCTTAAGCTGACAGGTTTCAACAGGGCGGATGTTATCAACGCAGTGAACAAAGCCTATGATGAAAACATTATCGAAAACAACCAAACGGAGGAAAAATGACATATGATTAAAGTAACCGACCTTTCAAAAAACTTTGGCGAACTCAAAGCATTGGACAAAGTCAGTTTTTCTGTTCCAAAGGGCAGCATATTCGGGCTTGTCGGGGCGAACGGTGCGGGTAAATCCACTCTTATGCGCATAATTGCGGGAATTTACACTGCGGATGACGGTTCCGTGCTCATTAACGATGAACCGGTCTATGACAATCCCGCCGCAAAAACGCACCTCGTTTTTGTTCCGGACAGAATGCACCTTACGGGAGGCGGGGCAACGATCGAACGCATGGCAAATTTTTATGCTTCATGCTACCCCAAGTTCTCGTTTGAAAAGTTTGATGCGCTGCTCAACATTTTTAAGCTCGATAAAAAACGCCGCGTTCGTTCCCTGAGCAAAGGTATGGTGAGGCAGGTGCAGACGGTGCTTGCGCTGAGCTGCAATGCGGATGTTCTTCTTTTCGATGAAACCTTTGACGGACTGGATCCGATTGCGCGCAACATTGCCAAACGCCTTATTTATCGCGATATGTGTGACTTCGGTTCAACCGTCATTCTGACCAGTCACTCCCTGCGCGAACTTGAGGACACTTGCGATCGGTTTGCAATGCTGTATCAGGGTAAAATCGTTTTTCAAAATGACCTTGCCGATGCTAAATCACAGCTGTTTAAGGTTCAGCTTGCATTCGCAAGACAGGTTACGCCGGAGGACTTCAAGGATGTTGAACTGCTTTCTTTCACCAAGCAAGGCAGCATTGTATACGTTCTTGTGCGCGGCGAAGCAGCCGAAACCTCGGCAAAAATCGAAGCGTTGAAGCCGCTGATAATGGATATGCTTCCCTTATCAATCGAGGAAGTTTTCACATATGAACTGTCTTCCCTCGGCTACAATTTTGATGAAATCAAATAAGGAGAATCCAACCATGAGAAAGAATCGCGTTCCGTTTTTCAGCAAATCCTACTGCCGCGAAATGCTGAGGGAGTTTTCAACCACGGGAATCGTATTTGCATCGATCGAATTTGTTGCATCCATGCTGTCGTTTTTCGGTATTACGCAAAACCTTCTGTCAATGCTGCTCTACGGTGCAAATGTGTATATCCAATCTTCCGCCGTAAGTTACGTCAGTCTTTTCTGCTTTGTTGCCGGATTTGTTTTTGTTGTGAAGCACCTGGTCCGCTCCGCATGGGATTTCCGCGGAAGCATTCCTGTCGCAAAACGAACCATGCTCATTTCGGCCTTCACCGCAATGCTTGCGTGGGCGGGCATTTGCGCCGCCGCAAACATTCTCGGAGCATTCGTCGGCAGCCTTGTTTCAACAATTTCCAACTCATCCGTCCTTGTTCCGAGTTTCGCCATGGTTGCTGAGGCGATCGGCGAGTCACTGCTTCGCGGATTGATGCTGTTCGGCGGCTTTGTGCTTGTTTTTTCGCTGTCCACACGTACTTTCCCGACCATTGTGCTTGCGTTCGTCTGTCTTCTTCTGCCGAACATTGCATATAATGCGCTCATGAACAACACCGAATCACCCTTCTCGCTTACGGAGCTGCTGTTCCCCGTCAGCCCTGCCGCGTCAACATTTTTGAACTGTCTTGTTCGCGTTCTGTGCTGTGCGGCGGTTCTGATTGCTGCATATTTCGCTTTTGTCAATGCGCAGGCGGAAACAGCGGGCAAACCTGCAAGAACGCGTTGGATCCACGTCCTGATAAGCATCGGCTTTGCACTCACCGCATCGCTCATGTTCACGAATGATGTGTTCTATCCCGATGTTTATTCGGGCAGTCCCCAAATTGCATGGAATCACCTCATCGCACCCGCAGTTATCGGAGTTGTTGTGTATTTCGGATTTAGCTGGATCACACTCCGCAGCTTCAAATCCGCAGTAAAGCGGCTGATGTTCTTCCCCGCCGTGCTTGCGGGAGTCGCAATCGTTCTGCTTTGCTCGGCAGCAATGACAAAAGTCTCCGAAAAAATCGAAATTCGCGCAAGCAATATCGAATACGTCACCGTGCAGGGCGGATTGGTTCCTTCTTCGGGCTTTTACTCGCTCTGTTGGCGCGGAAACAAGGATTCGGAACGCATGCAGCTTCGTGATGAAATGCTTTTTGACTACTGTGAACAGCTTTCAAAAGCCGATTTCGATTATATTTCCACCTATGCGTATACGTCATCCGAATCGCAAATAATCGGACATTCCCTGTTCAATCCATCATCCGTCATAAGATCCTTAGACCGTTTCGAAAACACCGTTACCCTCGCCGTAAAACTCAAAAGCGGGCAGACATATTATTATCCGGCCGCCCTTGATTCATATGACTATTTGTGGAAGAACGAAGAGTTTACGCTGCGCGACATTCTATTGATGAACACGGATTATGTTGAAAGCAATGTCAACCTGTCCCGATTCGAAAACGGAAAAGTCGCCCTTCCGCACGGGCTTGACGCGAACTTTCATGACACGCTTATGCGTGAGCTGAAAGCTCTTGATTCCGACAAGCTGTTGCACCAGTTCGGCATCGGCGGTGAGGACGACGGAGACTCGGCGGAATTCATGAATCCGTGGAGTTTTTCGGAAAACGGTGAATTCGGCAACGATTTCCAATTCGCAGTGCTTTCCGACATAAGCGGAAACTATTGCCGCGTTGTTGCTGTTGATGAAAACACTCCCGAATCTCTTCGTATGCTTATTTCTTACGAAAACAGGAAAACGGAGAAAAAACGCGGATTCAATGAAACGCTCAACGCACTTGAAAGCGGCTCGTTCAACATTGTCGGCGGCTCGATTTCAGGTTTGGATGACATGTTCCAAAGCAATTTTGTCTATTTCAATGTTGACGGCATGAATCCTCCGTCGCTTGCGCAGCAGGCTTATGTAAACCGCGAAACAATCGATACTCTGTTGAATTGCATTGAACAGAGCCGCGGCAAAACACCGGAGCCGGGTCAGCACGTTCTGTCCGTGTGGTTCAGCACGATAGCTTCCGGCAGATACAACAGTGAGCTTGACGATGGAATGTATGATAAAAGTTTCATCGATGATTACGGTTACATCGACAGATACACTCTGTCCGAACTCGGAATTGAGTATTCCGATGCCGGCACTCTGCACTACTTCATCTTTGTTGATGATGCAGCTTACAGCAGGATTCTTCAGCTGTTCAGCAACATGCACGGCGGTGTCGCGGATGCATAAGCATCATAACGGACTTCGGAATTCAAACAAATAAGGCTGATGCTAAACAGCGTCCGTCCCGACATACGGGGCGGACGCCTTGCTTTTTTGAATCGACTGCGCTTAAATTCGGTTTTAATTCAGCGTTTCAATCGTGTAAAATCACTCGGATTCGGTTATGTAACCCTCTTTCATCAAAGTTGAAACAAAGGCAGAAAACCCCGACTGCGCTTCATCACGAGAAATCTCATACTCCTGCATGACAGCGCAAATAATGCTTTCCGAAGCAAGACCCTTTTCAAGTCCGCGCCAAATAAATGCGCCGGATTCCGAAAGTTTCCTGAGCTGCGGCAGTTTTCCCCGCGCCTCACCAACGGCGACAAGCAGGTATTCATCACAAACTTCAACATAAACCGCATTCTGATTAACTCTGTATTCCATAATAAACTTTCAAACCCCCCGTTCGGTCGATTATCCTTCAAAAGCACCCTTCAAAAGCCGAATGATTCCAAACACTGCACCGTTAATTGTCAGCGCAGCGAAGTTCGCCTTCAAGCGTCCTTCGGCAAAGCTCGGCCGATGCACCGTCCCCGCGATTCCTGAGCAGCCAAACCGGCGTGCGCTCAAGTATACGTTCCGTATATTGCGCTGCAAAACGCACCTGTTCCGCGTTGTCGCACGGAATTATGAATTGCAGAAACAGCCGAACACCCGCTTCTTTCGGAGACAAGCGTTTAATTATGTTTTGCTTATCCTGAGCAAGAAACACAATGCCGCCGAGAGGCGCCGTGCGCAGCTGCCGCATGTTTTCCTTTCCTGCCCACGGCGAAGCCGAAACAGTTACATACTGTTTTTCGAAATTCAACACGGGCTTGTCGCCGTTCAGCATTTCCACTTCATTCGGGAAAAGGCGTTTCCACTGCTTATAATGCGTTGTTTTTCCCACTCCGCTCGGAGCGCAGATGAGCCATGCCTTTCCGCACCACACGAAGCAAACCGCATGAATGATTGCCCGCCCGTGCGGAAGAAGCGCGGCGCAGGCCTTGGCGCAAAGCTCAAGATCTTCAACGCTTTCGGGAAGCGTTCCCGGTTCGTAACCGCGTGCGGCGCAGGCGCATTGCTCCGGCGTGATTTCAATGCAGGCGCAGGGTTTTTTTTCCGTTTGAAAATCCGCATATCTATCACGAAACATTTTGTATCTGAGCGTCAGCTCAAGCGGGACGCCCGCAAGCTCGATATTGATTTTTTCCATCCTGTTCCGTGCCTCCGTTCAGCTCTTTTGCAGTGTCCGTGCGCATCCGCAGTTATGTTGAAAGCGGCGGAGCAGCATCTGCCCCGTCGCCTTCGTGTCAATTGCACCGATTTCATGAATTTCATGAATTTTATGAATTATGCAATCATTATGGTTTTATGTGTTACGGATTGACGATGTTTCCGAAGTTATCAAAGTAGATAACAGTTCCGTCGCCAAGGGTCATAACGTTCAGGTTCTCGCCGATGGATTCGATGATTGAGCCGCTGGGCGGTCCCATGGGAGCAATAACGGGCTTGCCGTCATCGGTGAAAACGGTGTTGAGGGTCGGATCAAACTTTTTCATGCGTATTATCCTTCCTTTAGCTTATTCGGTGATTCCGTACCAATTATAGGTAAGGGTGCGGGTCTCGCCGCGAACGGTCGTGCCGTCCAAAGTTACCCAATAGGGGGTGATGTTGAGCCTTGCGCCGTAGGTCACGCCGTCGAAAGCATAATCACAGCTCATAACAAGCGCATCCTTGGCAACGCCCCTGCCGAACAGGCTGCGCGCACTGCGCAGACCGTAACGGGTGCTGTAATCGGAAACGGAAATCCTCTCGCCGTTAACGATAAAGCCTGTTTCAGCATAATTTCTGCCGTCGATTGCGGAAACGAGGGTCAGGCTGCGGAGTCTGAAGAATCCGTTGCGATAGTAGCGAAGCCCGAGATAGGAATCGGAAACGTACTTTGCATAAACATCAATGCTTTCGTTAATGTTCGAAAGGTCTGCGGGAACGGTGCATGCTTCATCCGCGAACCAGCCTGCAAAGAGCTTTCCTTCAACGCCGATATAGTCGAGCTGAACCGCATTGTTCTCCGCTGCAACGGTGTAAAGCGTTTCGCCGTCGTGAACGGTGACGATATTGCCCTGAACAGGTTCATCAACGGGATTGATGGGTGCTCCGTTTGCAAAATAGCTGTTCATCAGAACGAGCATGTTCTCCTGCTGTGCATCGTCAACAAAAGCGTTTGCAATGCCGCTTGCAGCAGTTCCAACAACATGGAACTTCTTGTAGGTACCGTCAGCATCCGAACCTTGGCCGAGATACTTTGCGGTGCGGGTCTGCGGTGCAACCTTAACGCCGTCAAGGGTGATCCAATAGGGTGTGAAGGTGATTTCAGCGTCTGCATTCTGCCAATAGGTGGTCTTGTCCATGCCGTAGCAGGCAAGGTATCCGCGGGTCTTGCCGATGTTAACGTTTGAAACGTTGTACATATCGCTTGTGCCGTTGTTTAAATCGACTTTTACGGTGTCGTAAACATAGCACTCGCTGCCGGTAAGAACCTGAGTGGTCTCCGCACCGGACTCCGTTATATAAGTCTCGGTGAACTGCTTTGCGGGAAGAGTTTCGCTGCCGACCATGAAGCCGACTTCCCTGTAATTCAGGCGATCGACCGGGGTCACAAGGTAGAAGCCGGTAACGTCAACGGTGTTTTCGGAAACATGATTCCAGCAGCTGAGGTTTCTCGGGGAGAGGAACTGTGCGTCCGCTTCCCAGATATAATAGGTATCACCTGCTGTGGGAGTGAACGCGGTTGCATTCTGTCCTTCCGCAAAGCGCTGAACCGTTACACATGCCTCATCACTGAATGCACCGCCGTAAATGAACCCGTTCGAAACAACGGAAGTCAGGTTGAACTGCTCAACGGTATGCTCGGTGTAGTAAACGGTGGTATCCTTCTCGTTTGCCGCGAACTGAACATGCGCCACATTGAAGCTCTGAGTGTATGCGAACCAAACATGCTGGTTGGAGTTCGCTGCGGTGAGAGTTACGGTTGCCGCATCGCCGACGGTGAGACTGCCGTTGTTGACAATGTGTCTGCCGTAGTAGTTATAACCTGCAAAATCGGTCTTTGCAACGGTGTACGGTGTGTTGTAGCTGAGACCGGTTGAACCGTTATCCACAAAATACTCTGCGGGCTGAACCTGCTTTGCAAAGGAGGGGCCATCAACGACCTGACCAAGCTCGTTGATGGGCTCGCCGTTTGAATTGACCTGATACCAGTGAACAAGTATCGCGCCGCCGCCGACGGTGACCCGCGGAATCGGGAAATCGCCGACAGTGTCCTCGCCGAGGTAGTTAATGTAGCTGAAGGTCGTCCTCTTGTTCGTGTCAAGAACATCGTTGGTGGAGGGATTATAGCCGTCACGGATGCCGACTTTGTATTTCATGATGGGGTTGTCGCCCTCGCGAACATTGCCGACGGTCCAGCTGATTGCGCGGTTCTCGGCGTCATAGGTCGCCGTACCCTGGCTGATGTAAACGTCCGCATTGCCGGCGGTGTAAACATCCAAATCGGTAGTGATAACGGGAGCTTCGCCGCTGAAGTTGAGCTTAACATGTTCGCCCATGGGGTCGTTAACAACGCCCTGACGCGCTGCGATTGCAATGCTGCCTGCAATGGTCTGGAAAGCCGTTGTCAGCTTCTCTTCAACATTGTCGGAAGAAGCGATTGCAAAATAGTCCTTTGTGGGGTTGGTCGCACAGGCTTTAAGGGTGTTTTCGCCGTTAGTGCCTGCCTGCAAAGCAACGGAATAGATGGTTGTTCCTGCTGCTTTTGCCTGATTTGCTTCCCAGATGGTTGCAACGCCGTTGTCGGATGCCATGCTGCCATTGCTGCAAACAAGATTTCCGGATGCATCATAATAAAATGCGCCGTAAAGCTTTTGGGTCGTCCTGTTATGTTCGCAAGTGCAATTCCAAGTGATATTGCCTTCATCGAGATCAAAACTGTTGCCCGTGCCGATAACGGTGCTGTAATCGGGCGTTGCAACGGTGGGCCATGTCGCAACCGTGACGTTTTCATTGAAACGGTGGAGGATAATGTAGCTGCAACCAATGGCTGCGTTGCCGCCAACAAACGGATAACTGAAAGTTGCTTCACCGTCGGAAAGAATGACGATGTTTTTGAGTCCTGCGGAGCTTGTGTTCAACAGCTCCTGAGCCTTGTGGATACCCGCCTGCTGGTTGGTGCCGCCGTTTGCATATGTTGCCGCATCAACAGCCGCCTCAAAAGCAGAAAGCTCGCCCGCGCCGTAGAAATGGCCGTTGTTGTATGCGGTTGCCTCGTCGATGAAGGTGACGATCGCAATGCGGGTCGTGCTGCCTTCCGTTAGAAGCTTCTGTCCGAAGGCCTTTGCTGCTGTGCGGGTGTTGGTGAGCTTTGCGCCCTCCATACTTCCCGAACAGTCGATAACCAACACAACGTCAGATGTTGTTTCGAAGTTTTTGCCCTGAATGCCGAGGGTAACTTCCCAGAGATTCTCCGCGCCTTCAACTGCGGCGGCGTCTTTGTCGAGCTTTATGGAGCCCTGCGCCGGCCAAACGGGCTGCGTGCCGCCCGCTGCTTCGCCTTCCGCCGAAACGACGGAGAACGCTGAGAACACAGTCAGCATCATCAGCATTGCCATGAAAAAGGCAGAGATGCGTTTGAGTTCTTTCATTAATAAGTGCCTCCCATTAATAATATTTTGCACACATGTGCTGCACTGCGGCGCAAAACTTGCCTCGCAGCGCGGCGGGATCGGGAAACTGCCCTGTTCCCGCATGTGCAATGCAGCCATGCATGACTGTATAAAGCTGCCGCAGCGCGCGAATCTTTTGAATCAGCCCGTTCCGCATTCGGATGATGCTTCCGCACAGGCGAAACATGCTTAACGAAACCGAAACGGCACTGAATGTTAATTCTCCGTGCAGCTGCAAATACAGCATTATATTTTGTCTGATGTTTCAACCCGAACCCCGCATCCGCTTCCGTTCCCCCCGGTCCGTTGTCGGATGATTCCCGCCGTACGCAAAAATACGCACCGACGGGTGTTGTCTTTCAAATCAGCATTCCGCAAGCACACATATTATACATTGAATACAGACGCGTGTTTTAATCTGGATCCTTTCAAATCGGACTGCGCACTGATTTATCGGCTTCTGTGATTGAATTTTGCTGCGGGAAAAACGCTGTGAGTCGTGCAGGATCGCCGCAGTTCATTTGACATATCCAGTGTATCACGCTGTTTTCAGTTTGTCAACACCTAATCATCTGAATTTACCTGCTTTCTTTTGCCGAATTTGGCAGAAAACCGTCCTTTTGTGCTTACGGTGTACTTTTTTCTGTATTGATATTGCTTTTTCATATTTGTGACATATTTTTGCCGCATTTCGCGGAGCTAACTTGTTTTAGATCCGCACATTGCTTTCCGTGCAAACATTTGCCTCCGACTTCAAATATATTTGTTTTTCGGTGTTTCGACGGGCAAAATATGCTTGCAAACCGTTCACAGCCATGGTATAATGGTTCGGTATGAAATAACTCACCCGTGCGGATTTTCGGGGCTGTGCCGCTCTGCGGTTCTCCGAAAAGATGATGTGC
>ULWM01059880.1_pt1 | contig 11383 bp, 7 predicted proteins | sample 1960331 | NCBI WGS metagenome assembly ULWM01 (sample SAMEA4835812, study PRJEB28245) | human gut metagenome | biome: gut microbiome; material: fecal sample | place: Denmark | collected 2008 | reverse complement strand
CGGCACGGGAATGATAGGTCTGCCCATCGCAATAGCATTGGGAGCCATCGTTGGCAAGTCGGAGTATGAGCTGGAGGTGATAAAGGACGTCACACCGGAGACTCTCGAGGAAGGCAAGAAATATGTTGACGAGAAACGGATCGACATAAAACTGAAGTCGGACATCACCGAGAAGCTCTACATCGACGTCATCTGCGAGGCAGCAGGACATAAGGCCGAAGCCGTGATAGCAGGCTCGCACACCAACTTTGTGTATATTGCAAAGGACGGAGAGACGCTTCTCGACGTGAAGAAGACAAGCGGAGAAGACGGCGAACAGGACGATCCGGAACTCTGCATGCGCACTGTCTATGACTTCGCCACCACCACTCCACTCAACGAGATAGCCTTCATTCTGAAGACGAAACAGTACAACATAAAGGCTGCCGAAGAATCCATCAAGGGCAACTACGGACATTGTCTGGGCAAGACCATCGACCGTCCGCTGAGCCACGGCATCTTCGGCAACAGCATCTTCTCGCACATACTGTCGAAGACTGCATCGGCATGCGACGCCAGGATGGGCGGAGCCATGATACCGGTGATGAGCAATTCCGGCTCGGGCAACCAGGGAATATGCGCCACAAACCCCGTGGCTGTGTATGCAATGGAGAACGAGAACACCGAGGAAGAGCTCATCCGCGCGCTCACTCTGAGCCATCTCACAGCGATATACATCAAGCAGAGCCTCGGCAAACTGTCGGCAGTATGCGGCTGCGTGGTGGCAAGCATCGGTTCGAGCTGCGGTATCACCTACCTCATGGGCGGTGACTACAGCCGCATCTGTAACTCGGTGAAGAACATGATTGCCAATCTCACGGGTATGATATGCGACGGTGCGAAGCCCAGTTGCTCGCTGAAGATAGCGTCGGGCGTATCCACCGCGCTGCTCTCATCGCTTCTGGCGATAGAAGGCAAATGCGTTACGGCTGTCGAAGGTATAATCGACGACGACGTGGATCAGTCCATACACAACCTCACGCGCATCGGTTCGGAGACAATGAACCAGACTGACGAAATGGTGCTCGACATCATGACACACAAGCACAACTGCTGAAACGCCGGCCAATACACGGCAAAACGTCAAGGCAGAAACTCTAAAATAAGACAATTCCCGCAAACGGTGACACCATAACAACCGTCTGCGGGAATTTCATTATAAAGCCCGACGAAACGCTGAAAAATCAATAATCCACGAAAAAATGTCATGAAAAACACGTCGTTTTCATCCATATCACGTCTTTATATACAGAAGCGGCAACGACAGCAAGCGTAAGACCGCACAACAATACGAACATCCTAAAACGACAACAAGATGCTGGGAATACTACGAAAAAGAACATCCGAAGACGAGCTTGAGCGGCTTGTAAGGGAACAGACAGACAATATGTTCAGGTTCGCGTTCTTCCGTACAGGCGACAGAAGCACGGCCGAGGACATTGTACAGGACACTCTGCTAAGCGTGTGCAGGCAGAACAACAGGCCCACCGAGCCGGAGAAGCTTAGAAACTACGTCTTCAGGGCGCTGTCTAACAGATGCCGTGACGTAATACGCAAGCACCGTACCGACACCGAACCGCTGACCTGCTGCATGGCAGAAAAGGCCGAGGAAGACAACGACAACGAGCGTTCGGCCATGGAGGAATATGCGCGCATCGAAAGAGTTTTGGGCGAAATACCGGACGAACAGGCCGAAACGATACGCATGCATGTCATAGACGGACTGAAGTTCACCGAGATAGCGGATATCACCGAAACGCCTGTCACAACGGTGAAATCGAGATTCAAATACGGCATTGAGAAGATAAAGGAAAGAATGAACAACCGAAAAAACAACTGATATGGATTGCAACAGTTTTAGAAAAAATGTGTACGACTTCATAGAAGGAGGCACAGACCAGAACCTGACACGTGAGATGGAAGCACACGCAAAGGCTTGTGAAGAATGCAGAGAATATCTGGAGCAGACCGAGAAAGCCATAAGCACGATACGTCCGACATGCGACGTGAAGGCGTCGGACACTCTGAAAGAGAACCTGAGAATAATAGCAACGGGAGCAAGAAAGGCCGACGGACAGCGCAGAAAGACCATACCTATGTTCAGACGCTACGCGGCCATTGCGGCATCGGTGCTCGTTCTTCTGGCCGGAGCAGTGACAACAGCCGGCATACTGCTTCACAGCAGCACGGCAAACGCGGCATCTGAAACAATAACAAGAGCGCAGGCATCCGAATATTTCAACAACGCCGTACCACCGGAGCCGTCGTCCATACGCCTGAAACTGAACGTGCGCACCTCTCCTAACAAGAACTTTGCATACGTGACACCCGTGAGCGGATTCGTGGAAACGGTACTGACGTTTGTCAACAAGAACAACACCATGTTCTGGAGGATAGAGAAACAGAACGGCCGCACCATAGTCTGCGACGGCAAAAGACAGTATATGTGGGGCCGTGGCGGCACAAAGGGCTATGAGAGCCATGCCGATTATGATGGCTTTGCCGAGGGTTTGCTCACGCTACTGCCGGCAGACATAAACATAATAAAAGGCATGACACATATATGCAGCACGCAAAGCAAATACACGCTCGATACAAACGACGAAGGAATAATAATCACCGTGACCTCGCCCGCCATGGGAAAAGGACGCGACGGGAAACCTCTGAACTCGTCGATAGCCGAATCAGACAGCAAGACTGAGTACGTCTTCGACAGCAAGACTAAGCTGCTGAAAAGCTACAACGTATGGATGAAGGTGATGGGCGTGTATGTGAAAGTGATCGAAAGCACTTCGATAGAATACAACAAAAGCGTGGACATGGCGTCAATGCTGAAACTACCTGACAACATCAATATATGGATTGACGTGACAGCCGACCATGGCATGTTTGCCGGAAGCACGGCAGAACAAGCCGTAAAGAAGGTGTTCGAAGCAGTGACCGGAGGAAAAGCACAGAGCGTGAAGGAAGTGTTGTTCTGCTACGACATCGAAAAGATAGACAGCATGTACGGCAGAGCCGCCACCGTAACAGTGGGAAAGGCATACAAGGAAGGCACTTACGCAGGAGTGTTCGTACCCGTAGAGCTGAAATACACGGACGGAAGGGTGGAGAAACTGACCGTCGCCGCACGCAACGACAACAAGGGCGGCGCATGGACAATAGACGGAGGAATATGAGAAAGGACTATGCTGTCAGTGGCGTATCAGCGCCCTGACAGCAAACCAAAGATGCATAAGGACAGTAGAAAGCGTTCCGTAATGAACGCACATCACACGGAATCTCTCTTTCAATGATGCGCGATGGTTCGCGGTAGTCATGCCTTCGGCAAGATAGTTAACCAGAACCTTATTGACTCTGCGCAGTGCGAGCCGCTCACGGGCGGCTCTTTTCATTATGCGTATGCACCAGTCCACGTCGGCCGAGTAACGGTATTGCAGGTTGTAAGGCTCACTGCGGGCGATGTCTGTACGTGCGTAGAAGGCCTGATGACACACAAGCATGCCGTGGCGGAACGAGCGCCAGGTGAGCCGTTCGGGCGGTGTCAGACGGCGATGGGCGACAAACCGTCCATTGATGTCCACGAGATCGGTGTCGCCATAGAGCACGGCGGGCAGCTCCTCACCAGGTTTTACGCATGCGGCTATGTCCTCAAGCGTAGATGATGAAGGATAAGCGTCGCCGGCATTAAGGAACACCACGTAGTCGCCCGTGGCACGTTTCAGCGACTTGTTCATGGCGTCGTAGAGCCCTTTGTCGGGTTCTGACACGACAATCACCTCATGACCGCATCCACAGGCGTCAGACTCTGCCTTGTAAGCCTCGGCAACCGACACGGTGGAGTCGGCAGAACGGCCGTCCATAATGATGTGTTCCACGTTGCGCCACGTCTGTCGCCTCACGCTGTCGAGCGTGGTCTGCAACACCTGCGCGGCGTTGTAGGTGCAGGTGACGACAGTGAATTTTATATTCTTATTATCCATTCCGTCAGATGATATATTTCTTCATGGCAGCCATCTCGTTGTAAACCTCTATGTATTTCATTGCCACGCTCTGCTGCGAATAGCGCGTATGAACCTTAGACACAGCCGCACGGCTCATCGCCTCATAGTCGGCCTCGCACAACAGCCAGTACATTCCGGCGGCCAGATCGTCAGACTTCCTGAAATCGGCCACGTAGCCGTTCTGCCGGTGGTCTATCATTTCAGGAATGCCACCCGTGCGGAATCCCACACACGGCACGCCGCAGGCCATAGCCTCCATGATGGTGTTGGGCAGATTGTCCTCTATCGACGGCAGCACGTATATGTCGGCAGCATTGTATATTGTGGCTATTCGCTTCTCGTCGGTCACATATCCCAGGGCGCACGTCTTTAGCGCGAGGCGTCCGGTTATCTCCTCCGACTCGCCTCCGAGCACTGCCACCACCGTAGTGGTCTTCATCTCCGGATGCTCTGCCACGAGCCTATCCACAGCCTCGATGAAATAGCTCATGCCCTTGCGCTGGTCGGTCACACGATGCGACACAAACAATATTACCTTCTTATCCTCAGGCAACCCAACCTCGCGCCGGCATCCTTCCTTGTCGTGACGGCAGAAGAACACACGATGGTCTATGGCATTAGGTATGCACTGTATGCGCTGTCCCTTGAGCAGTGCGCTCTGTCTGGCCTGACTCTCGAGCCAGCGGCTGCACGCCACAAAACAGATGTTGCCGTCGGCATAAAGCGACTTCTTGCGCCGCCACACCTTGTTGGACAGGTCGTGTTGCGAACCGCTGTCGGGCAATAACGGGCAGTTGGCACATCCGGACTTATACGCCAGACATCCGCCCGAGTAATGACATATGCCCGTGGCAGGCCACATGTCGTGCATGGTCCACACCACCGGCTTGCCGCTTTTCAGTATTTTCCTTATGTTTCCAAGCGAAAGCATGCCCTGGTTTATCCAGTTGAGATGAATGACGTCGGCCCACTTAAACTCCGGCAGCGACGTTATGTCGGTGCCGCTGTTGGCGATGTCTATCTCAAAAAGATGATCCTTTGAAAAATGAAGATGGCAGAATATGCACCATCTCTCCCACAGAAAGTGCCAGCGTGAGAACATTCTGCCCGGCACTTCCGCTACGGTAATGCTGTCGGTCTGCTTGTCACGCACGAGCATCTTGGCTTTCTCGCCGCTGTTGTTGAGCGTCTCCAGCAGTCTGCCGGCCGCAACCGCAGCCCCACCGGTGCGCTCGCTTGTATTCACGATTAATACATTCATTTTGCTTGCCCGTTTTTTCTCCCACAAAGATACAAAATGTTTTCTTTTGCTATACACATATCATATAATTATATAATTACATATTTATATAAAATGTGTGTCAGGCAAAAACGCGCGGAGCATGAAAATAAACATTCCGCAACCGGGCGAAATATGACGAAATAAAACAAAATGACAGTTTGAGGTGCTGAAACGGACGAAAACCGGTCTGAAAAGTCTGAAAACAACACGTACACAAGATTTTTCCGACATTTTATCACAAATTTGCAAAACACCCCGACAAAGGCTGTGGCGAAAGGGTGCAGATATGTCACTTTGCAACCAAAATGTAGCAAAATGTCACAAAAATAAAGTAAATCGACAAGTTTTAGCCACTTGATGGCCGCTGTGTGCGCACACAGAATATTGATATATATCAAAAAAGAATTAAAAATATCATATTATTTGTTTTATTGCTTGCAGAAACCGAAAAACCGTCGTATCTTTGCAACGTCAAAAGGTTAATAGATTGTTTAGGTTAGTAGTAATAGATTTAGGTTTTTAGTTATTAGGTTTAAGGTAAATTAAAACGATTGTTTAACAGGTAACAGTGCTGGGCCGTGAGGTTCGCATTTGTTTCGAAATTTTTTTAGTTAAACATAGGAATATGCCACTGCTTGTTGAAAGTAGTGGCATTTTCCTTTTTATATGTTTCCATAATCTGATAGGCTTATGCCGAACAGCCCGACCCGATGGAAACCACATGGTAATTGATTCTGTTCCTGAATTGACACAGAACGCAGGAAAACTTTTTAATGGTATAGGGCGATATAACCCAGTATAATAAGGGCATGACGTAATAATCCATTCACTTTCTCACAACAATAGACTTATATTGCCGTAACAATATATGCACTTTCTTTAGAAAATGGATTCGATTTGCCATAATAATGGATTTACTATGCCACAACCATAGATTCGTTTTATCGTGACAATAGACTCATACTTCTACCACCATAAGTACGCTTTAATGTAATAATATATTAGCTTTAAAATAACAATAGATTCGATTTGCCACAACAATATATTCGCATTGCCATAATAATGGATTCACTTTAAAATAACGATAGATTAGATTTACCATATCAATAGATTCGATTTTTAATAATAATATATTCGCATTGCCGTAACAATAGACTTAATTTGCCACAACCGGTAAATAATCATAGCAAAAGCAGGGCGTGTTTACGGCTGTTACGACAAATACTTTACACAGCTTTTCCCGTTCCTATTATCCGTGTTTTTCAAGAAAACCCATGTGATCAACTTACGATTTTTCTTGACAAGATTTTGACAAAATATTTTCGCAAAAGAGGTGTAAAGGAATGTTAAATCAGGCGTAATGCAGCTCATTTCGCACCATACTGCATTGTGATATACCCCGAACCATAGTCCGAAATGCCGCGTTTTGCTTTCTGATATAGGCCATTTCGTGTTGCGATTAAGCCTATTTTAGACTGCGAAATGGCCTATATTGGCTCCTGAAATGGGCCATTTCGCAAGACGAAATAGTGCTTTTCGCAAAACGATGAAATACCCTTCAAACATAAATCATTGATATTCAATACATTACTAAAACCTGTTATTTTCCGCGTATTTGCGCCCGAAGGATACTCCACTCGCAAATACGCGCTTATTTTTCGGGGTAGAACGGAAAACTCAGAGGGAGAAATCAGAATCTGCTTTCAATTTGAAAGTCGCATATTTCGGCTTATTTTTAAATGGATAAAAACGATGTTTATTCGGCATTTAAAATGGTCTATGTGGAATGAAAAACGCTTTTTCAAAATATAGAAAACGCTTTATACATGAAAAAACGCCTTATCCAAAATAAAAGAATGCTTTATTAAAGATAAAAAACGTCTTATCCGATACCGGAAAATTCCGGTCTTTACATTTATATATAATATCCGCTTAACTTAAAGCTGCCCGTTTTCATTTCCCGAAACATCCCGTTCCGAACGGCAAGCGCCATGCGACAGGCCTGTCAGGACATTAAAAACGCTTCATAATTATCGGATATAAGATTCATCAACGTCTTCTTTTCGGAAAACGATCATCAGATTTCCATACCTTCAGAAAGGTATGAATATACATTCACGACGTGCAAAAAAGGAAAAAGGGAAACGACGGAACGGTATAAAAACAACAACGGCCGACCTCAAAGGTCAGCCGCATATAAGAACGGTGGCGTAGGCGCTGATGCCTTCCTCGCGCCCTGTGAAACCGAGGTGCTCGGTTGTCGTGGCCTTCACCGACACATTGTCAACGTCGGTGCCTATCACTTCGGCAAGGCAGCGGCACATATCCGGTATGTGAGGATTGAGCTTCGGGCGCTCCGCACACACCGTGGCGTCGATGTTGCCCACGGTGTAACCCTTGGTGGCTATCAGCTCGACAGTCTTGCGCAGCAATATCTTGCTGTCGATATTGAGCGTCTCGTCCGACGTGTCGGGGAAGTGATAGCCTATGTCGCGCATGTTTGCCGCACCGAGCAGAGCATCGCATATGGCATGTATGAGCACGTCGGCGTCGCTGTGACCGAGCAGTCCGAGCTCGTGGTCGAGCTTTATTCCGCCGAGCCAGAGGTCGCGGCCGGGCACAAGTTTATGCACGTCGAAACCGAATCCTACACGTATTTTCATATTCTAAGATGTTTTTTGCTGTGTCATACGTATTCGTCCGCCGACAGACGGTTTACCTTCTGAACAGGTCTTTTATGCCGTCCATATCGAAGCTGAGGGTGAAGCGCAGCGTCTGGTCGAGCGGATTACTCTTGGCCGTGGCTATGACGTAGGCTGCATCGAGCGAGAACACGCTCATCTTGAAGCCCGCACCCACGGTGAAATACTTACGGTTACCCTTGTTTTCCGACTCGTGGTGATAACCGGCACGCAGGGCGAACTGGTCGTGATAGACATATTCGCCGCCGACACTCCAGTATATCTCCTGAAGCTCCTCCTTGAAACCGCCGGGCGCATCGCCGAAGCTCTTGAATATACCGCTTATGCTGCTCACGTCGTAATAGTCTTTCTGCACACGCTCCATGTAGTCCTCGGTCGATTCACCTTCGTTCTGCTTCGGGTAAGTAGGTACGAGCAGCTTGTTGGCGTCGGCCGTGATGGTGAATCGGTTATACTCATCAACGGGCACCATGAGGGCGGCTCCGAGTCGCAGGTTGGTAGGTATGAACTCGCTGTTGTCATCGCCTCCGAACGATATCTTACTACCGATGTTCGATATGTTCAGACCAAGACCTATCTGACATTCGCGCTGTCCGATGGTGAAATAGTTCTGATAGTAGGCGGCAATATCGGCGGCGAAGGCGCTTCCCGGTGACGTATCCTCGGTGTAATCGTAGGTCAGGTCGGAGTATATCCACCTCACTGCGGCCGCGATAGAGAACTTCTCGCTGAGCATAAGCGAGTAAGCCACGTCGAAAGACATCTCGTATGGGTTGATGGTCATGCTGTTGTCGTCGCTCTCACCCATGCTGGTATATACCTCACCGAGCGAGAAATAGCGCAGCGAAGCAGACACGGCCGAGTAGTCACCTATGCGGTAATAGCCGGCCAGATAGGCCAGGTCCATATCGCTGACAAGCTGTCGTAGCCACGGAGTATAGTTGAGAGAGATGCCCGCACGCGAGATGGTGAACGGATACTTGGCCGGGTTCCAGTATTGCGAAACCACGTCAGGGTCGGTTGCCACACCGGCATCACCCATACCGGCGGCACGTGCGTCAGGGGCGATGGTCTGCGATGTGACCGACGTGTTGACTGGGTTGAACATGTTCTGCTTGTCCTGAGCCGAGACCGTCAGCACAATACCGGAAAACAGGCACGCGGCCAATATTCTTATCTTATTGTTCATTCTTATGATGTTTGTCGTTAATTCATATCCTAATAAGGCACTGAATAAAAAACGCCGATGCGCTCTATTTATTGCCAATGATTATAAGTTTCTTTGCCTTTGAGGTCTGCGAACTGCCGTCAGACCACATACGCACCCTGTAAATATATACACCCGTGCCCAGACGCTGGCCTCCATCAACGGTCAGATCCCAATCCACCGTGTAGGCGTTGCCCGTGGTCACTCCGCTCTCCTCGTGGGTCCAGAGTAGCCGGCCGCTCATGTCGAACACGTCGATGCCCACATCCACGGTGCTGCCGGCGCGGTCGTGGCTGATGATGAATGTGGTAGATGTGGTAGCAGGATTGTTTGTGCAGCTCACGCTGAAGAGCGACGGCGTGAGTCCTTTCACCACCTTGAAGCGCAGCTGCGTGCTCGACATGTTGTTGAACACGTCCCAGGCGCGGAACTGCAAGGTGTGCTCGCCTTCCTCTAGTTCGGGAATGTTGTAGTATGTCGTGCCGCGGGTGTAGCTTCCGAAGTCGTAGCTGAAGTTGTCGTTCAGATTGTATGTGCGCGCCATCTCGCCGTCGATGACGAGCTGCAAGTCGTGGCCTATGCCGTTGCCCGAGGAGTTTATGCCGTCCTTATCCATTATCTCGGCCACGAAGTAAGGCGTGCTGTTCACGTTGCCGCCGTTGACAAACGAGGGCGAATTGAGATAGCAGTATATTGACGGGCCCACAGAATCGTTCTCGGCCACGTCGCCTCCACCCACGATGAACGACTCGCAATAGCCGTTGCCTATGAGTGTGCGGTCGTTGCTCAGGGCATAAAGATTGATGAGTCCGGTGCCGTCGGTGTAGTTTATGTCCTTAGGCACGGCGAAAGAGAATTCGAACCGTCCGCCGACGATGCTGTCGTTACCGTTGAAGAGCACCTTCGGACGGTCGTAATATGTAAATGGGCTTGACGCCGCCTCGTCTTCGTTGCGGTTGTTCCACAGACAGGTTATCAGCTCACGGCTATCGTGTACGCTGGCTGCGAGCACACCGTTGAACTGCGGCGCGTCCTTGACATATCCGCTCACACGCATCACACTGCCCGCTCCTACATTCACCGTGGTGCCCGTGGTCACGTCCACTCCGTTTATGGAATCCACCACAACCGTGAGCGTAGGCAGGCTGAGCGACATGGCAGGATCGCCGAGCAGCGAGTATTGCAGGTTGTTCACCACCTCCATATTGCCGTTTGTCTTGACGCTGTTCTTTGCCAGACGCTGTGCCTCACCGATGGTCATGGGTTTCCCGTCGGTCACGGTGAGCACGTTGGTAAGGAAGTTTGTGTTCATCGTCTTGTTGTGCGAGGCATATACTGTGCGCGTCGTGCCGTAGAAGGCCACGGCTCCGCCCTTCGGGTTGAGCACGGCAGTCTCGCCTATTGTCGATTTCATGCCGTCGAAAGGCATTATGTCGCACGACGCAGTAACCCACAAAGGGAGGTTGGTATTGGTGAAACTTGCGAAGTCGGAGAGTCTGAGCACCGACTCGTGTGATATCTGGTCGGCACGCCCGTGACCGGCATAGTCCATGATGAGTGCGCCGGCAGCCTGCTGCTGTTTTATGGCTTTCGATGCGTCGGGATATGATTTTCCGGTGGATGAAGTCTCACGCTTGTATGCGTCCCACAACACTTTCTTTATGTTGTATCCGGGATGAAGACTCGAAATAAGGTCGGCCACATCGTTCACATCGCGCATATGTATGTCGGCGTTGCCGTCGTCGCCCATGAACATCATAGTGTTCTGCCATGCTCCGGCGTTGGCGTTGGTGACATAGTTTATCACCTTATCCACCATCACTTTGGCGTCGCTCTCCGTCGTTACAGGAAATCTTCCCACCGCCACATCGAGCTTGTCGCGCAACAGCGGGTTCTCTCCCTCACCGTCGTCGAGCATGCAGAAGTAGCCGTCGTCGATGTAACAGCTCACCTCGTTGAACGAGTTCTCGCTCTCGAAACAGAGCAGATAGTCGTCGGCATTGAGGTTGCGGCAGTCTGATGTGAGCATTCTGTTGTCCCACACACAGTCGCCGAAGAGCAGCAGATACTTGGGCATGTCAGCCTCGGTCGCTGCCCGGTCGTAGAGCATCTTGAGGTAATTGCGGTAGGCACTGGCGTCTGGCGTACC
>ULWM01063713.1_pt1 | contig 11774 bp, 7 predicted proteins | sample 1960331 | NCBI WGS metagenome assembly ULWM01 (sample SAMEA4835812, study PRJEB28245) | human gut metagenome | biome: gut microbiome; material: fecal sample | place: Denmark | collected 2008 | reverse complement strand
CGTAGCCCCCTCAGCCCTTCGGGCAGCTCCCCCGATGGGGAACCAAGAATGTTCTTCCGCTTAACTTAATAGCATTACCCGCAAGGGAGGGCTGATGATACGTACCCTATATTCTAAAACTCCGCGGCGCTTCCCTATTTTATGCGCCGCACCACCCCGTCGAACCTCTTGAACCTATTGAACCTATAGAACCCGCTCCCCCTCTTTCGCAAACAATCAAAGGGCAACACGCCCCCGAACTCCGAACCCTGCATCTATGTTACAATAGAGAAAACCATTCATTGCACGAAAGGAACCCCCTATGAAACGCAGCGAACCCACATTAGACGACCAGATCCGAAGCATCCACTACAAGTACGAAATCCCCCAAGACAAAGCAGAAGCCCTTCTCTCAAGCGGCCTCCGTTTCCTTGAAATCGACAAAGCCGCCCTTCTCTCCATCCTCGCCGAAGTCCCCATCGATACCATCCTCGACATGCGGAAAGATGACCCATGGGGATGCATCCAGAAAAAGCTAGGTCTCACCGCTGCGCTCTACGAAGAACGCCTCCTGCGCCATCGCGCCCGCCGCCTTCACCGCTTCTACGGCATCCCCGAAGACCGCGCCATCCCCCTGCTGCAAGACGGCTACCCGAACCACTGGCTCCGCCTCGCCTACCTCTTAGAGCAGCACACCGGCGCCTCCATGGAAGACATCCTTGCCGCGCGTAAAAAATCCGAAAAATGGAAACCCTGGGCAGAAGCACGCCTCGGCATCTCCCCCGAAGATTTCACAAAATGGATCGCCGAGACAAGGAATCCAAGTCTGCCGAAAAAGTGAAAGGAACACCTGCCCCGTTGAACCCTATGAACCCATAGAACCCGTTTAAGGAAAAATGATTCAATCAGCATTTCCCTAGTCACCCATGACAAGAAAGGCATCCCCATGACCCACGATTTCATCTACCATAACCCCACCAAAGTCTACTTCGGAAACGGCATGCTCACCCACCTTCCCGAAGAGATCAGCCGCCTCGGCAGCCGCGTCCTCCTCATCACCGGCGGCAGCTCCGCCAAAAAGAGCGGCCTCTTTGACAAAGTCCTCGCAGAAATCAGCCAAGCCAATGTCGACTGCTACGGCCTCTCCGGCGTCAAGCCAAATCCCGAGATCGACCTCGTCCGCGAAGGCATCCGCCTCGTGCGCGAAAAACGCCTGGACCTCATTCTCGCCCTCGGCGGAGGCTCCGTCCTCGACACCGCCAAAGTCATCGCAGGCAGCGCCCCCTACGACGCCGACCCCTGGGACCTCATCCGAAGCCGCGCCGCCATCGACACCGCCCTCCCCCTCATCACCATCCCCACCATCGCCGCGACCGGCTCCGAAATGAATGCCAGCGCCGTCATCACCAACCCCGAGACCGAAGAAAAATACGGCTGGACCGCCCAAGCCTTCCGCCCCTCCGTCTCCTTCCTCTGCCCCGAAAACCCCTACACCGTCCCCGCCTATCAGACCGCCTGCGGCTCCGCCGACATCCTCTCCCACATCATGGAAGTCTACTTCCAGAAAGAAGAGACCTTCCCCGCCACCGAAGCCTACATGGAAGCCATGATGCGCTCCGTCATGAAAGACGCCCCCATCGCCATGGCCGACCCCGCCAATGAAGATGCCCGCGCAAACCTCCTCTGGACCGCCTCCTGGGCCATCAACGACTTCATCGACAGCGGCCATGCCGTCTCCTGGACCTGCCACGGCATCGAGCACGAACTCTCCGCCCACTACGACATCACCCACGGCCTCGGCCTCGCCATCCTCACCCCCGCCTTCCTCACCTACGTCCTGGACGAAACCACCGCCCCCCGCATCGCCCGCTTCGCCGTAAGCGTCATGGGCGTCTCCCCCAAAGGCAAGGACTCCATCAAGATCGCGCAGAAAGGCATCAAACGCCTGCGGAAATACTTCAAGAAACAGCTCCGCCTCCCGACCACCCTCACAGAGATCGGCATCGACGACACCCGCTTTGCCGAAATGGCCGAAAAGACCATCGCATGGAAAGGCGCCAAAGACGGCCTCCTCCACGGCTTCGTCAGCCTCTCCGCCAAAGACCTCGAAGAGATCTACCGCCTCGCCCTGTGAGTACCCACCGCCGGTAAACCACACCGCCCACAAAGCCCCGACCAAAGGGAACACACCAAAGGAGAAAACAAGCCATGAAAAAAAGCCCCTGACAAAGGGGCTTTTTTCATCTTACTCTCCTGCATACCAACCGGTGTCCCGATCCTCCCTCCTATGCGGCAGTCAACGATGCGGTTAAAAAGCTCGTAGAAGCTGGATTTTTCTAAGCTGCCTATACGGCAGTCAACTTCGTTCCGTATCGCCTGCTCTGGAAGCACTGTTTCTAAGCTGCCTATGCGGCAGTCAACATAAAGTTGTTTTGCCTGATGGTATGATTGTTATTTCTAAGCTGCCTATGCGGCAGTCAACCTACTGGCTCTACTGGCGCAGAAACGCCGCAGTTTCTAAGCTGCCTATGCGGCAGTCAACTAAGCGCAAGACTTAAAAGTAACGTTGCCAATTTTCTAAGCTGCCTATGCGGCAGTCAACTTAAGATTCGTTTTTTTGCTTGCGGTGAATACTTTCTAAGCTGCCTATGCGGCAGTCAACATTCGCATCGATGGCGTTATTCTGCGCTTCAATTTCTAAGCTGCCTATGCGGCAGTCAACGCATCATCCTTGAAAGATTGGAGCGTCTGCGATTTCTAAGCTGCCTATGCGGCAGTCAACATTGCCCACGACTGGATCGTTAAGTATTATGATTTTCTAAGCTGCCTATGCGGCAGTCAACTGCAGGAGAAAGTGAAAGAGCTTCGGCGCCATCGAGGAAAAACCCATCTCCATCTATTTTACCCAAAGTTTCAGCGCAGCGCAAGAAAAGCCGATAGAATCGGCTTTTCTTGCATTGGTCAAAAATTTTGGTCAAAATTCCGGGACAGAGGCACTATCGCTCAAGCCATAGGTGCTCAGTGTTCCGGACTGCTCTATCTGACAGGGTGTCTTCTTGATGAAGAGGGAAAAGGTCTGCGCGGTAGATAAGCTTTTCATCTGGATGAATGGCAGATCGTATGTCTCTTTTCTCCGGCCAAGCAGACCGAGAGCGTCCTCATAAGAGACGCCTTCGTGCCGCCGAACGTAGCGGCGCGCTTTTCTCTCCACGGATTCATCCGGCTGATATCGGCTGTAAATGCTATAGCCGGTGATAAGGTGTTCCCTTATTTTTCGGATTGTTGTCCGGTGTACATAGTCAGAAAATCGTTCCAGCTCCTGTTCGAGGTGCAATCTTTCCAATTGTTCTGCCGAGGGAGCGAGGATACGGATCTTATTTCCCAGCCCTTTGTCCTGATACGCCGGGAAGGCCAGCGCGGTCTTCACCATCCCTTCTCTTCGTTTTTCTTCAACTAACGCGAGATGCAGCTGGGTGAATACCTTCGTCCAAAGAAAGGATAGCGAGACTTCACCATCTGGAATGAGGGTGATATCCTGATAGTAGTTCATATTATTCCTTTCCGCTTACACCAAACACACCGCCACGAACAAGGACTGCCATGACATAGTCTTTGTCCGTTTCGTTTTCAGGTACCGTCCCTGTCGACCATGCATCAAAGAGTGTATAGAAATCCACTTTATCTTTGGGATCGCGGGGATCGCGGAAGAATTTACCGAGTGTAGTCACAGCGCCGTATGGTTCTATTGCAATCGGTCCGAAATCAGATGCACTATATCCCGGATACCATGTATCGATGGTGCGAAGCGCATTTCCGATTTTCTGAGAGTGCATGGCTGCCATGCCGTTGACCTGATACAGCACCTTGCTCTTTTTCCCTTTTTTCCCATTCCCTTTGTCAAAGATCAGTTCTTCACTCGGGTATACCTCCTGTCCATGTCCCATCAAAACGCAGGCTTCGATTTCAAGGAGCAGATAGCTGATCCTGCCGCACAGTGCATCAGCGATCCTGGCAGAGAGCTGATCCAGATCAGGGCTATGCTTATCGAAGTTCTTCAGGCTGTAGTCATATCCGTCAAATGTCATGGTCTCCCCGGATGGCTTGACACGTACAATGACTTCGACTTTTTCTGCGCCCACGCGATTTCTCCAGAAGAATCGTCCACTGGCGATATTGGTGGCATAGCGATGTGCCAATGTCGAGAACCCGCTTTTCTGGATATAGTCTTCGGCCATTTTTGAAATGCCTCGGCCGTGTTCCTCTTTATTGCATACGGATGGATGCTGTACCCCAGACAGAACTTTCAGTGTAAAGCGAAGTTTTAACGTATCTTGATTTAGTTTTAAAGAAGCGCTGTCTACGGTCTGTAGATTGGGGCTTTCTACTTTTGCATTGAGTTTCTTCGAATCTTTTAAGCGATTGGAAATCGTCCCGCGCACCGACTTTTCAACAAGCGGAATCGGCTCTTCTATTGCATGCCGTTGTTCCCAGGTTGTTCCATACAGGAAACCATCGGATGGGACGAGTTTCTTCTCAAATGCCAGTACAGTTGCTAATGTTGTTTTCTTATTTGCCATAATGATTTACCTCCTCATTTTTCATTTCTGCATACATATAAACTATTCGTTTCGTCATATTCATAGTGCCACATGATTTCTTCTACGGAAGAAAATCGGTACGGCATCTTGAATTCTCCCAATGTAATCACAGGTTCTGCGAATCGATGCCACGTGGTTGGATCTCTCTGATTCACTACCTTGCCAAGACTCGACAATCCTTGAAATCCAACAACAATTGGTATAAGCCATCCACTTTCTTTTCGATGAGACGACCAGTGAACGCGCTGATCGTTTTCTTTTTGGCTCTCATGGCGAATCGTAAGAAAAGATAGTAGCGCATCCAATACATCAGAACTATGATTTTCGGCCGTTTCTAATAATCTTCGTCTTTCTATCAATGCAAATCCAGGCATTAACTGATGGAGAAATTTCTTTTCTTTCTCTGGTTCCTCATCACTCATATAATAAACTTTCGATGTTTCGAAAGAGAGAATATCCCCTCCCGCGATTTTCATTCTATGCAATGTAATTCCGACAAACTTTTCTAATTCATCTGCATTGTCAGCGGAGACCCCAACGCATTGGATTAGTAGAGATACGCAGAGATGGATACGCGGTTCCTCGATAAAAGACGCTTTATTATTGGATTTTCCCTTTTCCGGCTTCTTTTCATTTGGATTCAATGAATTGATGATGCAGTATTGCTCACTCCCATATTCTTTATAAACTTGTAGATGCGCACTATGAGAAATCACTCCAAGCTCAGAGAAATGTACCGTTTGAAGATTCGAAGATAAACGCGCTTTCCTCTCTAATGCATGTGCAAATCCCATCCACGCTGTCATGGCGGGAAAGCCGATCGTGCAGAGACTACTCAATGCATTGGCATTTTGTACTTGTATCTTCGGCAAAAGCAGGTAGGTCTTCATTCATATCTCACCTCATCTTTCAACACCTTTTCCATAAACTGCTTAATAAACAGCCATTCCCCGTCCCCCAAAAGAATCTTTTCATCCCCCAGAGTCTTTTCATAGGAAGCAATCACCCAGCGAGCGAAAGAACCAGCGATTTCTTGTAGCCAGTCATTGTCTTTCCGTTTTTCTTTATAAATATCATCCAGCCAAATTTTCTGAGCGTGGGGAAGATTAGCATATTTCTCATCATTACTCCAGCCATCACCTGTTGCCCGAATCTGATACGCCGTAAAAATAACATCATCCATTATTTTATGTACCAAAGCTCGAATACCTCTCCGAACCTTTAGGTTATTTCTTGTGCTTTTCATATAAGCATGTAACTGATACAACTTTATTTTCTGCGATTTATACCAGATGGATTCTTTGAAAAAGTCTGATTTCGGGATTCTGACCTTCACTTCCTGAAGAGAAGGCGGTAAAGAGGAGAGAAGATAGGCCTTCCCTCTGTTCCGGGAATTCAATGCGCTGATATTTAGTGGCTTGGATCCCCCAAAGCCGATCATGGTGAGTCCCGTGACTTCTTCGCAGGGCTTTCCGTAGTCCTCTGATGTCTTATCGTAGCAGTTGATTTTATGGCCATTGATTGCTTGGATCCTCTGATACATTTCCAGCGCGAGGCAGGAGGATGGCATGACCGATAGCAGGTGATATTCTCCCTCTGCTATGGGAAAATAAACCTGTTTCAAATGTGTGTCTGTTGCATCAGGTTCTTTTTTGCCATTCATTATCATCTGCTGACTCTTCTTCTGCAACTCGTCCATAGAAAATGATATTGGCAACAGTTTCAGTTCATTCGCCAGTTCTTCGCCTTTCGTAGCAGCAGATTCCCACACAGTCATTTCTTTCGTCACCGAATGAAGGAGCAATTTCGCACTAGGTAAAAATGTTGCAGATGCGTAAATGTCCAAACTGCAGGAAGCGCCTCCCGTAGTAACATAGCCATCTATTTTTTTAGCATTGCTAAGAACAAGCGTTTCGATATCTGGATTGGTAAATTTCCCAACATGAGTTGCTAATTTACATGATTTTATGTTTTCTACCACATCATTGAACCATTGCTCCACGGTTTTCTTTTGTTTTACTTTTTCCGGTTTTCCTTCTTTAATAAACTTTTTATTATTCTTCTCTATATTATCATTCGTTTCCTTAACCGCTTCTATAATGTACTCATGCAACGATACAGGTGCTATCTTTTCATCTTTCTTTACCACGCTTATCCCTTCCTTTCCTTAAATAATCCCAGCTGATCCGAATACAGCCAGTGGGTATCCCCAGACGTTTTCGGCATGGTGATTTCTCCATACTTTCTTTCAGCCTGCTCGATCTGTTCCTCTTCTGACCGGGGATCTTCCATATCGATCATCTGTCTCACAGACTTTGCATAGTCTCGATGTATCCACAGACGGCGTTCCATTTCTTCTGTCATGCCTTCATAATCATCGATATGCAGGATGGCCTTTCGATCGACAAGACTGCCGTGGTCATCAAGTTCACAGAATGTTTCTTCTCCATCAGTATATCTCACAGTGAGCTTTACGTCTTCTATCGCATTTTCGCGGAACCGTCTGAATTCCATGGGAAGTCCAGTCAGCCACCAGTATTCATCGAGCCAGCCATGCATAGATTGTGGGCCTACGTCTGAGCGGCTGTTGAAATCCATCATCGTCTGGTGTTCGAGATCGATGAGCCGGCTTTTCGGATGGAGTTCCTCCGGCTTCCGAATCCTCGGCGCGGCATCGATGCGGCTTGCCAGATCATTGACATCGATCAGCTGTCTCATATCATGGCTTTTCAGCTGGTACTTCCCGACTTCATAGCCGGGCCATTTGAAGGCTTTCTGCTCTCCCTTCAACCCGCGAAGATTGTACTCCATGACAGCCACATTCGCCGCGGGCTGATCTTTTGCAAGAGTGCGATGACGCATCACGCGTCCGGAAAGCTGGATGATCGAGCGATAGGAGGAGGGCTCGATCACCGCCCAGTCAAAGTCATGGTCTCGGCCGGTTTCTTCGACCGGCGTAGCCACGACGAGGAAAAGGATATTTCCCTCCCGGCTCTCATCGATATGACGGCGAATGACCGGGTCTGTCAGCTCCACGCTCTGTCCTTCTTCCCCCTTGCGGGACAATACGCTGTCCAGATATTTTTCCTGTTCATGACGCAGGAGTAGGATCTGCCGGCTGTGGTAGGTCATGAGCCGCACCGCTACGTCCTGACTCCATGTACATCGGAGCAGGTACTCTGAAAGCTCCACGCAGGGATTGATATTCGCCATGCGTACCACGCCAAAGGATACACGCTTTCCTGTCTTTCGGTCGATGATATGATTTTGCTCGTGCATTTTTTCTGCAGCCTTCCGTATCTCCTCAAAGTAATGGAGTTCCGGAGGGGCATCCCCGTCCCGGGAGCTGCACTCGATCAGTTCACCCTTCCTTCGGACGATCTGTGTTTTCAGCTTCCGGCAGCGGCTGGCGACGAATTTCTGATGCAAAAGAGCAAAGTCTCCTTCCTTTCCCGCCTGCATGTCCTGTACGACAGCCTTATATTCGTCACACCAGAGTACGGCACAATGCTTCTTTGCTGCAAAGAAATCATTGTACACGGAAAGTCCTGCCTGATAGGCGCGATACATGCCCTCCGCCAGGTCAGGCGGAATCGTCGCGGAAGAAAGCCCTACATTCCGTCCCAGCATACCGGTAAGGTGTACCAGTCTGGCGATCGCATAGAGATCCTTTGTCGTAAAGTCATCGATCTCATCGATGACCAGGTCAGATGACATGAGCCGCAGAAAGGGGAGCATGTACCGCCCGCCTTTGATGGTCTGGACGGCTCCCATCATGTGATCGATGGTCGCTGCCAGGATAGGCTTCAGCAGCAATGCCTTGTTTTTATCCGCGCGCCGGTTCGTATCCCCCAGAAAGAGATCCATGAACTGCATCTCTCCGCCATCGAAGGTATCCAGATATTCTACATTTTCCTCCATCCATGGCTCCGCCGACTCTGCGCCGCAATCGCTTCCTTCCTGCGATTTTTCATGGAGCGCCCGAACGGCATCTGATCCAATGAGCACAGCCAGCTCGCTCCCATCCATGCCCAGCTGCCTACGGTAAGAGTCTCCCGTCTGCAGCGTCAGGGAACGAAGCCCCAGTGCCAAGATATAGCGAAGAGATTTCCGATCCGGAGAAATGGCATTCATGATTTTCGCATTCGCTATCGTTTTCCCGCACCCGGTACTTGCCATATTGACAATGAACCAGGATGCATCTCCGGTCTGTTCTTTTCTGAATGCATGGATCTTAGCTGCCGCTTTTTCCTGCCATGCATACGCGCCCGTTCCCTGCTTCTTGAGTCCGCGTACATCATAGGCTCTTTCCATCTTCTCTGCGAAAAAAGGAAGCCTGTGTGCCGCCCTGAGCGACTGATCGCACACCTTCAGCAGGTGCTCTTCCAGATACTGCCTACATGCACCGCGTCCATCGATATTCGCCCACAGGCGAGTCACTTTCCAGACTGATCTAGCAGACGGCTCCTTTTCCAGCGAAGACGCATAATGATCTCCGATCATCAGGCAGAGTCTGGCGTACGCGAGGATCAGCCGAAAGGCCGGCCTTTCACAAAGCGCCTGCCCAGCCATCGCCACGGACGGCAATGACCCATAGGCCTCCTGCAGACGGCTCACCCATTTGCGCACCGCTTTCTTCCACGCAGGAGATTTCTCCCAGAGAAGTCCTTCCGAAAAGCAGAAACATTTCGCCCGGAGAGCGGCAGATATCTCCTCCGTCCTTTGATTTTGATACCCCCAATCCGCTGTCAGATGCGACCATATACTTTGGAAAGACGCTCTGCACACATTTTCATATCCTGCTCTGGCATCGCCTTTTTTATCTGCCATCCTGTGATGTGACAGGATGAGCCAGGCAATGACAGAGGCCAGCGGCGGCAGCCTTCCCAGATGACACTGTCTTTCTTCCGTCAGATCTTCTCCGACTTTTTTCAGAAGCTCCGCTTCATCAAGCGTTCCGGAGATGAGAGCCTGCATCCATTTTTCATCCGTCTCTTCTGCGCCAGTGAGTTTCACCAGCGCCTCCAGCAGCTTGCAGGAGATCCACTCGTGCCGAAAAGGATCCATCCGATTTTTCCCGCCATGCCTTCTTAACTTATCCTGAAAATAGTCATTTGTCTTTCCCCAGTCATGGAAAAGCGCAGCCACCGCTGCCAAAGCCTTAATGAGAGGCAGGTACTGCCACTGATTCTCCCATTCAAAGTGAGATACATTTTTCTGCGTCCAATTGACAGGCACCAGACCCTCTGCATTGAACTTATTCCGATTTCCCACGATCCACAGAAGGTCGCTCCGCGAGCGCGATCGGATCCATCGGCAGGATACAGCCATGCTCTTCGTCGCATTCCTCCGCAGTGCCGCTTTGACAGCGAGAAGTCCGGCCTCCGTGATCACCGTCTGCCAGGCATCATCCCCGATGCGATCGGCAAACGAGTCCAGGATCTTCCGTACGGTAAGGACCGCCTTCTTCTCGCTTTGACTGATAAAGATGACCATCATGCGGCATCACCTTCTCTCTCTGAAATGCCGGCTGACGCTTTTGACTTCACCAAACATGAAATCAAGCACTTGATGCTCCGTGAATTTTTGCAGCAGCTGCTGACGAAACTGCTGCTCCGTATCATTTTGCGCTGAGCAGATAAATGACCATGGGAGAACCACAGCATCCTTGATCAGATCTGCCACATCAAAGACCAGCGCTCCCCGCCTCGTCTTTCCGTGCATCACGGCAAAGCCATGTGGAATGCCAAGCACCCACAATGTCACAGCAGATAGACCATACGCCAGATAGTTTCCATGATTCAGGAAAGCATTCGCCTGATCTTCTCCCGAGTGATCTCTTGTAAATCCGGAAAGCCCCACGGCATGTGCCGCATACTTGTAAAGCTCTTTCGTGAAACGCGCCTCGCTGCTTAAAAGCTCCGTCACGCTTTGCGCCTGCTCGATCATGCGTCGATATTCCTGGATCGCCATTTCGATTTCCATATCATCCACATAGAAACCCGCATCCTGCAGATCCTCATCCTTTTCCCAAACTCTTTCGATAAAAGCGCAGCGCTTTCTTTGAAATTCTTTGGCAGCAGACAGCCGTTTCTTCTCATCAAACCAGAAAGACAGCCATCCTTGCACATATTCCGTCGGGCGATATTCATTTTGTGGATTCAGCCACTCGATCTCTGTCCCGGCCAAGAGCGGCGTCGCACCACCACCGCAAAATCCAACAAGTACCCCCGCCCCAGAGAGCAGACGCATCGCCGCCTGCGTAATGGAGGTGCCATTTCCCAAAAGGATCACGGTCGTATTCGCGATCGGGATATTCCAATATGCATTTCCTTTCTCTGTCTCCGTCAAATAGAGGACCCGTCCATCCTTCTGCATCACGCGGCATTTCGAAAGATAATAAATATTGGCCCGCTTCGAATGAAGAATGGCCTTGTATTCAGACTTTTCCATCGTGTTTTTCATAGGACCCCCTGTACGTCTGCTAATGAAACCTAGGGAAATGCTGATCATTTTCTTTTATTTTATCAGACAGCAAGAACAAAATATAACTACATGAGCAAAATGATATAAAGTTATTCTATAACCAAGAATAGATCGCATCCCATATGCACCCTCTGCGGATCAGCTTTTCTTCCTGCAAGACTTCTTTTCTTTAGTATAGCATAGGTATGATGACAAAAAACGCCCTAAGAAAACCCGATCGCTCATTTTTCGCAAGGACCTCTCTTGCGTCTTACACACCTGCTTATCCTAGGAGTGACTGGGAAACCTTATCTCAGCTGTCTTTCATCCCATAGTCACCCTATCCGCCCCTTCGGGGCATCTTCCCCTAGAGTGGAAGGCTGCGATACGAAAATACCATCCTCTAAAAAGGCGGCACACCACCCTTGTGAATCTATCCGCTCCCCAAGTACCGTCATCCCGAGCGCAGCCGAGGGATCTTTATTGCACTGCCGCCATATGCACACATGCGCCCTCACTCAAACGACACCTTGGTGCTTCCTTTTTCGTCTTTCCCTCACTCACGGTTTACCGGTCTGCAAAAAAGATCCCTCCACTAGCCCTGAACCTTGAACCCTGAACCAAATGAAAGCAAAGCAAAAAGGACAGCTTTGCAGATGTCCTTTAAAAGCAATAAAAAAGCACATCTTTGCAGATGTGCTTTCATGTTAATCAGCAGCTTCCTATCCTCCC
>ULWM01045101.1_pt1 | contig 11824 bp, 8 predicted proteins | sample 1960331 | NCBI WGS metagenome assembly ULWM01 (sample SAMEA4835812, study PRJEB28245) | human gut metagenome | biome: gut microbiome; material: fecal sample | place: Denmark | collected 2008 | reverse complement strand
GACTCAAGTTTCGCATGTTATCATCAATCTCTTTGATAGATAGGTAATGAAGAAATAGTGATGGAAACTAAAAAATGGGCGATTTTTTACCCAAATCTATGTTTTTGAATGAGATTTGGGTAAAAAATCGCCCATTTTCTTTGTTTTTCGGGAAAATTGGCTTAAATTTGCAGTCAGTATCGAAACGAATAAAAAGCGAAGAAAATGGGAACAAGCAATAAGTTGGTAGGTAGGGAGCGAGAGTGCTTGGAACTGGATAGGGTGATGGAATCCGACCGCTCTGAGTTTGTGATAGTGTATGGAAGACGAAGAGTAGGCAAGACCTTCCTTGTTGACCAATACTATCAAGGTTCCTATGATTTTACATTTGTGGGAGGACATAATCTTTCTCGCCAAAGACAATTGACGAGTTTCGGCAAGGCATTGAAGAAATTTTCGGGCAGTAAGCCAGATAAGTTTTCCGATTGGTTTGATGCCTTTGATGCTCTTGAGGAATATTTGGAGTTGCTTGATGCAGACAGGAAGAAAGTGGTGTTTATCGATGAGATGCCTTGGATAGATACGCAGAAGTCGGATTTTGTTTCGGCTTTGGAAAATTTCTGGAATGGTTGGGCTGCTCGCCGAAGCGACATCGTGTTCATTGCCAGCGGTTCCGCCACTTCCTGGATGGTGGATAATCTGATAGAGAACCAGGGTGGCTTGCATGCCCGAATTACCTCTAGCATCTATGTGCGCCCATTTACGCTTCATGAGGTGGAGGAATACTTGCAACGCAAGCATTGCAAGTGGGACAGATACCAGATATTGCAATGCTATATGGTGATGGGTGGCATCCCATTCTATCTGAGCCTTATCGACCCAAGACAGAGCTTGGTGCAGAATGTGGATCGCCTTTTCTTCTCTCATGGCGGTATCATGAGAGGGGAGTTTGATGAACTCTATAATGCGTTGTTCAGCAATGCCGAACTGTATATCAGCGTGGTCAAAGCATTGGCTCAGCACCATGATGGTATGACTCGTACGGAAATTTCCAAAGTCATTGGGGCGAATGGAGGTACGCTCACTCGTGTACTGACCAATTTGGAAAGATGCGATTTTATCTCACGCAGTCAGAACTTTGGTTGCAAGACAAAAGATACCATCTATCGGTTGATGGATTTCTATACCTTATTCTATTATAAGTTTATAGCGCAAGATACATCTGGGGATGAACAATGGTGGAGCCACAATTTTGAGTCACGCTTGGTTTCTACATGGCAAGGACTTACCTTCGAGATTGTCTGCTTGATGCACACGGATTGCATCAAGAAAGCCTTGGGCATATCAGGCGTGGCTACGGAAGTTTCTTCATGGAGAAAGGTGGCGGATGACAAGCAGCGAGGTGGGCAGATAGACTTGGTCATCAAGCGTGCCGACCGCATCGTGCATCTATGCGAGATGAAATTCAGCAAGTCGGAATACCGCATCACTGATGCCTACGAGCAGCTGTTGCGGCAGCGCATGGAACTCTTCCAAAGTTCCACCAAGACCAAGCTTTCTTTGGTCATCACCTTTGTTACTACGTATGGAGTGGCTGATGGCTTGCATCATAGCATCGTGCATAGCGAGGTGACGATGTCGCAGCTGTTCATTCGGAATGTTACATGATAGCCTGCCACATTATGCTCGGCTAGGGAGAGGTTGATGGATTGCATCATCAGCATCTGGCGGGAGATGGAGAGGCCGATGCCCGAACCTGATGGCTTGGTAGAGAAGAAGGGGATGAACATCTCCTTTGCCACATCGGCTGGGATGGGGGTGCCATTGTTGCTGAAATAGATGCCCGAGAATTGTGAACTCTTGATGCTCTCTGGATGTTTGTGGAAGCATCGAATGTCGATGGCTGAGGCGTGAGCCTCGATGGCATTCTTGGTCAGATTGATAAATACCTGGTGCAGCATGTTTTTGTCGGCAGACCAGGTGGCATCTTCAGGGATATGGATGTGCCATTCTATCTGAGGATAGAGCGGCTTGATGCCTTCCACGAAATCCTTGAGTGGAATGTTCTCGATGACAGGCTCTTGTAGCTGGGTGAGCTTGCGGTAGCTGTCCACGAAACTGGTGAGCGACTTGCTGGTGTCTCGAATGGCTCGGATGCCTTCCTCGTAGGGCGAGCCTTGGATGTCGGGATTGCTCAGATAGGCTTGGCAGATGCTGGAGATGGGGGCGGTGGCGTTCATAATCTCATGGGTGAGCACACGGGTTAGCCTTTGCCAAGATTCCACCTCATGCTGCGCCACCAGTCTGCCGATGTCGTTCTCCATATCGTTGAGGGCTTGCTGCAAGGCTCGTTCTCCAGAGAGCAATCCCTTGGTGGATAGACGGAAGGAGTAATCGCCATTGCGGATAGCCTCTTGCATCAAGAAGGCACGGCTCTTCAGGTTGCGCTGATGGCGCAAGAAGAGATAGATGATGCCTCCGATGATGAGGAGAATGATACCTATTATATATATGTGGAAGATGGTGTCCATATCAGATGTTGATAATCATGAATGATTGTGATGGAAAATTATCGCTTTAACTTGGCGTAAAGTGTTTGGCGAGTGATGCCGAGGAGTTCGGCGGCGCGTGAGATATTGCCGTGGCATTGGTCCACAACCTTGTGAATATGAGTGCTCTCGATGCTCTCCAGCGTCTCTACTTCTTGGCTTCGGTCGATGGCATCCTTTAGGGTTCTGATGAGTTCATCGTTATCCCAAGGCTTGGTGATGAAGTCGGCTGCGCCAGATTTCAATCCCTTGATGGCGAGCTGGATATCTGCGTAGGCGGTGATGAGCACCACGGGGATGTTGGCATGGAGACGGCGGAAGGTGCGGAGCCAAAGCAAACCTTCCTGTCCGCTGTTTACGCCCAAGGAAAAATTCATGTCGAGCAAGATGATGTCCACTGGCTCTTGTTGGAGCAGAGTGGGGGCGGTGTCTGGGCGAGGCAAGGTGAGAATCTGCTCGAATGTACCGCCCAGGCATATCTTCAAGGCTGTGAGTATCGATGGATTGTCGTCGATAACAAGTATTGTTCCGTATTTCATCTATTTGTGTTCTGTTATATCTTTTGTTTGCAAAAGTACACTTTTTTCTTGAAATAGCCAACAAAATGGAATGTGATGTGTGATTATCATACAGAAAAGTGTATGAATTTCATACAATCCACTTGCCGCTGGCTTCTGGTCTTTGGCAGAATCAAAAGGAATGGCTACCTTTGCATCAGAAAAAATAATGAAACAACAGATATGAAAAGTTATTTTAAGTTCTTATCACGCAACAAGCTCTATACGGCTATCGAGGCTTTCGGACTCTCGATAGCCTTGGCTTTTGTGATGATTTTGGTATCCTACGCCTTCATGGAGTATCGGGTGGGCACGCATCAGCCAGATGCCAAGAATCTCTATGTGCCTGGTTCGGGCGATTACCTTGGCATGACCTTGGGTACGGCTAAGGAGTTCTTTCCTTCCATCCCGGAAATCAAGGAATGGACCCGATTTAGCGATTATTATACAGACAAGGGTGCTGTGGTGGATGGTCAATACTTCCATGTGCAGGCACGTGCCATAGATTCTAATTTCTTGGATATGATGGGAATGAAGTGCAGGGGATGCGCCACCCATCAAGTGCTGACGGATATGCATCAAGCCCTCATTTCCGAGTCTTTTGCCAATAGGGCTTTTGGCAATGCAAATCCTATCGGACAGGTTGTTACATGCGATACGCTGCAATTCAAGGTGGTGGGTATCGTGGATGATTTCGGCAGGGAAGACCTGCTGGAACCCACCGACATCTTTGTCTCCATGAAGTTAAAGGAGAAAGATTTAGATCCGATGGACCAGTTTGGCGAGGTTGTTACCATCGCCCAACTGGCGGATAATGCTGATCCAGAAAAGGTGAACGCCACGTTGCTCAATAAATATATGGGTTATTGGAAGAAATGGTGGAGTCGCAAGAAGACGACTGGCAGTTTCTTGTGGGGCTCTAGCTTGGTGCGCTGGGACAAGTTGTATTTCTCGGATATTACATGCCCGCATGTCCGTCATGGCAGCAAGACCTTGGTCAATGTCTTGTTGATCGTGGCGCTTGTTCTCTTGCTATCAGCCATCTTCAATTACATCAATCTCACCGTGGCGCAGATAGGCAATCGAGCCAAGGAGATGGCTACCCGCCGCCTGTTGGGTGAGTCGGTGCTGGGCGTGGTGCTGCGCTATATCAAGGAGGCGGCACTCTTCACGGCAGTTTGCTTCTTGCTCGGCGTTTTGTTGGCTTGGGCATTCACACCTTTATTTAATAGCATCTTGGATACGAAGATTTCGCTCTTCTCTTCGCCTGTCGTTTGGGGATGCTTGTTGGTGGCTTATCTCGTCATCTCCTTGTTGTCGGGCTTGTTCCCAGCCATCGTGGTGTCTCGCTACAATCCGATAGATGTGGTAAAGGGCACCATGCGTTTGCGCAGCAAGATGTGGTTTAGCAGGATATTCATTGTGGCACAGAGCGTTATCAGTATGTCGCTGGTGGTGATGGCTATCACGATGATGCTCCAGATGCGCCATCTCGCCAACATACCTTTGGGGTATCAGACGAAAGACATTCTCTGTATCTCCACCACTTTCGGATTTGATAATGTCGATGCCAGAAACGCAGCGTTGATAGCGAAGTTGAAATCTCTGCCAAAGGTGGAGGAGGCTACGGCTATCAGCAACAATCCTGTCAATAGCTTTGCCAATTGTGTGCATGATGAGAAGGGAGAAAATATAGCGTTCTTGAGATTGAGCGTATTGGATTCCATAGCGATGAAGATGATGGGTTTCAAGGTGCTGGAGCGATATTCTGACCCTACGCCAGGCAAAATCTGGGTTAGCGAGGAAGCTAAGCGAACCTTTGGCGTATCGAGCAAGAAACCATATTTTGGCTATAATGAAGGCAAGCCAGAATATGAGGTTTGTGGCGTTGTGAAAGATTTCCACTGTGGCGATGCTCTTGATGAGTTCAGGTTGGGTAATCATAATGCCATTCGTGTTCCTTCCAATCATGATGTGCTTTGGACCATCTTGGTGAAGACTCGTGGCGACCATGCCCAAGCCCTGTCTGCTATCCAAAGTGCCTGCAAGCAAGTGGCTAAGGAACAGCTGGGCGTACCTACCGACATGGATACGGAGTATCTGGACGACACCTTGGCTGATGCGCTCAAGGAGAAGCACAACATGATGGTGCTCATCATCACCTTCATGGGCATCTCCATCTTGATTTCCGCCCTCGGCTTGTTTGGCATGTCGGTATATTACGGCAACCAGCAGCGCCGACAGATAGCCTTGCGCAAGGTGATGGGAGCCTCGGTGACAGATGCGGCATGGCAACTTTCCAAGCGATTCCTCATCACATCGTGTGTGGCTGTGGTTATCGCCATCCCATTGTGTGTCAAGCTGATGCAAGAATACTTGATAGGTTTCAAATATCGTATCGATTTCCCTTGGTGGACATTGGTAGCAGGAGCTATCTTCACCTTGCTGCTAGCCTTGGTATCGGTCTTCAGCTATACCCTGCGCACCGCTCTGGAGAATCCGATAGACAGCATCAAGATGGAATAGCATGATGAGCTAAGTAAACATTAAACACTACACATTAAACATTAAATCAAGATGATACGTACAGAGAATTTAACGAGAATATTTCGTACAGAAGAGATAGAGACCATCGCCCTGAACGGCGTGAACATCAATGTAAAGGATGGCGAGTTTGTAGCCATCATGGGACCTTCGGGATGTGGCAAGTCTACCTTGCTCAACATCCTCGGCTTGCTCGATACACCTACCGAGGGTAAGTATTGGCTGGGCGATGAGGAGGTAGGACATCTCAAGGAGCGTGAGCGCACGGCTTATCGCAAGGGTCGCATCGGTTTCGTCTTTCAGAATTTCAATCTGATAGATGAGTTGACGGTAGAGGAGAACATCGACCTGCAGCTCAAATATCTAGGCATTGGCAAGGCGGAACGCAAGGAGCGAGTGCTCGACATCCTGCGCAAGGTGAAGCTGAGCCATCGTGCCAAGCATTATCCTCATCAGCTTTCGGGCGGTCAGCAGCAGAGGGTTGCCATCGCCCGTGCCGTGGTGGGCAAGCCTAGCATCATCCTTGCCGATGAGCCTACGGGTAACCTCGATTCCAAGAATGGTATGGAGGTGATGCAGTTGCTCGGCGAGTTGAACGAGGAGGGAACCACCATCGTAATGGTGACGCACTCCAAGCACGATGCTACCTACGCCAGTCGCATCATCAATCTGTTTGATGGACAAGTGGTGGATGCGATGAATGATCAGCTTTGATCTTTGGTTTCGAATGATCAGCTTTAAGCTGCGGTTTACTGTCCAACAATTAGACGGTGGTGTCTAATTGTTGGACAGTTTGTTTAATGAGAGTTTTTATTTAATGGCTTGATTATCAGGAGAAATGCTGTTTTGGCACGGCTCTTGTCCTTATCATGTCAAAATGAAGAAGATTATGAAAAGAATAGGAATATTGATAGGATGGTTGGTCTGGGCGGCTGGTGCCTCGGCACAGAGCTGGAGCCTTGACGACTGTATGAAATACGCCGTGGAGCACGCCACGGAGGTGAAGCGGGAGGTGGTGAATGCCCGCCAGCGCAAGCAGGATTACCAGCATGCTGTGGCAGGATTCCTGCCTACCATTACGGGCGGCGTGCAGGGACAGTACGCCTGGGGACGAAACATCGACCCGGAAACCAATACTTATAATAATGTAACGACATTCAACAACTACTATCAGCTTTATGCCGAACTGAATGTCTTCGATGGTTTCGCCACCATCAACGCCTTGAAGCAGGCTAAGTTGAGTCGGGATTATTCAGCCACGGCGATGCAGAAGATTCAGGACGGCCGAGCCATCGACGTGATGCAGAAATATGTGGATGCTGCCTATGCTGAGGCAAGCATTCGGATAGCAAGCGAGAAACTGAACGAAAGCAAGCGGATGCTGGCTAAGATGAAGCGTCTGTATGAACTGGGCGAGAAAGGCCGACCGGATGTGGTGCAGATGGAATCGCAGGTGGCGGAAGATGAATACAATCTTACGCATCAGGAGAATGTGGCAAAACAGAGTCTGCTCGCCTTGAAATCCGCGATGAATTTTCCGGTGGATGAAGAGCTGAAAATCCAGATAGCTGAAGAGCGGAATCTGAAGCTAAAGGCAGAAAATAAAGAGGTTTCAGCTTTTTATACAAATTCCGAAGCCATTTACCAGGACTTTCAGCATATCTCTCCCGATTTGAAGTCGGCAGAATACGAAGTGGAGCAGGCACGGTATGATTACAAGATAGCAAAAGGCAGATTGCTGCCATCACTCTCTCTCGGTGGTGGCATTTCTACCAACTATTATAAGAATCTCTCTCAGAAAGGGCAATACGATGGGTTTGCCTCGCAGTTTCACAACAACCAGGGCGAATACCTCGCGTTGACCCTTTCCATACCTATTTATAATAGCGACCGCTGGCACAGCGTGAAGAAGGCACGCAACGACTGGCAACTGGCGCAGGTGAACCTGGAGGAAACCCGTCGCAAGCTTCACGACCAGATAGCCCAGGCGGTAATGGATGCAGAGGGTTACGCCAAGGAGTTGCATCAGATGCAGAAGAAGGTGGCCTCCGATTCGCTCGCCTATCACATGTCGAGCCGCAAGTTTGAAGAAGGAATGCTTTCCACCTTCGATCTTCATACCGCAGCCCAGACGCTTCTGGAAAGCAGAATCAAGGAACTCCAGATGCAGATGTTGCTTATCATCAAACAGAGATTGGTTGCTTATTATCAGGGAGAAAATTTAATAAGATAAATTATGGATATAAAGATAGAAAAGAAAAAATATCTCGTGCCTCGCAAGTATTGGGCATGGATTGGCGGAGGAGCGGTTTTGATCGCAGTCCTCATTTGGTTGGGATTGAGCAATTTCTCTTCCACCCTGAAGGTGGACAGGAAGGGATTGAGCATCGGAACCGTGGAGAAGGCGCAGTTCAACGATTATGTTTCGGTGGATGGACAGGTGGTTCCTATCTCCGTGGTGCAGATCAGTTCCGAGGAAGGCGGTATCGTTCTGGAGAAAGTGGTGGATGAAGGCGCCCACGTAAACAAGGGCGATGTGATTGTGAAACTGAGCAATTCGAATCTCGATCTGGAGATTCTGAATGCCGAAAGTGAACTTGCCGAAAAGCAGGACATGCTTCGCAACACCCAGATTTCGATGGAGCAGGACCGTCTGAACAATAGCAACGAGGAACTGTCGCTTTCGCAGGATGTCATTACCAAGCGCCGTTCCTATCAGCATCAGGCGGCGTTGCACAAGGAAGAACTCAATTCGCGCGAGGAGTATCTCAAGGCTAAGGAAGATTACGACCTTGCCGTCAAGAAGCATGCGCTCATCAGCAAGCGATTGAAGAAGGATGCACAGCTCCGCCGTTCACAGATGGATCAGATGGGCGATAATCTGGAAGCCATGCAGAAGAATGTGCGGCTGGTTCGCCAGCGCAAGGAGAAGCTGAACATCCGCAGCACCATTTCGGGCGAAATCGGCTTGCTCGATGTGGAGTTAGGACAGAGCATCCAGGCTGGACAGAAGATAGGAGTCATCAACGACCTCAGCGATTTCAAGGTGCAGGCGCAGGTGGATGAGCATTACATCGACCGGGTAAAACCGGGACTTACTGCTACCTTCAACCAGAACGGCAAGCATTATCTCCTGCAGGTCCGCAAGGTTTATCCCGAGGTAAGAGACGGCAGGTTCCGCATCGACTTCATCTTCAAGGGCGTTCGTCCAGGCAACATCCGAACCGGTCAGACTTATTATGTAGATTTGCAGCTCGGTCAGTCGAAGCAGGCAATAATTATCCCTAAAGGCACGTTTTATAGTGTAACGGGTGGTCAATGGATTTTTGTTTTAGACAAGAGTGGCAAGAAGGCTTATCGCCGAAAGATCACCATCGGTCGCCAGAATCCTCAGTATTATGAGGTGATTGAGGGCTTGGAGCCAGGCGAGCAGGTTATCGTTAGCGGCTATGAGGCCTATAAGGATAATGATGTATTAGTTTTTAATTAGTAGTGATTAGTGATTAGTGATAAATTGGGCTAACGCCCTTGAAACAGGATATTTGATATGAATCATATTATTAACGCATTCAAGAATCTGCCTCGAAGGGGCCAGCACAATTTCGTGAAGATTTTGTGTCTGGCGCTTGGATTGGCAATCAGTTCGGTAATTATTGCCGAGATTTATTTCGAGCAGACTTACGATACGTATTTCCCAGGATGGGAAAGGACGTATCAGATTTCAGAAGTGGGAACGATGCCGGGAGACGATGGCAATAAGTCTTTCAATTTCGCCCAAACCTCAGGAGCTACAGCTCCGGGCATCAAACAGTATGCTCCATTTGTGGAGGCTGCTACACGACTTGTTTTTATTGGAGATTTCCAATGTAATATGGAAGACCAAAATGCAATCTCTTGTAAAATAGCATTGGCGGATAGCTGTTTTTTTGATGTCTTTCCCCAAAAGGTAACGATTGGCAAGGCAAAAGAAGTCCTTTCTCGTCCATTCTATTGCATGATAGACTCAGAGACAGCGGCGAAGATGGGCGGCAATGTCGTGGGTAAGCATTTCACGATGGCAAGTTATCCTGGACATACCTTTACTATCGGAGGTGTATTTGAGAGTTTCCCATGGGGATCCTCTTGGCATTCTCTTCAAGTGTTGGTGTCATTGGGTAGTATCGGGGATATGTTTGGTTATGATGGAAGGCAGCAATGGACTGGAAATGATTGTTATCAGTCTTTTATCCGATTGTCAAAAGGGCATAAGCCAAGTGAACTTCATCCATATATCAACAAGATGAAGCAAGACCACTTCCCGTTGAAAGAATGGAAGAAAGCGGGTATTTCATTAGATTACGACTTTACCGTTCTCAGCGAAATGTACACGCAAAGCCCTTACATCAAGAAGATGGGATGGATCATGGGTATCATCGCTTTTGTATTGCTTTTCACTTCCGTGATGAATTACCTGCTCATCATCGTGGGTAATCTCGTAACGCGTTCTCGTGAGATGGCTGTGCGTAAATGTTATGGAGCGGAACCCAAGAACATCCATGCCATTGTCTTCTCCGAGGCGTTGGTACATGTTGGCTTGTCGATTGTTCTTGCAGCTATTTTAGTATTTCTCAGCAAGGGAACGGTAGAGAATTTCCTTTCAGCCCCAGTTAGTGTCTTGGTGCTCAATCGAGGTTGCTGGATATTGGTAGCAATTTGTCTCTTAGTGCTTTTAGTGGGTGGATGGATACCTGGTTGGCTTTACTGCAAGATACCTGTAGCGATTGCTTTCAGGGGGTATAGTGAGAACCGTAAGAAATGGAAGCTCATCTTGCTGGGTGTTCAGTTTATCATTTCGGGGCTATTGTTCAGCTTGCTCTTTGTGGTCAATAATCAATATAATATGATGGTAAACTTGAATCCTGGTTACAAGTATGATAAGGTAGCATTCGTTTTTGTAGAAGGACTAGAGAAAGACCAACGAGCGCAATGTCTATCGGAAATTAAGCGAATGCCTGATGTCAATATGGTGGCATCTTGCTATAGTGTTCCTTTGCAAAGTTATAGCTTTAATGGTAATAATCTTTCTTTGCCTGGCGACAAGCGTACTATCCAAATCATTCATGATGCAGGTGGAGTGGATGACAATTACTTCAAGATGATGGACGTTGAGTTTGTAGAAGGATCTTTCTTCACAGAGCGTAATGATAGTTCTCGACAAATTATCATTGACGAGAACTTGGCTAACAAGCTCGTAAAACTTGGACATTGGAAAGATGGAGCCGTAGGTAAGAGGGTTTGGGTATCTTCTCATTGTGATGAGGATGAAACGATGACGATTTGTGGCGTGGTCAAGAATGTGAGGTATGGAACGATTAGCACGTCGAATGCTGATACGAACGCTACTCCTTTTGTCTATTTCTATGGTCGGGCTAATCGGTGTATGCTCGTTAGGTTTAATGACTTGACGGAAAAGAGTCTCTCTGACTTAAAGAACGAGGTGCAGTCGCTATATCCGAATAATGAAGTGACCGTTTATGATTATGAATCCGAGTTCAAGGCACAGTATGCCTCCCAGCTCAATTTCCGCAACGGAATCCTGGTAGCCGGCATCGTAACGATGATTATCGCCCTCTTCGGATTGGTGGGTTATACGAGCGATGAGGTGAACCGTCGCCGCAAGGAGATTGCGATCAGAAAGGTGAACGGAGCCAAGGTGAAGGATATTCTTCGCATCTTCCTGAAGGACATCATGAAGATTGCCTTGCCTTGCATCATCGTGGGCGACTTGGGGGCTTGGCTGATAGCCAGACAATGGCTCATGTCGTTCAGCGAGAAGATTACGATGACGCCTCTGCTGTTTATCGGCGTTACCATCATCTTGCTCGTCATCATCGGGCTTTCTGTCATCATCAACTGCTACAAGGTGGCGAATAGTAATCCTGTGAAATATCTCAAGGATGAATAAGTCTCCCACAGATTTTCACAGATGACACAGATTTAAGGGCGTATGCCCAAATTAAACATTAAACATTAGAAGAAATGATAAAAGTAGAGAATCTTTGCAAGTCATTCCGCACAGAAGATGTGGAGACGATTGCTTTAAATAATGTATCTTTCACAGTAGAAGACGGCGAGTTTGTCGCCATTATGGGACCATCAGGTTGTGGCAAATCCACCTTGCTCAACATTCTCGGTTTGCTCGACAACCCAACTTCG
>ULWM01021408.1_pt1 | contig 11911 bp, 11 predicted proteins | sample 1960331 | NCBI WGS metagenome assembly ULWM01 (sample SAMEA4835812, study PRJEB28245) | human gut metagenome | biome: gut microbiome; material: fecal sample | place: Denmark | collected 2008 | reverse complement strand
AGAGAGAGCTTCATGGCGGGCTATCATCGGTGAGTCCGGCTCCCTTTACAACATTTTGACACATAATTAGAAAATAACTACAGACAATGATCATCAAAGTATGGTAAAATAAATACCATATGATTTGACGGAGGTGAATCAAATGGAACAGGTAATGAATTTCGTCAGTCTGGCATGGCCATTTCTGGTGCTGGTTGGTATTATGTATTTCTTCATGTATCGCCCGCAGCAGAAGCTGAAGGTGGAAAGAGGTCGTTTTCTGATGTCCCTGAGAAAAGGGGATCATGTAGTAACGGCTGGAGGCATTCACGGGACGATCAAAGTACTGCGTGACAAATACGTAGAGCTGGAGATCGCACCGAAGGTCATCATCAAAGTAGAAAAGACCGCTATTCAGCATGGTGATGTGAAGCTCATCGACGAAGAGACCGCCAAGAAAGCCGGTGCGGCTGCCCTTGGTGCTGCTTCGGAAGAACAGGTCATGAATCAGACCAAACACAAAGACGAACCGGAAACCGAAGTGGTGGAAGAGGTCGTCGAAGTGGATGATCCGAAGGATGCCGGCACGGAAGTGGTCGAGGAAGTCGTCGAGGTCGAAGATAAAGACGCTTCTAAAGACAAAAAAGAGGAAAAGAAATGATAGAGACGGATACTCCTTCCGTGACACGGAAGAAGGAAATCCGCCAGAAGATGCTCGCCTTACGGCGGGCTCTTTCTGCTACTGACATGGAAGCTATGAGCCTTGCTCTGGCGGATCGGATCTGCGAGTCGGCCATGTATCAGAAAGCCCATCGCATCATGGCTTATCTTTCCATGAAGGGAGAAGCCGATCTTGATCCTTTCATCCGCCGCGCTCTTTCTGAGGGGAAAGAGATCTACATCCCTGTATGTCTGCCGGGAAAGCAGATGGAGGCGGGACGGCTCATGGATATGGAGCATTTCACCCAAGGACCGTATGGCCTGCGGGATCTGCCCAAGGGCTATGAAGCCATAGCGCCGGACATGCTTGATCTAGTCCTCGTACCGGGGACTGCGGGAACAGAAAGCGGCGCGCGCCTGGGGATGGGAGCCGGATACTATGACAGGTATCTGGCAAAGATCTCCTATGAAAAAAGGATCATGACATTGTGGGATTTCCAAGTCGTAGATTTCCTCCCTGAAGAGCCCTTCGACCAGTGCATGGCCGGTATCATTACAGAGAAACGAAGTATCATCACGAAAAGAGGTTGAAGTTTTGGAAAAGAAAAGGAACAGCAGCGTCAGAAGCGGTGCGCTCATCCGATTCTGGGTCGTTATCGCGGCCATTATCGGGATTTTCCTTGCGAGCGTAGGCTGGCTGGCCGGGCATATCCGTCAAGGCCTTGACTTGCAGGGCGGCACACATATCGTCATGCAGGCTGAGGATACCGAAGAAAATAAGGTCACCAATGAGGCGATCACGCAGGTCATCAATATCATGCAGAAGCGTGTCAATGAAATGGGTCTGACGGAACCGATCATCCAGCGTGAAGGGGCGAACCGTATCATCATCGAGCTGCCGGGTGAAAAGGATCCGCAGAAGGCCATCGAAACCATTGGCAAGACCGCTGTCCTCCAGTTCAAGGATGAGGAAGGCAATGTCAAGCTGACGGGGGAAGACCTGAAAAACGCCAAAGAACAGATGGGGCAGAACAAGCAGCCGCTCGTTGCTCTGGAATTTTCTGATGAGGGTGGAAAGAAATTCGGCGCTCTCACCGCAGCAAATATCGGCCGTCACATCGGGATCTATCTCGACGGAGAGCTCCTGACGAATCCGGTCGTCAATGAAGCCATCACCGGCGGCTCGGCTGTTATTACGGGACAGAGAACGCTCGAAGAAGCGAAGGATCTTGCGATCCTTCTCCGAAGCGGTGCACTTCCGGTCAAGGTTTCCGTCATGGAAGTCCGTACCGTCGGTCCGTCTCTTGGACAGGACTCGAAGGATAAGTCCGTCGTGGCTTTCACCATCGGTCTCTCTCTGGTCGTTATTTTCATGCTGGCCGTGTACCGTATGGCCGGCTTTGTCGCGGATGTGGCACTTCTTGTGTATGTCCTCATCCTTCTGGGCATCCTGAATATGCTGCATGCGACACTGACACTTCCAAGTGTGGCGGGCGTCATTCTGTCCATCGGTATGGCGGTCGATGCGAATGTCCTCATCTTTGAACGATTCAAAGAAGAGATCGCATCCGGCAAGATGCTTAGGCTGGCTGTCCAGTCCGGCTTCAAACGCGCATTTGTCACCATCTTTGATGCGAATATGACAGTCATCATCACCTCCTGCATCCTCTTCTTCCTGGGCAGTGCGACGGTGAAGGGGTTCGCCTTCTCGCTCGGTCTTGGTGTCGCTGTATCCATGTTCACGGCGATCACTGTCAGCCGTACACTGCTCATGTTCCTCATTGATGCGAACTGGATCCATAACCCCTGGTGGTTTGGCGGAAAAAGGGGGTACGATAGATAATGTTCAACAGCTTTGATTTTATCGGCAAACGAAAGCTCTGGTTCGGCTTTTCCGGACTTCTGATCATTCTTTCCGTTGTGTCCATCATCCTCTTCCGTTTCAACTGGGGTATTGATTTCACAGGCGGCACCATTCTGGAGCTGGCATTTCCCAAGAATGTCACGGTAGAAGAGGTGCGTGACGGTCTTCGCGCGGATGGTCTTGAAACAGCGACCATTCAGCTTTCCGGCAGCAATATGCAGGGAGAGTCCGGCGATGACGTCATCATCCGTACCAGAAACCTCTCTGCTGAAGAAGCACAGACGGTCGTTTCTCACGTGAAGGATAAAGTCGGCGAAGCCGAAGTGAAGCGCATCGAGACTGTCGGTGCGGTGATCGGTTCTGAGGTCACGAAGAATACACTTCTCAATGTCATCCTGTCCTTCGGCGCGATGATCCTCTATATGTCTATCCGCTTTGAGCATCGTATCGCACTGTCTGCGATCGTAGCGATCTGCCATGATATCCTGATGGTGCTCGGTGTCTTTGCATTCTTCCAGCTGGAAGTCGATGCATCCTTCCTTGCGGCGATCCTGACGGTCCTTGGTTACTCCATGAATGAATCCGTCGTCATCTTCGACCGTATTCGTGAAGCCATTCATACCCATCGCCGGACGGACAGCTTTGCGAAACTGGCCAATGATTCCATTCATCAGACCATCCGTCGTTCCCTCTATACACTGACTACGACGCTCTTCTGCGTGGCCTCACTCTACTTCTTCGGCGGCGATACCACAAGAAACTTCGCACTGGTCATGCTGATCGGCTTTATCTCCGGAGCCTACTCCTCTGTGTGCGTAGCGACATCTCTCTGGGTCACATGGCATGAACATACCGGAAGCTCCAGAAATGCGTCTTCGCGCGAAGAGAAGAAATCGAAAGCATAGGTGGTATAAAAAAAGACTGCGAGTATTCGCAGTCTTTTTGCGTGGGGATCGTCAGCCGCCGACAAATGCGTGGGACCGGTGTCTGTTGAGGCTCCTGTCTGGGTAAAAGAGGAGGTCCCTTGCAGCTTTTGGGAATCAGTGATCCATGATAGCTTCTGGATGCAAAGAACCCGTGCGATTCAGGAAACAGCCGAAGTCTCTGTAGGGGCTTGATAGAAGAAGCGATTTGTAAGATAAAAAAACCGCGCTCCCGAAGGGCAGCGCGGTTTTTCAAATACAGATTATTCTTTATAGTTGTTTTCCTTATCCCACCAGTAGATGCCTTTTTGGCTGGGGAGGACATTTTTATGGAAGAACGGTGTCTGAATGCCTTCCTTGAGCTGACGTTCATAATCTTTGAGGCACGCATTGGCCTGCGGGAAGAGAAGAAGGATGGCAGTGACGTTTGTCAGTATCATGAAAGCCATGAAGAGGTCGGCGAGATTCCAGACGAGCGGGAGGTCAGCCTGAGAGCCCCAGAAGATCATGACAGCGATGCAGACGCGGAAAAGATTGAGCGGCCATTTCTTTTTGGTCAGGTGGCCGATATTGATCTCCCCATAGTAGTAGTTACCGATGAGGGAGGTGAAGGCGAAGAGGAAGATCAGGATGGAGACGGCTTTCGGAGCCATCGGGCCGAAGTACTGGGCAAGATCCCACTGGATGAGCTCGATGCCGGTGAGACCGGTCGAAGTATAGTCGCCTGTCAGGAGGACGATGAATGCGGAAGCAGAGCAGATGAAGAGCGTATCGACGTAGACGCCGAAGGACTGGATGAGACCCTGCACAGCCGGGTGACTGGCGTCTGCGGTGGCTGCTGCATTCGGAACAGAGCCTTCGCCGGCCTCGTTCGAGAAGAGGCCGCGCTTGAAGCCTGTCAGGACGGCAGCGCCCATGCCGCCGCCAAAGACTGCCTGGAAGTCAAAAGCATCGCGGAAAATGATGCCAAAGACGCGGGGCATTTCTGTGATGTTGAAAAGCATGATGCCAAGCGTGATCAGGATGTAAATGCCGGCCATGATCGGGACCATCCATTCCGTGACGCGGGCGATACGGCCCATGCCGCCGCAGATGACAACCATAGCGAGGACAGTGACGACACCGCCGATGAGCATGCGGTCAAGTCCCAGAGAGGAGGAAAGTGCGAGTGCGATGGTATTCGACTGGACGGAGTTGTAGATCATGCCATAAGTGACAGAGATCAGAATGGCAAAAATCGCTGCCCACAGACCATGCCCGAGACCATTTTTCAGGTAGTAAGCCGGACCGCCGCGGAATCCGTTGCCGTCTTCGCGCGGGACTTTATAGATCTGTCCGAGCGTACTTTCTACGAAGCCTGTCGCTGAGCCGATGATGGCGATGAACCACATCCAGAAAATCGCACCCGGACCGCCCGCTGTGATAGCGATGGCGATGCCGGCAATGTTGCCGACGCCGACACGGGATGCCGTGCTGACACAGAAGGCCTGAAACGGGGAGATCTCATTACCGGCGGTCTTTTTGCCGGCACTCTCTGTGATGAGAGAAAACATTTTTGTAAAATAGCGGATCTGTACGCCGCGTGTGCGGACGGTAAAGTAGAACCCGGCACCCACCAGAAGAATGATGATCACCGAGGACCAGAGAAATCCATTGATTTCTGAAACAATAGCGTTGAGCGCTTCCATGATACCTCCTTGGAAACTGAATGAGAGATAATAGCCAATCATCTTATTATATACGTTTTATATACGTTTTTGCAATGAGATACCATTATGTGGCAAAGGCTGAGCTTCTCTTACCGGCTGCTGTTTATATTCTCTTTCCCTTTTTCGTTTACGATGTTCCAATTCCTAAGAAGTATTTTTTTCCCGCGCCAGGCGAAGGCGTAGGAACGGAAGGCTTTGTCGAAGGCGCGGTTGGAATAGCTGTCCATTTCTTCCTTTGTCAGTGTAGAGATCCGATGCTCGTGGATCTCCGGAAGCGGAGAGGGGAGGGCTTTTTGATTGAAGGGGCAAAAGCGCTGGCATTCATCGCAGCCAAAAATGTAGGGTGTCCGCTGCAGGATCTGTATCTCCGCCGGAGAGAGCTCTTCCTTCTTTTGCGTGAGGTAAGACTTGCATCGGAAAGCGTCGAGCCTCTTCTCTCCGATGGCACGCCCGGGACAACGGATGAGGCATTCGCGGCAGCTGCCGCAATGCAGCGTGAGCGGCTCATCAGGTGTAAGTGACAGTGTGGTCAGGATGGATCCGATGGTGACGAAGGAGCCGTATGTCGGATGGATCAGGCAGTGATTTCTTCCGAAGAACCCAAGTCCGGCGGCATAGGCGAGCCATCGGTCGACCATGGGAGAGGTATCCACGAGGGGAAGAAATTGCTCGCCCGGGTAAGACGGGCGAGCCGTCTCTATGATTTTCTGAAGATAGTGGTGAATGACTTTATGATAGTCCATGGCCCTTGCGTAGAGTGCGATATTTCCTTCTTCTTCTCTGGCAGGTCTGTATGGAAATAGAATCACAAAGAAGGAGCGTGCATCTCTAAGGAGCGCGGAAGGATCCAGTCTTTCTTCGAGAGAGGAGGGCGCAAAGGGGATGGGACCGGCATTTTGAAGCCGCTCTTTCAGTGTGCTGTCTAAGGAAGCGGAGCATGCGCCGCAGGCATCCAGATGAAGCGAGGCGGCGATCTGGGAAAGGTGAGATTTGGGAGTCATAGGAGTTTTGAGATATACAGGGAAACAGATGCCATGGAGAGGCGGGAAGTGGGAGGCAGGGACGTTTCATTCACGGGCGGCATTCCTTGCTGCGGCGCGTAAAAAAAGAGACCTTTCGGCCTCTTTTTATTTTGTCATTCGCTGCGCAAGAAGCTCACTGACTCGTTCTGTGGGCATATCGTCACTGTCATAGAGAAGCCCTTTGGGGCTTTTGATGATGAGCCGATCCATCAAGTTCTGTGCAATGAGGTCATTGGTGGCAGAAAGGAAGGAAAGGCATGCCTTGTCATGCTGTTCTTTCGTGATGAGACGGGAGAGTCCGGGTGCTTTCAGACGCTGCTGCAGGAAGAGCTGGTGGATGGCCTTCCAGCTTTCCTTTTTGGGGCAGGCTCTGAGTAGCACGCAGATGGTATAGCCGCGCTCTTTCAGATAACGGATGTATTCTTTTGTGTGGGAGACATCTTCCAGGGATCCTTCCTGAAGGATGTGGTAACGTTCTACGGCGGCCTGCTTCATGGCAAGGTCTGAGAGGTACTGCCCCTGAGCCATGGAGAAATAGGCACAATATTGCCCGTACTTTTTCATGAGAGCTTTATAACGAGGGTGGAAACCGCGGAAATTATCACTCATGGACTGTACGATATTTCCATCATACTCTTCGATGATCATGGAAGACATGCGCGTCTTGCCCGAGCCGGGCTGCCCTGCGATGATGTAGGCGGTGGGATACTTCTGCCCGCCTTTCTTTCCCTGACGGATAGATGGCCAGATGGTCTTTCGGAAGAAGGCATTCATCTCTTCTTCATCAAAGGCACTTTCCTTCTCGATGAGTTTTTTTGTCAGTTGTACGCTGGAAACAGGACGGAAGATCTGGTCCGCCATGTACTTAGTCTCTATGTCATAGGCTTCGCGCAGCATCGAGATCTGCTCGGACATGGGGAGGCCGCGGCCTTTCCGAAGCTCGATCAGTGACATTTCATGGATGGTCTGCCGCCAAAGTTTGTAGAGGCGTGCTTCATCAGAAGGGGAGATGTCTTTGTCTTCTCGCATGGTGCAAAGCAGGTTGTGAAGCGTATTAAAAATTTCCGCATTCACTTCCAGCTGGATTCCTATAGGGGTGATTTCTGCAGATTCGCTTAATTCACAAAGTGTCCGCTCGTCATAGGGCATAGCCGTACCAACTCCTTTTTAAAACAGAAATATTTTGCTCTTATCATAGCAAAGGCGTGTGGGTTTGTCCATAAGGAAATAAGGGGCCATGCGGGAGAGCGCTCTGCCTGCTGATCGCTCGTGATATAATGAAGCGTAGAAATACGGACGACATCGGGAAGGGTGTCATCCGTGTTTCTGCCCATTCATTCATCGAAAAGAGGTCGACGTCCATGTATCCCACCATCCATTCTCTCGCTGTGCCGGGAGCCCGTCTTCGTGTCAGCGAGGACAGCCTTTTGATCTCCTTTGACAAAGAGCATCTCTCACTTTCGACCGCGATCTATGGCGGCGGTCTGCGCCGCGTGAGGGCTGTGATGAATCAGCGGCTCAGAACCTTTTATGGGGAAGAGTCCGATTTTCCCGGCGGATCGGTAGCCGCATACCTGAAACGCTGTATCGAAAAGGAGGGGGCCGATCCGGAAACCTCCAGTGCGCTTCTGACTGCGGCAAAGGTGTATCAGTACTCGCACAAGGTTTTCATATCCGGAGATCTTATGGTAGAGATCGTGACCACGGGAGGCGTGGAAAAGACAGCCTGCCGTGCATCGTCAAAACCGCTGTATCGGGAGAGGGATGGTCACTTTGCACCTGTCGGCACCATCAATATGATGGTCCTCATCCATGGAAGTCTTCCTGAAGGCATCATGGCGAGAAGCTTCATCACGCTGACAGAAGGAAAGAGCGCAGCGCTTTCAGATCTGGGCATCGCGGATGTGAATAACGGGCGTCCGGCTACAGGAACAGGGACGGACGGCATCACACTTGTGACGGAGATCGGGGCAGAGCGCTATACGGATGCAGGTCCGTTTTCTGAACTAGGGTCATTCCTTGCCAAAGCAGCTTATGACTCTGTGACGGACTGTCTGGTCATCTACGATAAGCCGTGGAATGCTTTCGAAGAGCTTCGAACGCCAAAGGCGGTGAAGCTCGGGAAAGGCTGATCTGATCACGCAGCCATTGGATCCCTCTTTCAAGAGATGCCAAAGGGTGTGAAAAAAACATGAGCATCGAGCTGTTTGAGGAAGGCAGCCGGCAAGAAGCTGCAGAACCGCCTTCGCACATAAAAGGGGGATCTTCACGGGTAAACCTCCCTTCGTATATGATTGAAGTCAAAAGGAAAATATGATACCATGTAACTGATTTGATTTTATAAAGTAAAGAGAGTATATAAGGAGCATCGATGTTTATCATTCCCTACCTGGTCCTTGCCGGGGTCGTTCTTCTGTTCTTTGCGGTCACCTGTCTCATGATATTCGGATTGCCCGGGAAGAAGAAAAATGCAGAACCCATCATGGCCGATCTGGATAAGACCATGGAAATTCCTACGATTTCTAAAGAAAAAGCAGCCGCTTCTCCGATCGCCGGAAAGCCTGCCGTCGATGATGCGACAGAGATCCTTCCGATCATCGAAAAGGACGATGCCGAGGAAGAAAAGACGCGCGTCTTTGCCAAAAAGGATTTTGAAAATACGGCGCCCTTTGAAGCTGTGGCTTCTGCGAAAAAGAGTCCCTTTCCGCCGGAGCCTGCGCCCAAGATCCTGGAGGACCACCCCAAGGTGGATACGCTCGAGGAGTATTTTGTCCGTCATTTCCTGAACCGTTATGGTGCTGTATCGCGGACGGTAGAGCAGGATACACGCAAAGTGACACATCATCTCATCGAGAAGCTCGCCATGAGCGACCGGGAGCTGGTGGATACGCTGACACATATCATGGTGCAGGAAGCGATGCAGAATGCCCAGCGCACCTATGTCATGATGCCGACACCGGTCGTGCTCGCCATGGTCTCGGATGCTTTTTCGGATGTGGCGCATGGAAACAGGTCGGATACAAAGACCATCCTTGCCTACGATGCCCTGAAAGCTATGCCACGCATGGAGGAGACCGGATTCCACGCGCTGTCTTTGCTGCTCATTTTCCACTACTCCAGAAATACGGATAACGTGGATGCTCTGCGCCTCAAAAAATATACAGAAAAGTACATCACGCCTTTTGTGGGCGAGCTTCCGAACGAATACAGCGGCTATCAGCAGCTCGAGTACCTGCACTGCATTTCTCTTGAAAATAAAGAGGATCCTTTCGGACAGGTGCTGCATGATTCATATCCCTTCGTCTTTGCCTTCCGCGGCTGCATGAAGAGTGAGTTGGAAGCGGTGCGTCCTTCCTGGCCGGCCGGTGTCATTGTCAATAGCTTGTATAATTCCTACTACAAGCTGGCGGCTGTCGACGAAGCCATGCTGACATCACTTCTGGATGATCTTGGCATTGAGGATGCCGTCATGAGAAGTACCCTGCAGGCACTGACAGAGTCTCGTCCGGCGCCGTATGACAGGAAGGGAATGAGCTATATCCTTGGCCGCATTTCTCCGGATCTTGTCAAGCTGCAGGATGCCTGGGATACGAGCCTCCTTCGCCGTTCGTCACTGACACTCATGGGCATGTACATCGCCAAGATCTGCATCCGTGAGACCATTGGCGAAGACTTCGACCTCAGCCACTGGATGTGATGCGGCAGGCGATCGGGCCATGCCTTTTGAAAACTAGGGAAACACTAATTCAATCGTTGTCAAATTTTACTCTTGAATTTTTATGCATAGCGAGGAATAACCTGACGCGAATAGCGAGCTATTTAAGGAAGGCTATGACGAAGCTATGTATAAAAATTCTTGTAGAATTTGACTCTGCGATTTAATCAGCGTTTCCCTAGACAACTACATGTATCATTGATTCAATGCCGGATTTCACCCGTGGGGCGATTGTGCTTGAAGGAGATCTGCCCTTTGGGGCAGATTTTTATTATGGAATCAAGGAAACACTGATTCAATCGTTGTCAGATTTTACTCTTGAATTTTTATGCATAGTGAGGAATAACCTGACGCGAATAGCGAGCTATTTAAGGAAGGCTATGACGAAGCTATGCATAAAAATTCTTGTAGAAGCTGACTCTGTGATTGAATCAGCGTTTTCTAAAGTCACCTGCACTTCTTGGACTGACTTTACAGTTATAGGATAAGGAGAATGAGAAATGGGAATTTTCGATATCATCGGTCCCGTCATGATCGGGCCATCCAGCTCACATACCGCAGGAGCGGCACGCATCGGGCAGGTCGCAGGCCGCATTCTGGGAGAACCTCTGAAAGAAGCGAAGATCACACTCTATGGTTCTTTTGCAAAAACAGGGAAAGGTCATGGGACCGATCGTGCGCTGGCAGCAGGGCTGATGGGCTATGCGCCGGACAGCGGCTCCATCCGTGATGCACTGCACATTGCGGAAGAGAAGGAGATCCCGATCTCCTTTGCCCTTTCAGAAGATGACATGGGGCATCCGAATGTGGCCAAGATCGAAGCCCACGGCAAAAATGGCGCGCATGTGACGGTCGTGGGTCGATCGCTGGGGGGCGGTCGTGTACTGATCACAGAAATCGATGGGTATCCTGTCGAGATCACGGGAGAAGAGTACACCTTCCTTACACGTCATCACGATGTACCGGGGATCGTGGCTGAGGTCTGCCGCGCGCTCGCTGCCGAAAAGATCAATATTTCCAATATGCGTCTTTTCCGCAAGGGAAAAGGGGATGAAGCCGTCATGATCATCCATACGGACCAGTGCGTCTCGCAGAAGCTTGCTGACGAGATCGCCGCCTCGAATGCCAACATCGTGTACGCAATGGCAATGGATATTATTTAGGGCTAGCCCGTGGGGGGTACCGTCCTTTGATTTCGTTTGAAAGATTTGCGTTTTCTAGTTAGGAGTGAGAAGTTAGGAGTGAGGAGGGGTGGTGCGGCGCATAAAAATATGGAAGCGCCGCGGCGTATAGATGGGATGCCCGAAGATGGCATTTAAGTCACTAGTCACTCCTAATCCCCAATTCCTAATCCCTAGCCACTTATTCCCGCGTTCAAACTTCAGGGTTAGCCCGTGGGGAGTGCCGCTTCGTGATTCCGTTTGAAAGCTTTGGCTCAAATGAGGAATTAGGAATGAAGGGGGCGGCTTCGCCGCAAATATATATTTTGCAGCGAAGCTGCCACCACAACCCTGAACTCATCAACCTGAACCCTAAACCTGCCCTCCCTTCAGAACCTATTGAACCAACAGCTACTTATTCCAAGGAGACGACCATGCTTACTTACCATACATTATCTGAATTTTTTGCTGCTGCTGATGCGGCGCACTGTGCTCCGGGGGAGCTTGCCTGCCGTCAAGAGGCTGAGGAGAGTGGAAAGTCTTTTGAGGACGTCTGGGAACGTATGAAAGATATGATCCCTATTTTCCGGCAGTCGATCCAGGAGGGACTGTCCGATACGGCGAAGTCTTCGAGCGGCCTCGTCGGAGGCGATGCCAATCGCCTTTTCCAAGGCAAGATGCGCTTCCTCTCTCCGGCCTGTCAGCGCGCGGCGGCATATGCCGTTGCGACAGCGGAAGCGAATGCCAAGATGTATCGCATCGTGGCATGCCCTACGGCTGGCTCCTGCGGCATTCTGCCTGCGGTACTGGCTGCGGTCTCGGAAGAAGTGAATGCCACCATGAATGACATGACGCGAGCACTTTTTACGGCAGGCGCGA
>ULWM01047051.1_pt1 | contig 11954 bp, 6 predicted proteins | sample 1960331 | NCBI WGS metagenome assembly ULWM01 (sample SAMEA4835812, study PRJEB28245) | human gut metagenome | biome: gut microbiome; material: fecal sample | place: Denmark | collected 2008 | reverse complement strand
ACTCCGCTTTTAACTCTCCACACTCCGCTTTTAACTCTCCAAACTCCGCTCTTAACTTTCCACACTCCGCTCTCCGCTCCCAATTTCTCATTTCTCCTACCTATATAAATGTACCTTTAAATGCGCCTTTCGGGCTTGCCGAACTCCTTAAAATATGGTATAATAGAATGAAGGTAATAATGCCGCATAATGCGGCAGGGCGGAGGCTTTGCGTGTACATCACCGCCGTAAGACTTTATTGTTTCAGAAGTTATACGGAGCTGCGGTTTGAGCCTGCAAAGGGGCTTAACGTCATTGTGGGCGCAAATGCGGCGGGCAAGACGAACATTCTGGAATCCGTTTTCCTTGCTGCGTTGGGCAGGAGCCACCGAACGCGCCGCGATGCGGAACTTATCAACTCCCTTTCCGACAAGGCATATGCGGGCATTGAGCTTGTGAGTGCAACGGGGAAGCACAGCATTGAACTCAAGCTGTTTTCCGGCGCACCGAAACAGGTTTTTATCGACGGGCAGCGCATCAGACGCATGGGCGAACTTATGGGCGTTCTGAACGCCGTAATGTTTTCACCCGAGGATCTCTCCCTCGTCAAGGACTCTCCCGAAACCCGCCGCCGCTTTATGGACATGGAGCTTTGCCAGCTTCGCCCCGCCTATTTTTACCGTTTGCAGCAATATAATGCCGCCCTCAAGCAGCGCACCGCGCTTTTGAAAACAAGTTTTCCGTTCGAACCGAACATTGAACTTCTCGACATGTGGGACGATAAGCTTGCGGAGCTCGGCGGTTCGGTCATGCTGCTTCGCCGCGATTTTCTTGACAGGCTCAGCACCGCTGCGCGGGATCTGAACCGCAGCATCACGGGCAATTCCTCTGTCGGGCATGAACCGGAAGAGCTTTTTACCTACTACAAACCCTCCGTTCCCTTCGAGGGCGACGGCGCGCGCGCCGCACTCGGGGATGCACTCTGCAAGGCACGGGCGGAGGATATCCGCCGCGGCTGCACAACCAAGGGGCCGCACCGGGACGACATCGGCATTCTGCTCAACGGGCGCGACGTCCGCGTTTTCGGTTCCCAGGGGCAGCAGCGCACGGCAGCGTTGAGCCTTAAACTGAGCGAGCTTGCGCTTATGCGCCGCATTCGGGGCGAGGCACCGGTTCTGCTTTTGGACGATGTTCTGAGCGAACTGGACGGCGACAGGCAGCGAGAGCTGCTTTCAAGCGCATTTGATTGCCAATGCTTTTTAACATCCACAACTCTCGACGGCCTTGAACAGGTGCCGAACATGACGGTGTTTGAATGCAGCGGCGGCAAACTCAAAAAAATTCTGTCAGCAGAAAATTGATTCTGTGTTGATTTAACATTGTATAAATAAACGCCGTTTTGTGGTTGTTTTAAATCATACGGTCGGCGTTCTCCCCAAAACAGCCCGACATAAAAATCCCGGCGGACAGGGCTCCGCCGGCGGCAGCTTTTCAAAAATGCCGCGGGTTTTATTCTGAAAGGAAATAATTTTAAAAATGGAAACGACTTATAACGCTTCGCAAATACAGGTGCTTGAAGGATTGGAGGCCGTTCGCCGCCGCCCGGGCATGTATATCGGTTCAACCGATTCAAGAGGCCTGCACCACCTTGTTTATGAAATCGTCGATAACTCCATCGATGAAGCAATGGCGGGATTCTGCACTCATATTTATGTTACCATTCATGCGGACAACTCCATTACCGTTGTTGACAACGGCAGGGGCATTCCCGTTGACATTCATCCCAAAACCGGCAAATCCGCGCTTGAAGTCGCACTTACAATGCTTCATGCGGGCGGCAAATTCGGCGGCAGCGGTTATAAGGTCTCCGGCGGCCTTCACGGTGTCGGTCTTTCCGTTGTTAACGCATTGAGTACGGAACTTACCGCCGAGGTGCGTCGGGACGGGCATATTTACCGGCAGATCTGCCGCCGCGGCATAAAGGTCACGGAGGTTGAAATCGTGGGCAACTGCGGAGCGGACGAGCACGGCACAACGATTCATTTTGTTCCCGACGAAGAAATTTTTGACGAAGTGAACTATGAATACGATATCCTTGTTCGACGGCTGCGCGAGCTTGCGTTCCTAAACGGCGGCGTGCGCATCATCGTGACGGATGAACGCTGCGACCCGCCCGTGCAGGACAGCTTCCATTACGAAGGCGGGGTTGTTGAATACGTTCGCTATATCAACAAAAACAAAGAGGTTCTGCACCCCGACCCGATTTATTTTTCCGCTGTAAAGAACGATAATCCGCTTGAAACGGCAAGCGTTGAAGTTGCGCTGCAATACAACGACGGCTACAGCGAAAATGTTTTTACCTATGCCAACAACATCAACACCATTGAGGGCGGCAGCCACCTTGCGGGTTTCCGTGCGGCAATGACAAGGGTCATCAACGACTACGCCCGAAAGTTTAAAATCCTTAAAGACAGCGACCAGAACCTGACCGGAGACGACATCCGCGAAGGTTTGAGCGCTATCATCAGCGTTAAGCTGACAGAGCCGCAGTTTGAAGGGCAGACAAAAACAAAACTCGGCAATGCCTTCATAAGAACCCTTGTTGACAACGCCGTGACGGCCGGCATGACTGCCTATCTTGAAGAGAACCCGGCGCAGGCAAAGCTTATTCTCGACAAATGCCTCAGTGCAAGCCGTGCAAGGGAAGCGGCGCGCAAGGCACGCGAGCTGACCAGACGCAAGTCCGTTTTGGATTCCGCCGCACTGCCCGGCAAACTGGCGGACTGCTCCGAAAAAGATCCTTCCAAATGCGAACTGTTCATCGTTGAGGGCGACTCCGCAGGCGGTTCCGCCAAGGAAGGACGCGACAGGCATTTTCAGGCCATCCTTCCGCTGCGCGGAAAGATTCTGAACGTTGAAAAAACCCGTTTGGACAAAATTCTCGGCAATGCGGAAATCAAATGCATGATAACCGCATTCGGTGCGGGCATGGATGCGGATTTTGACGAAACCAAGCTTCGCTATCACAAAATCATCTGCATGACCGATGCCGATGTTGACGGAAGCCATATTCGCACGCTGCTGCTGACGTTCTTCTATCGGCACATGCGGCCGATGATAGAGCGCGGCTATGTTTACATTGCCCAGCCTCCTCTCTATCTCATCAAAAAGGGCAATACGGAACGCTATGTCTATTCGGACGAAGAGCTGAACAAAACTCTTGACGAAATCGGCAGGGATAAAATCTACATTCAACGCTACAAAGGTTTGGGCGAAATGAACCCCGAACAGCTTTGGGACACGACAATGGATCCCGCGAACCGCATTATGCTTCGCGTCACAATGGACGATGCAATGCTTGCGGACGAAACTTTCACCCTTTTGATGGGGGACAGGGTTGAACCGCGCCGCGAATTTATTGAGCAGAACAGCAAGCTCGTTGCCGACCTTGACGTTTGAGGCGGAAACGCTTCAATTTTCAAACGGCAGATTAAAAGCTTTGAGCTCTGCAATCCGAAATTATTAACACGATTCAATGACTTGACGACCGACGAAAGGTGCGATGCACCGACTGCGGCAGGCTCCGCACCTTTCATGCAGGAGATATGATGGACGAAAACAAAAAAAGACCCAATCTTGAAATGCTCGGAACAAACGAGCTGCCGACCGATGTTGAAGGCGGCAGAATATTGCCCATAAACCTTGTGGGTGAAATGAAGCGCAGCTTTATATCATACGCAATGGCTGTTATCATCAGCCGTGCGCTTCCCGATGTGCGCGACGGGCTGAAACCCGTTCACAGGCGCATTCTTTACGCAATGGACGAGCTGAGTATGCAGCCCGACAAGCCCTTCAGAAAGAGTGCGCGCCTTGTCGGCGACGTTCTCGGCAAATACCATCCGCACGGCGACACGGCGGTTTACGATGCAATGGTGCGCCTTGCCCAGCCCTTCTCCACTCGTTACCCCCTTGTTGAAGGTCACGGCAATTTCGGCAGCGTTGACGGCGCCCCCGCCGCTGCAATGCGTTATACCGAAGCGCGCATGAGCAGACTTACTCTCGAAATGCTCCGCGATCTTGACAAGAACACGGTTGATTTTTACCCGAATTTTGATGAAACGCTGATGCAGCCCGCGGTATTGCCCGCAAGATACCCGAACCTTCTTGTGAACGGCTCAAACGGCATTGCTGTCGGCATGGCAACAAACATTCCGCCGCATAATCTCGGCGAGGCTGTCGATGCCTGTGCCGCAATGATTGACAATCCCGATATCACGATCGACGAGCTGATGAACTATATCCCCGGCCCGGACTTTCCGACCGGCGGCGTCATCATGGGCGATGTCGGCATTCGCCATGCATATTTTACAGGCAGGGGAAAGATCCTTGTTCGCGCAAAGAGCGAGATCGAGCAGTACAAGGCCGATCGTTCACGAATCATCGTCACGGAAATTCCGTATCAGGTCAACAAAGCAAAGCTTGTTGAAAAAATTGCAGAGCTTGTTCACGAGAAGCGCGTGGACGGCATTTCCGACCTTCGCGATGAAAGCTCCCGGGCGGGAATGCGCATTGTTATCGAGCTTAAAAAGGATGTCAATGCAAACGTTGTGCTGAACAATCTGTATAAGCACACTCAGCTTCAGGATACTTTCGGCGTTATCATGATCGCGCTTGTGAACGGCGAACCCAAGGTGCTCAACCTTCGCGAAATGCTTTATCACTACATTGCGCATCAAAAGGATGTTGTCACCCGCCGCACGCAGTTTGACCTTGACAAAGCCCGCGAAAGGCTGCACATCTTGGAAGGCCTTATGATCGCACTCGACAATATTGACGAAGTCATTGCCATCATCAAAGCCAGTGCAAACGGCGCAGAAGCAAAGGAAAAGCTGATTGCACGTTTCGGTTTCAGTGAACGGCAGGCGCAGGCGATACTTGACATGCGGCTGCAAAGGCTGACGGGGCTTGAGCGCGAAAAGTTGGAAGCCGAGTACGGCGAGCTTAAGCGCACGGTTGAATACCTTGCTTCCCTGCTTGCGGACGAAGGCAAACTTATGGGCGTTGTTAAAGATGAAATGCTCGAGATTCGGCGCCGCTTTGCCGATCCGCGCCGCACCGAAATCACAAAGATCGTTGAAGACATCGATATGGATGACATCATCCAGGAAGAAGACATGGTTGTTACCTGCACCCATCACGGCTACATCAAGCGCATTGCGGAAGCAACCTATCGCACGCAGCGCAGAGGCGGCGTCGGCATCAGCGCGGGAGCAACCCGTGAAGAGGATTTCCTTGAGGATATTTTCGTCACAAGCACGCATTCCTATATCATGTTCTTCACAAACAAGGGCCGCGCTTTCCGCATTAAATGCTATTCCATTCCGGAAGCAAGCCGCACCGCAAAGGGCACGCCCATAGTCAACCTGCTGCAATTGCAGACGGGCGAGTTCGTTACCGCCGCATTCCCCATCGGCAGGCAGACCGAGGGCGGCTATCTCGTTCTTTGCACACGGCAGGGTGTTATCAAAAAAACCCCGCTCTCCGATTTTTCAAACATTCGCAAGGGCGGCTTGATTGCTCAAAACCTCCGCGAGGGTGACGAGCTTATCAGCGTTGCGCTCTCCGCAGGCGATGATGAGTTCATTATCGGCACACGGGACGGAATGAGCATCCGTTTCAGCGAGCAGGATGTTCGCTCAATGGGCAGAAATGCCTCCGGCGTTCGCGCCATCAAACTCTCCGAGGGCGACTGCGTTGTTGATATGTCCATGGTCAAACCCGGCAGCTGCGTCATTGCCATCACCGAAAACGGCATGGGCAAGCGCACGGAAGAGGACGCCTACCGCGTTCAGGGCCGCGCCGGCAAGGGCATTATTGCAATGAATATCACCGAAAAAACCGGCAAGCTTGTTTGCCTCAAAGTTTCCGAGGGCAATGAGGATCTGATGCTTATCCGTGATGACGGCGTTGTCATTCGCGTTCCCGTTGACACGATTTCCGTCATTTCCCGCAACACGCAGGGCGTTCGACTGATGAAAATCGACGAGGGGCACAGGGTTGCAAGCGTTGCGCTTGCGCCGCATAACGATGACGAACCGCAGAAAGGCGGGGAAGAGTCCGACGGCGAAATTTCAAATGCCAATGCAGACTCCGCCGAAACAGCACCCTCCGATACGTCGGAAAATTCCGATACACCGGAAGACCTCCGATAACCGCAGCCGCCGAACCTGCCGCGCGGGCTGAAGCTCTCCGCTCTGCCGCAGTGTTTCGCAAGCAACCGATTACTTCTTCAAAAACAAACACGGGAAGTCTTCCGTAACGGACAGTGCTTCCCGTGTTTTCTGTTGATTTCGACATTGTCTTCCGCACTCGGTGTCAACCGTTGGGTAATTGGAGACAATATCACCGAATCCCCGAGTGGATTAGCGCTCAGGGTATAGATGCCCAAGCTATCATCAACTGCATACGTTATATCACGCAGTAAAAAAATCGGCAGTGCATACCAGCTAACGTAAACACTGCCGAGAAGAGCAACCCAGGGGCGATCAACCAGCCTGTATCGCCCCTTGATTATATCAGGGCAGGAGACAAAAGTCAAGGTGCAAAAGGATGGTCGACTGCACAGCAGCGGCATAGATTGCCCGTATGCACGGCGGGGATGCTGTAGGCTACAATGTTAGCTATAGCATTCTTTTTATCCCTTATCAACCGTTTAGCGCACGTTCGGTAATAAAGTATGTGTGAAAAATACTTGGAATATGAAACAAAATTAATTCATTTGCAACTGATGAGGATCACCCCCGCAGGTGCGGGGAAAACAAAACCTACTGACGGCCACATACTCCGAAAACAGGATCACCCCCGCAGGTGCGGGGAAAACCCGCTTTTTTGTGGGCAATATCGGCTAAAGTCAGGATCACCCCCGCGGATGCGGGGAAAACTGCTCCTGCTGCGTCTGTCTCGGGGGCGGCTGCGGATCACCCCCGCGGATGCGGGGAAAACATGAAAATCTCTCTGCAAATTCCCACGGTAGCAGGATCACCCCCGCGGATGCGGGGAAAACTCGCCCAAAAGTGCGATATAATATTACTGTCAAGGATCACCCCCGCGGATGCGGGGAAAACCCCAACTTTTTTACATTGAATTACGGTGTTGCAGGATCACCCCCGCGGATGCGGGGAAAACAAAGTCAAACACTAACTTGCGGCAGTTGTAACAGGATCACCCCCGCGGATGCGGGGAAAACGCATTCGGACTTTCGCAAGCTTTGAGCCTGTCAGGATCACCCCAGCGGATGCGGGGAAAACTATATCTCAAATGCTTAAAAAGGGCACGTTTGGGGATCACCCCAGCGGATGCGGGGAAAACCCGTAACAAGGAACTATCGGAAAACCGTTATAAGGATCACCCCCGCGGATGCGGGGAAAACAGTCTTTTGATGCAGGGGTCTTGCGATGATGCGGGATCACCCCCGCGGATGCGGGGAAAACCTGATTGATGCCGACAAGATGGCGGTAAATGAAGGATCACCCCCGCGGATGCGGGGAAAACTCGGCGGCTAAACACCTAACCTCGGCGGGGACAGGATCACCCCCGCGGATGCGGGGAAAACCTCATCGATTGCGTCGGCGTTACGGGTTCGCGGCATTTGTGGGATCACCCCCGCGGATGCGGGGAAAACTGTAGTTTGGGTCGTTGGATTAATCAACGGGCGGGGATCACCCCCGCGGATGCGGGGAAAACGCGAACCTCAACGGCGCACGGCTCAAGGGCGCAGGATCACCCCCGCGGATGCGGGGAAAACTGCGCCGGTATCCTCATCAGGGAAGGCGTAATAGGATCACCCCCGCGGATGCGGGGAAAACCTTTCGCGGGTTGGAAAGCTCTCGGCTACTCCGGGATCACCCCCGCGGATGCGGGGAAAACTTTCCGTTTACAATATTAAGCGCAACCAGATAGGATCACCCCCGCAGGTGCGGGGAAAACGCTACAGGAGGATTTACAATATAAAATCAGGAAACGGATCACCCCCGCAGGTGCGGGGAAAACGCGAAGTTCGCACAACGCCGCGTGTAACGCTGAGGATCACCCCCGCAGGTGCGGGGAAAACGTTTTCACCCGCTGTAAATTATCGTAATAAAAAGGATCACCCCCGCAGGTGCGGGGAAAACCGGCAAGCCGCGACAAACAAGGCAGCGGGCGCAGGATCACCCCCGCAGGTGCGGGGAAAACAAGGTGCTTGCATCAACCAGCGGCGGTATCAACGGATCACCCCCGCAGGTGCGGGGAAAACAGTACGCGTCTATGTGGCAAAAAGCGGCAGCACGGATCACCCCCGCAGGTGCGGGGAAAACCAGAAGGTTTTACGAAATATTTTACGGCTTCCCGGATCACCCCCGCAGGTGCGGGGAAAACGTTTCATAATTCGTTGCGGAAAGGTAACAACAAGGATCACCCCCGCAGGTGCGGGGAAAACTCATTCCTTATATACTTTTCGAAACCTATTGCAGGATCACCCCCGCAGGTGCGGGGAAAACATTATCCCTCAAAAAATCGTTTTCCATATTATAGGATCACCCCCGCAGGTGCGGGGAAAACATATTATCGCCGAATGGTTCAACTAAGGTTACAGGATCACCCCCGCAGGTGCGGGGAAAACGATAGCTTGAAAAAACACATTGCCGAAATTGCAGGATCACCCCCGCAGGTGCGGGGAAAACCCAGTCTTCTGACGTATCCACGCTCTCGGCGACGGATCACCCCCGCAGGTGCGGGGAAAACGACGTTCGGTTGAGAAAGTTTGACCCCGTGCCGGGATCACCCCCGCAGGTGCGGGGAAAACGAAGCCGACATGCAGGCAGCCTTCGGCGAGAAAGGATCACCCCCGCAGGTGCGGGGAAAACTGCGGCGCAAAAAACGCAGGATCGCGACCAGTAGGATCACCCCCGCAGGTGCGGGGAAAACTATGATTTTAATAATACAAAAATCTACGAACGCAGGATCACCCCCGCAGGTGCGGGGAAAACCTTTACTTTCGCTGTCAACAACGTATTCGCCGAGGATCACCCCCGCAGGTGCGGGGAAAACGATATAGTGACGTATTCAGCCGTCCAAGCCTTAGGATCACCCCCGCAGGTGCGGGGAAAACTCCGAACGCAACCGTAGCGGAGAAATATGCACAGGATCACCCCCGCAGGTGCGGGGAAAACGCGGCAACCGCACGGAGTTCGCGACAGGCGCGGGGATCACCCCCGCAGGTGCGGGGAAAACGTTGACGGTCGCGCGGTCTTGCTTGGCGAGCGCGGATCACCCCCGCAGGTGCGGGGAAAACTCCGAGCATGTCTCGCGGTTGCGCAGGGACGAATGGATCACCCCCGCAGGTGCGGGGAAAACCTTGCCATGCGGGCTCGGTGCCCGCCGCTACGAGGATCACCCCCGCAGGTGCGGGGAAAACCTACCTCAATATCCCGCCCGAATTTTTCGCGCAGGATCACCCCCGCAGGTGCGGGGAAAACTGCGGAATATATCCCACACGCTATCTGTTTGGGGGATCACCCCCGCAGGTGCGGGGAAAACCACTGTACACTCCGTGCCGGGCTTCACCCCGAGGGATCACCCCCGCAGGTGCGGGGAAAACAAAGGCGAAGCGGCTATGATACTGAACAGAGTAGGATCACCCCCGCAGGTGCGGGGAAAACGCCGGACTTGCTTATGGACAAAGGGATTGCCGGAAATCACCCCCGCAGGTGCGGGGAAAACGCGGCACAAAGCCGACCATGACAAAAGACCAGAGGATCACCCCCGCAGGTGCGGGGAAAACGGAGGCATTGCCTCCCTTATCTTGTTAAATATAGGATCACCCCCGCAGGTGCGGGGAAAACTCCAGGATTTATCTGTCCGCGTCTGTTGACACGGGATCACCCCCGCAGGTGCGGGGAAAACAGCTACATGCAGCGACATCATTTTACGCTTAAAGGATCACCCCCGCAGGTGCGGGGAAAACAGACGAAGACTCATTTGCACGAAGTTTGACGAAGGATCACCCCCGCAGGTGCGGGGAAAACTGGTCTTCACGGAGGGGACTGACATCCCGCTGAGGATCACCCCCGCAGGTGCGGGGAAAACCGAAAGCAGAAAACCAGTGTGTATATTTGATTGGGATCACCCCCGCAGGTGCGGGGAAAACTAGGTTTTTAGCTACATTTTCGATATATTTTCAGGGATCACCCCCGCAGGTGCGGGGAAAACCGCGTCAACCCCGATTGACTCCAGATGCACTTAGGATCACCCCCGCAGGTGCGGGGAAAACTTCATGTTATGCTTCTTGTTTTCTCCTTCTGCGGGATCACCCCCGCAGGTGCGGGGAAAACGATACCAGTCGTTTTTGACGATATAGCGGAGGGGGATCACCCCCGCAGGTGCGGGGAAAACCCTCCGTATCACAATTATCTGTTCGGACGTTAAGGATCACCCCCGCAGGTGCGGGGAAAACTGATATACTGCATAGTCTCGGGTGCGTCCGCCGGGATCACCCCCGCAGGTGCGGGGAAAACCGTATCGACGGTACGCGGAGGGCGCGACGCTGAGGATCACCCCCGCAGGTGCGGGGAAAACTCGGCAAAAACCTCATGCTGGGCTTTGCAGAAGGGATCACCCCCGCAGGTGCGGGGAAAACCAATCACCAATTACCGCAAAATTATATACGACAGGATCACCCCCGCAGGTGCGGGGAAAACTCCAAAGCAAATCCTCCATAACGTCCAGCGGCAGGATCACCCCCGCAGGTGCGGGGAAAACTGCCGTACTGGTCAACAGCTGCGGGAGTAAAAAGGATCACCCCCGCAGGTGCGGGGAAAACGATACCGCATGAAGCTATGCAGCATGTGTGATGGGATCACCCCCGCAGGTGCGGGGAAAACCTGCGTACACACTCGGCGATGGATATGAGGTCTAGGATCACCCCCGCAGGTGCGGGGAAAACGCGGTCACGCTGCCGGCAGAAATATCGTGGACAGGATCACCCCCGCAGGTGCGGGGAAAACGTGCAGCAGAATTTCGGCATGGCGGGAAAGCTGGGATCACCCCCGCAGGTGCGGGGAAAACCTGTCGCCATCAACATGGTCAACAGTAGGTTTGGGATCACCCCCGCAGGTGCGGGGAAAACGCTGTCGGACGTTGACCGTGATGGCAACAAGAAGGATCACCCCCGCAGGTGCGGGGAAAACTTTTCGCCAGGCACAACGGGATTTCGGGAGTGTGGATCACCCCCGCAGGTGCGGGGAAAACCGGGTTTGCGTTTGCTTGTGCCTTCCTCGACGAGGATCACCCCCGCAGGTGCGGGGAAAACCATAGGCGAGCACTGCGAGGCACGGAAAACGCGGGATCACCCCCGCAGGTGCGGGGAAAACCCGCCGTCGGGATTGATTCGATATACACACGCAGGATCACCCCCGCAGGTGCGGGGAAAACTCATGTATTTCGTTTTAGCCGACATCCCGAAGAGGATCACCCCCGCAGGTGCGGGGAAAACAGGGGTTTGGAGCGGATTATGCACTGGGCGACAGGATCACCCCCGCAGGTGCGGGGAAAACTGAATCACCATGTCCGGCTTGCGATACGCCGAGGGATCACCCCCGCAGGTGCGGGGAAAACGCGTCGATACGCAGGATTCCGCTCAAGCAATCGGGATCACCCCCGCAGGTGCGGGGAAAACGCCCGAGAGCTATACCAAGAGCAGTACGCACTGGGATCACCCCCGCAGGTGCGGGGAAAACCAGACCACTGACCGTGGCAAGGGACAGTTTGCGGGATCACCCCCGCAGGTGCGGGGAAAACCATCCTTTGCCGCCGCGTCACCGTCGGTTACGAGGATCACCCCCGCAGGTGCGGGGAAAACCGACTGGCGGTGACAAACCGCAATTCCCGTATAGGATCACCCCCGCAGGTGCGGGGAAAACTCTTTGAACGGTATATTC
>ULWM01029380.1_pt1 | contig 11993 bp, 9 predicted proteins | sample 1960331 | NCBI WGS metagenome assembly ULWM01 (sample SAMEA4835812, study PRJEB28245) | human gut metagenome | biome: gut microbiome; material: fecal sample | place: Denmark | collected 2008 | reverse complement strand
ATCCGTTGTATTGACAAGAACGGCAATACCGTCAGCGGTTTTTATTCAAGGGGTTGGTCGAAGAAATACACTCCTGTTGCTCCGACAATTACAAGGCTATCAAACACATCAAAGGGTGTAAGCGTAACTTGGAATGAAATCGCAGGCGTTTACGGCTACAGACTTTACAGAAAATATGACGGCGGAAGCTGGACAAAGGTAAAAGATACAACTTCAACCTCTTTCACAGATTCAGGTGCTAAAAAGGGTAAGAAGGTAACCTACACAGTTCGTTGTATTGACAGGAAAGGCAAAACGGTAAGCGGTTTCAACTCAAAGGGTTGGTCAATTACAAGAAAATAGTATTTTAATCAGAAATCCCGACAGGTTTTGTACTGTCGGGATTTTTGCTCGTTTTTACCATTGAAAAGACTGAATAATAATGTTATAATAAATCCGAATATAGAAAATTGTGAATAACTTTATCGAAAATGGGAGATGAAAACTAAAAATGGCAATAAAGGTAACGCTCCTTACACACACACCTAACCCTGAACAGACTGTTGCAATGGCGGCAAAGCTTTGCTACTCGCCGTCAGGGATTGAAGATATAAGAGAAGGTCTTGACGAGGAAAAAACTTCCTCATTTATTGATATGCTTGCAAGCCTCGGCCATGCAAGTCCGACCGAACACGCATATTTTACATTCGGCATTGAGGGCATTTCAAGAGCCTGCTCACACCAGCTTGTCCGCCACAGAATTGCATCCTACAGTCAGCAGTCACAGCGATATGTTGACGGCACAAGGTTTGACTTTGTAACTCCGCCCGAGATTGCAAAGAACGAAAAGGCTCTTGCCGCTTATGAAAAGGCTCTCAAGGTTGAGGCTGACGCTTACAAGGAAATCAGAGATGCGCTTGCTGTCGGTTACATCAACGAGAAATGTCCCGATAAGTACAGCGGAACGGATGAAGAAATTATCAATGCCTACAAGGCTGACGACAAAAAATCCTGCAATGCTTTCATCAAGAAAGCCAATGAGGACGCAAGATTTATTCTTCCTAATGCATCGACAACAAAAATTGTCTGCACTTTCAATGCAAGAAGCTTGCAGAACTTTTTTGCACACCGTTGCTGCAACAGAGCGCAGTGGGAAATTCGTGAGGTTGCCGAACAGATGCTTTTGCAATGTCTTGAGGTTGCTCCGCACCTTTTCAAAAACTGCGGCCCGTCATGCCTGTTCGGACCATGCCCCGAGGGCAATATGTGTTGCGGAAAGCAAAAGGAAATGCGTCAGAAATACGGCAGAGAAAAGTAAGGTATATATATGAAAAGCAAAATTATTGTTATTGAGGGACTTGACGGCAGCGGAAAAGCTACGCAGACAAAGATTTTGTGCGAAAAATTTTCCGCTCTCGGCAAAAAGGTCACAAAGCTTGAATTTCCGAATTATGAAAGTCCTGCCGCCGCTCCCGTGAAGATGTATCTTGACGGCGAATTCGGCGACAAGCCCGATGATGTCAATGCCTATGCAGCGAGTGCGTTTTATGCGGTTGACCGTGTTGCAAGCTATCTTCAGTTTTGGAAAAAGGAATGTGACAACGGCGGTGTGATTTTAAGCGACCGCTATGTGACTTCAAATATAATTTATCAGATGTCCAAACTCCCGAAAGAGGAGTGGAACAGCTTTATTGATTGGCTGAACGATTTTGAATACGAAAAACTCGGGATTCCGAAACCCGACCTTGTAATCTACCTTGATGTTGAACCCGAGGTTTCGCAGAAGCTTATGGAAAAACGCTACGGCGGTGACAACAGCAAGAAAGATTTGCATGAAAAAAACCTCCGTTTCCTTCTTGACTGTCGAAAAAGTGCAGTTTATGCCGCTAAAAAATGCGGCTGGAAGGTTATTAATTGCTGTGAAAACGGAGAGATTAAGAGTATAGAAAAAATATCGGAAGAGATAGAGAGGGTAGCGGCTGAAATTTATGCTGAGCTTTAAAAAAATTGAGCAAAGTGACATAAACGAACTTAAAAAATACTACGATTATGATGAGTGCATGGGTTGCGATACCAACCTTTTGAACGCTTATCTTTGGCGAAACGAATACAATATTAAATTTGCTTTTTATGATGATACAATTGTCAAGGTGTATTGTAATCCCGACGAGTCTGTTTGGGGTTACTGTATGCCTACAGGCAAAAATATAAAGGGTGCGCTTGAAGAGGTTTTCAAAGATGCCGAGGAGAGAAACGGCAATTTGCAAATTGTTATGCTGACAAACGGCAATCGTGCAATGCTTGAAACAATGTTTCCCGACAAATTTGCTTATGTCCGTTCACCCGAAAATCAGGATTATATCTACACTTCCCGTGACCTTGCAACCCTTGCGGGCAAAAGGTTTCACGCAAAGCGTAACCACATTTCAAAATTTTACAGAACCTACACCGATACCCGTTTTGAAACTCTGTCGGATTCAAACATTCCCGATGCATTAACGGTTGCAAAACTGTGGTGTGCGGAAAATGACACCGATCCCGAAGCTTCAAGCGAAATTATGGCAATCAGGGAAATGTGCGACCTCAAAGACGAATACAATGTCAAGGGCGCTGTACTGTATGTTGACTCAAAGCCCGTTGCCATGACACTCGGAAGTGAAATTTCACCCAAGGTGTATGACATCAACTTTGAAAAGGCACTTCGTGAATATGACGGTGTTTATGCCGTAATCAACAACGAATTTGCCAAAACTCTTACGCAGTATGAGTATATAAACCGTGAGGAAGATATGGGACTTGAGGGACTCAAAAAGTCTAAACTTTCATACAATCCCGTTATTATCCTTGACCGCTGGAATGCAATACCGAAAAAACGATGAAAACGATATTTCGCAAAACCGAAAAATCCGATACCGAAAGCCTAAAAAAGCTGTGGCTCTCGTGTTTTGACGAGGATGTAACTGCCGTCAACCTGATTTTTGACAGCGACCTTTTTGACGGTTGCTGTGCCGTTGTTGACGATAGAATCGTTTCGGCTCTTTACCTTGTAAAAGGTACGCTCAACGGCGAAAAATCGCATTATCTTTGCGGTGCGTCAACCGATGAATCTTACCGTGGCAACGGGATAATGTCAAGGCTGATTGATTTTGCACTTAATGACGCAAAGAATAACGGTGATGTCTATTCTCTGCTTTTCCCTGCAAATGACGGTTTGTACGGCTTTTACGCAAAGCTCGGATATGCTCCGAGCTGCACCGTAAAAAGCCGTGAAATTTCAAGGCAAATGCTTGAAAATTTTGCAGAGAAGGGCTTGAATATCGGCTGTTCAAAAGAAAATTCTTTCATATATAATGAGAATTTTTTTGAATTTGCAAAGTCCTATTATGAGATTTACGGCTCAAAGGTGATCAATAAGAATGACTGCTTTGCCGTATTTGATGAAAACGAAAATACTGCCGATGTTTTTTACTCGGCTTATAAAAATATAAACGAACTTTCCGCACTTTTGCTTGAAAATACAAAATCAGAAAGGTTTGTGTTTACGGGCAAATCCGATAACGCTCTTTTTGAAAACTGCCAATCACAAAAATGCGGAATGATTAAATCACTCGACAAAAACCATAAAATTCCCGACGATGTCTATATCGGGATTACTCTTTCCTGAAAGGAAGTTTACTATGTTCTATGTATTTCTTGCAGAAGGCTTTGAAGAAACAGAGGCGCTTGCCCCCGTTGATGTAATGCGCAGGGCAAAGCTTGATGTTAAAACAGTCGGTGTAACAGGCGAATGTGTTACAAGCTCACACGGTGTGCCTGTCAAAGCCGATATCACAATTGATAATATTGACCTTGACGATGTTCAGGGTGTTGTACTCCCAGGCGGTATGCCAGGAACTCTCAATCTTGAGGCAAACGAAAAGGTTCTTGAGGCTGTTAAGTATAGCTGTGAAAACGGCAAAATCGTTGCCGCAATCTGTGCCGCTCCGTCAATTCTCGGTCATCTCGGAATCCTTGACAGCAAAAAGGCAACCTGTTTTCCGGGCTTTGAAAAGGAACTCAAGGGTGCAGACTATACAGGCACTCACACCGTAACGGACGGCAATATTATTACCGCAAAGGGCGCAGGCTGTGCAATTGAATTCGGTCACGCAATTGTTTCTCTCGCAGTATCAAAGGATGCCGCCGACAAGGTTATCGGTGATATGCAATGCCTGTGAAAAATGTTCGTGAGCTGAAAAGTCAGCTCCGTGCAAAATATAAAAAAATCCGAAAAAGCTGTCCTCCCGAAAAAAAGCAACAGCTTGACCTCGCCTTGCAGAACGCTTTTCTGGCAAGTGAGGAATACAAAAACTGTGATGTGCTTTTTGCCTTTGTTTCATCACCGATTGAGGTTGACACCTCGCTTATTCTTGAAACAACGCTGAAAGACGGCAAAAGGCTGGCTTTGCCAAAGTGTAAAAATAATTTCGGCGAAATGGATTTTTACCTTGTAAATTCACTTTCTCAGCTTGAAAAGGGTGCGTTCTCAATCATGGAACCAAACCCCGAGGTTTGCGAAAAGTACGAGGATTTCTCACACGGACTCTGTCTCGTTCCGGGACTTTGCTTTGATATGCAGGGATTCCGCCTTGGATTCGGCAAGGGTTACTACGACAGATTTTTACAGAATTTTTCGGGAACAAGCGTTGGGCTTTGCTACTCCAAATGTATAGAGCATACTCTGCCCTCGGGAGTGTTCGACCGCCCCGTTGACGCCGTGATTACCGAAAAATATACCAACCGAACAAATAACGAGTTTGTAAAGGAATGATACATTATGAACCCTGATAATTTTAATATGAGCGAACAGGAGCTTAACGCTCAGCGTCGCAGAAGAGCTGAAAACTTTAAACTTAATATTGATGAAAGCGAGTATGAGGACGATAATTTCGTCAAGTCTGAGGATGAACCGTCAAACCTTAATTCATACAGCGGTCAGGATGTCAAAAAGCAAATGGCCCGTGAATCAAAGCAGGTTTTAAAGCAGAAGAAAAAGGAAGAAAAAAAGGCTCTTAAAGCAAAGAACAAGTATAATCGCAGAACCTTCCGCTTTATCTGGATTATCTCGGTTTTAATTGTCGGAGCAATGGCGGCTGTATATATGATAACAGGCATGAACGATTTGCTTGCCGTGAACAGAACCGACTCATCAACCGTGAAAATTGAAATCCCCGAAAATCCGACTGTTGACGATGTTACAAAGGTACTTGTTGACAATAAAGTAATCGGTGAGCCGTCATATTTCAAGCTTTTTGTCAATGTCACAAAGTCTGCCGATGATTTTACTCAGGGTACATATGAAATTCGCAGAAATATGGACTACGAGGCAATCATCAACTTCCTTTCGAGTAACAACAACAGAACCGACACGGTTTCCGTTACAATTACCGAGGGTGAAAGCGTTCTTGAAATTGCCAACACTCTTGAAAAGAACGGTGCTTTGGGCGACAGGGACGAGTTTCTTTCGCTTTGCAATTCCGAAAAGTTTGACAGCGACTTTGACTTTATCAAGGCTGAAACAAATGCGGACAAGCGTTACTACAAGCTTGAGGGCTATCTCTATCCGGATACCTACGAATTCTACAGAAATGAAAATGCAGAATCCGTAATCTACAAATTTCTCAACAACTACGAAACAAAGATTAACGAAAAGCAGACTGTTGACGGATATTCAAAGAAAACAACAGTTTTGAAAATGGTTGAAGAGAGCGACACAAAGTATTCGCTTGATCAGGTTATGACAATCGCATCTATCATTCAGGCAGAGGCGGCTGACAAAGAGGATATGTACTACATTTCTTCAATTCTACACAACCGTCTTACAGCCGACAGCAGTCTCGGTGTGTCAAGCCTCGGTCTTGATTCAACAAAGTTCTATCCGTACAGAAGTCTTGAAGATGTTCCCGAAAATGACAGAAGCACCTACAAGAGCAGATATGATACATATGACAGGAAGGGACTTCCTTATGGTCCTATCTGCAATCCCGGTATGGATGCGATAATTGCCGCACTCAATCCGAACAGCTCGGATTATTACTTCTTCTGTCATGACAGCAAGGGACAGGCTTATTACGCATCAACACTTGAACAGCAAAACGCAAATCTGGAGTATATTGAAAGCTATGATAACTAATTTTGAAAAACCCGAAATTTTGTCACCGGCAGGTGATATGGATTGCCTTAAATCCGCTTTAAACTTTGGCGCAGATGCAGTTTTTCTTGCAGGAAAAATGTTCGGAATGCGTTCAGCACCGCAGAATTTTGATAACGATCAGCTCAAAAAAGCTTGTGACCTTGCCCACGCAAAGGGTGCAAGAATCCATGTGACCTGCAACACACTTCCACGCAATAATGAAATTCCTCATCTTCAGGAATTTATGGAAAATGCTCAGGCTTGCGGAGTTGATGCGTTCATAATTGCCGACCTCGGTGTTTTTGAGGCGGCTAAAAAGTATGCGCCAAAGGTTCAGCGCCACATTTCGACTCAGGCGGGAGTAACAAACTATGCGGCGGCAAATGTGCTTTACAATATGGGTGCGTCAAGGGTTGTGCTTGCAAGAGAAATTCCGCTTGATGAAATTGCCGAAATGCGTGCAAAAGTTCCGAAAGAGCTTGAAATTGAATGCTTTGTACACGGTGCAATGTGCGTTTCATTTTCAGGCAGATGCCTTATTTCAAGCTATATGACAGGCAGAGATGCGAACCACGGCGACTGCGCTCAGCCGTGTCGCTGGAAGTATCATCTTTACGAAGAAAACCGTCAGGGACAGTATTTTCCTGTTGAAGAAACAGGTGACGGCACATATCTCTACAATTCAAGAGATCTCTGTATGATTGAGCATATCCCCGAGCTTGTAAAGGCAGGTGTTTCAAGCTTTAAGATTGAGGGCAGAGCAAAGTCGGCTTACTATGTCGCTGTTACAACAAACGCTTACCGTCACGCTGTTGACGATTATTTTGCAGAGGGTGACGATTATGTTCTCAAACCGTGGATAAGGGAAGAACTTGAAAAAATCAGCCACCGTGAGTACAACACAGGCTTCTATTTCGGCAGAGAACCCGGTCAGGTTACGGGCAACGGAGGATATATCCGTCATTATGACAATGTTGCATTGTGTGAAGAGCTTGTGGACGACACAACCGCAGTGATCACTCAGCGCAACAAATTCTATGTGGGCGACACACTTGATGTACTTCCGCCAAGCGGAGTGCCGTTTGAAATCAAGTGTGAATCACTTACAACCGACGAGGGTATGCCCGTTGAAAGTGCGCCGCACCCGATGCAAAGACTTACAATGAAATGCAACGCTCCCGTTCCGTCAGGCTCGGTTATCAGAAAAAAGCGTGATTAATCCCGAATTTTGCTATTGACAACACAAAGAAACAGTTTTATAATCTAAGTACTGATGTTCCCCACCTTAAAAACGGTGGGGAACAATTCAGCCTTTCAGCGTGAGCGAATCTCTCGCTGAAATACTGAGGAGCTGACGCTCCTATGCACTTGATTGCAATCTGTCGCAAACTCTGCTCCTTGCAAGCAAAGCAGAGTGTTGCTCCGATTTAAATTATTTGCTACAATTGAATTACAATATTCGGCTGTGACGGGATTAACCGAGATGTCAGCATTTCAGAGAGAAAGCCGTTTTGGTGCAAGGCTTTTATGTGAAGTTTCGGTGCGCTACCCCTGAGCTCTGTGTGATTAAGCACAGCGTATTTCTGCGTTAAGGAAATGTAATCTATATGACGATTACTCAAAGCGGACGCTTGGCGTCAATTTGGGTGGTACCGCAGGATATTCCTGTCCCATTGTATTTTTATACAATGGGATTTTTTATTTTGCTCGGTTGCATACTTTAAACAAATTTGAACGAATATTGTATTCCCCTGTGAATTTGTATAAGGAGAGATTTTTTATGAAGTGGACAGGACTTAACGAATTAAGAGAAAAGTTCCTTGAATTCTTTGAATCAAAGGGTTGTTTAAGACTCCCCAGCTTTTCGCTTGTTCCAAAGGACGACAACAGCCTTCTGCTTATCAACAGCGGTATGGCTCCTATGAAAAAATATTTTACAGGTGAGGTAACACCTCCTCGCAAGCGTGTTACAACCTGTCAGAAATGTATCCGTACTCCCGACATTGAGCGTGTCGGTATCACAGCCCGTCACGGTACATTCTTTGAAATGCTCGGTAACTTCTCATTCGGCGACTATTTTAAGCACGAGGCTACAGCATGGGCATGGGAATTCTTTACAAAGGTTCTTGAAATGCCGCCCGAAAAGCTCTATGTTTCAATCTATGAGGACGATGACGAGGCTTTTGACATTTGGACAAAAGAAGTCGGCGTTGATCCGTCACATATGGTAAGACTCGGCAAGGAAGATAACTTCTGGGAACATGGTTCAGGTCCCTGCGGTCCGTGCTCCGAAATCTACTTTGACCGTGGCGACGAAAAGGGCTGCGGCAGACCCGACTGTCATGTAGGCTGTGAATGTGACCGTTTTGTTGAGGTTTGGAACCTTGTATTTACTCAGTTTGAGAGTGACGGTAAAGGTAACTACACTCCTCTTGAACATCCGAACATTGATACAGGTATGGGACTTGAAAGACTTGCCTGTGTTATGCAGGGTGTTGACAACCTTTTCCTCGTTGACACAATTCAGAACATTATGAAACACATCTCACAGATTACAGGTGTTGAGTACGGCAAAAATGAAAAGAGCGATGTTTCGCTCCGTGTTATCACAGACCATATCCGCAGTACAACATTTATGATCGGTGACGGTGTTCTTCCGTCAAACGAGGGCAAGGGTTATGTGCTCCGCCGTTTGCTCAGAAGAGCCGCTCGTCACGGCAGACTTCTCGGTTACAATGAGCCTTTCCTCTATAAGGTTTGCGATACGGTTATCAAAGAAAATCTCACAGCTTATCCCGAACTCAAGGAAAAGCAGGAGTTCATTACAAAGGTTATCAAGGTTGAGGAAGAAAGCTTTGCCAAGACAATTGATCAGGGCTTTAAGATGCTCAACGGCATTATGGACAGCGAAGATGTTAAGGTTCTCAGCGGTGAGGACGCATTTAAGCTTAACGATACCTACGGCTTCCCGATTGACCTTACAAAAGAAATTCTTTCCGAAAAAGGTATTAAGGTTGATGTTGAGCGTTTCCGTGAGCTTATGAAAGAGCAGAAAAAGCGTTCTCGTGACGCAAGAAAGAACGCCGGTGCAGACGCTTGGATTTCTGACACAACAGACCTTTCCGATGTTGCAAATACAGAATTCGTAGGTTACACAGACCTCAAGTCAACTTCAAAGGTTCTTGCAATCGTTAAGGACGGTGTGAGAGTTGACAGTATCGGCGAGGGCGAAAATGCTATCATCGTTCTCGACAAAACTCCGTTCTACGGAGAAGGCGGCGGTCAGGTTGGCGACACAGGTGTTATGGAGTCTGGCAGTTTTTCAGCTGATGTTGACAACACAACAAAGAATCCGTCAGGCACAATTTACCTTCACGCTTGTACAGTAAAGAGCGGCAGCATCAATGTAGGTGCAGAGGTTTCAACTGCTGTTGATGAAGAGCGCCGTGCTGATATCACAAGAAACCACACAGCGGCTCACCTTCTTCAGTCGGCTCTCCGTGAGGTTCTCGGCAACCATGTTCAGCAGGCAGGTCAGCTTGTTTCAGACGATTACTTCCGTTTTGACTTTACTCACTTTGAGGCTCTCACGGCAAAGGAACTCATTGAGGTTCAGAATCTTGTGAATAAAAAGATTCTTGAGGCAATCCCCGTTACAACACAGGAAATGCCTATTGAAGAGGCTAAAAAGCTCGGCGCAATGGCACTCTTCGGTGAAAAGTACGGTGATGTTGTCCGTGTTGTAAGCGCTGGCGACTTCTCTGTTGAATTCTGTGGCGGTACACATGTAAAGAATACCGCAAACCTCGGTCTTTTCAGAATCAGACAGGAGGGTTCGGTTGCCGCAGGTGTAAGAAGAATTGAGGCTCTCACAGGTATGGGCGTTCTCAAGTACATCAACGGTATGAGCGCTGTTATTATGGATGTTTGCTCATTACTCAAAATTGCAAATCCAAAGGCAGTTGTTGAGGGTGTTCAGAAGGCTGAACAGCTTATCAAGGAACAGCAGAGAGAAATCAACGAGCTTAATTCAAAGCTTGCCGTTGCTCAGATCGGTCAGATTTTTGCAGGCACAACGGAGGAAAACGGTGTAAGAGTGGTAACAGGCAGAATTGACAAGGCTAATGCCGACATTCTTCGCACAATGTGCGAAAAGGCAAGAGATTTTGCCCCGAAGTGCGTATGCGTTCTTGCAACTGAAAATGACGGCAAGGTGACATTTGCCGCAGCCTGCGGTAAAGAGGCTCTTGCTCTCGGTGCAAATGCAGGAAAAATCATAAAGGCTGTTGCTCAGAAGGCCGGAGGCAACGGAGGCGGAAAGCCCGATATGGCTATGGCAGGTGCTAAACAGCCTGAGAAGATTTCAGAGGCTCTTGACAGCGTAAAAGAAACCGTTTACGCAATGTTGAAATAATCGTTTAATGTGTTTTTATGGCTTACTTGCCGGTTGAATTGTGGAAAATAGCCAAACGGTTACATAAAATCTTGTGCAATTAACAAAAACGGTTTTAAACCAAAACTATTGCAGTTTTGTTATTTTTATAGTATAATAAGCAATACTAAGATATGAAAATCTATCTTGGATATTTATGAACAATTTTAGGAGGAGATTAAAAATGTTCAAGAAAATTGCAGGTCTTTTTCTTGCAGCAGCAGTAATGTGCAGTTCAGCTGCCATCACAGCTAGCGCTGCAGAAGCAGAGGATGACGCTGCTGTTGCTGCAGCAGATCAGTCAGGCGAGGTTTCAGCCGACGGTTCATCAGAGGTTTCAGCTGACGCTTCTTCAGAAGTTGAAGCAGGCAATGTTGTTAAGTTTGATGTTAAGAAGTCAGGCTGGAATAATGTTAAGACAGTATTCTGTCATATTTGGAAAGCTGACGGTTCAGGCGATTGGCCGGCTTGGCAGTCAAAGAAAGAAAAATGTAAGTACGATTCTTCAACAGGTATCGCTACATATGATCTTTCAATGACAGGTAACACAATCTCTAAGTCAGACGGAAGAGTTTACTGTGTAATCTTTAGTGCTAACACAGGTGTGCAGTCATACAACGCTATCATGAGCGGCAAGTGCATCGGTGACACACTTTATTGCACAGGTAATGAGCTTGAAAACCCTGAGGATTCAGAAAAGAAGGCAAACGAAGCTAAATGGGAAAACAATTCAGACTGCGGTCCTGAAAAGAAGATTACATCAACAGGTAACATCATCGGTTCTGCTTTCCCTGAGGGCGAATCAGATGCAACATTGTTGGCTACATACCTCGTTGCTTACTACAATGATGAGGCTAAGACAAGTTTTACACAGAAACTTCTTGACGAACTCAAGGTTAGCCCAACACAGGTTATGGGTGCTGTAACAGATAGGCTCAACGCTACAAACAACCCTGATAAGGATACGATTGCTCCTGCAGTTGAGAAGATTCTCGCAGGTTGCACAGATCCTACAACAGGTAAAAAGGTTGACAAGACTCAGCTCGACAACGCTAAGAAGACAGGTGCTAAGGCAGCAGCCGGCAGCTCAAGCAACGGTTCAAGTTCTTCTTCAAGCAACGGTGGCTCAAGCTCATCAGGTTCAGGTTCTTCAAGCACAGGTGCAGTTAAGTCAGGTGTTGAAACAACTATCGTTTTCGTAATGGCAGGTCTTATGGTTTCAGCAGCAGGCGTTATGTTCCTTGCAAGAAAGAAGAAAGAAGACTGATTTTAACGAATTAATCTTTGATTAAGCATTTTTCGGACACTGTCAATCGGCAGTGTCCGTTTTGCTTTTTTAACTCATGGTGCAAAAATATTCAAAAAGTTTTTAAAACATCTTGACAACGCTCGCAGTGTTTGTTAAAATAT
>ULWM01064022.1_pt1 | contig 12103 bp, 10 predicted proteins | sample 1960331 | NCBI WGS metagenome assembly ULWM01 (sample SAMEA4835812, study PRJEB28245) | human gut metagenome | biome: gut microbiome; material: fecal sample | place: Denmark | collected 2008 | reverse complement strand
TTTTTTGATGACTACCAGAGCCAATAATAGGTACCATCAGGGCCAATCATGTGTTTTCTGATATGCCCGAATGACTACCAGGGAGAATCTTAAAAATATATATTACTGAATATCAGACAGTTAGGTGCAGATTTTTCTTCCCTATACTATACCAAGTATATTATATATATACATTTACATCTTTTACACTATACGTAATACGGGAGGAAAAAGATTTTTTTTTCAACATTTCAGCTTATTTTGCCTGAAAAAATGTCTAAAACTCTTGTGCGAATGAAAATAAAGTCATAACTTTGCGCTATAGAATTTTAAAACAGATGGTTATGAAGTACTTAGATCCTAAGGCAGACCCCACGTTCAAGAAGATATTCGGCAATCATCCTGATCGGTTGAGAAACCTCCTGTATGTCCTTCAGTCACCCAGCGAGGACGAGTTGATACACCTGCAACAGTATCTGCCGTCAGTAGAAGAACTGGAAATTTCCGGCTTTACAGATGCCGAGCTCCTTGCCTACGACAAATTCTGGGATTCCGTAAGTGTAGAAAGGACCCTTTTGGATGACAGATACCAGAATGGCAGAGAAGAAGGCATGAACCAGCGCAGCCTTGAGATTGCCAGGAATATGCTGGCAAAGGGGATGGATGCATCGACAGTCTTGGAAATAACAGGACTGTCGCTGGAAGAGATACAATAGCTGATAGCTAGAGGAGAGCCCTCAGGTCGGTGATGATGGCCTGGGTGTAGGCTCTTATCTGAGATTCTGACAGATCGCTGATATGCTCGGGAGCGAGGGCGGCGATGTGCTGGCGGGTCTCCATCTCTATCATCGTGGCGATAGGGAGGAGCTTGTGGGCTGTCTTGCCGATGGCTTCTATTGATAACTCGCCTTCTGTTGCCTGCTGGAGGTTCTGGAGATGGGATGACAACTCCTGTTTGACGGTGCTGAGTATCTCGGCTTCTGCCTCCGGATCGCCTTCTGCAAAGGTCAGGAGGGGTGCAAAGCGGGAATTCTTATTGGATTCCTCTGTAATATCCTCTGCTGCTGATGCAGTATCCCTTGTTTTCTCTGCCATATCCTCTGTTTCTGATGCTGCATCCTCCAAACCGAGGATTTCTTTCAGCTTCTCTGTGCTGAACGGCTTGAAGAGGCAATCGTCGAAACCGGCTTCTTTCAACTCTCTGATGATGCTGGCATCGTGGGCGGTCATCGCTACTACCTTCATGTGGCTGTGGTTGATGTGCTGAATCATCCTGATGCCGTTCATCTCGGGCATTTCGATATCCATCATCATCAGCGCAGGATGCTCGTTGTGGAGCACGGTGAGCGCCTCGGCTACATGCAGACAGGCAAAGACTTGCCAACTGTTGCCTACCAGCTTCTTCAGCATCTCCTGAAGCAGACGGAGCTGCAACGGGTCGTCATCGAGCAGCAGTATCTTGTGGTTTTCGAAATGGGGCTTGACTGGGGTGAGCGGCTTCAGCTCTTCTGCCTCTTCTACTGCAGGAGCGGTACCTAAGGCAAGCGGAATGGTGACGGTGAAGGTGCTGCCCTTGTCCTTGACGGATTCCAGACGCAGGGTGCCCTGGAGCAGATTGACCAGCTCCTGGGTGATGTTCAGTCCGAGACCGGTGCCCTCGATGCCCTGAGCACTCTTCAGACGGGTGAACGCCTGGAACACCTTCTGGCGCTCTTCGGTGGTCATGCCCTTGCCGGTATCCCTTACCGAGAAGGTGAGGAGGTGCTGGGGACTGATGGCTGCCTGGATGGTGACGCTGCCCTTATCGGTATACTTGATGGCATTGCTCACCAGGTTGTTGAGTATCTGACGGATACGGAAGGCATCGGCACGGTAGTAGGTTTGCGGATTGCTGATGCCATCGAGCTCCAGATGCAGTTCCAATCCCTTCTCCTGGCTCAGGATCTGCATCTCTCCGGCACACTGGCGGAACATGTCGGCAGGCGAGAAATCTACAGGGTTCAGCTTCATCAGTCCGTTTTCCAACTGGTGATAATCGAGCAGGGCGGCAACGAGCCGGGAGAGATGGGTGGCAGAACCCTTGATGCTGTTGAGACAGGAGATGCCCTGCGGGTTGTCGACATAATCCTTCATCAGGTCGATGAAGCCCGAGATGCTGGCAGCCGGAGCCTTGATGTCGTGGGTGATGGTGAGGAGCAGGCGTTCGCGCTGGTTCATGATGCGCTTGATTTCCTCGTTAGCCTCTTCGAGATTCTCGCGGTAGATGCGTTCCTTCTGCGTATCGCGGTAGATGTAATAGACGAGGATGACGGCGGCTGTGATGGCTACGATGGCAAGCAGACCTATCTGCCAGAGCAGATTCTGGCGCGCCTGCATCGCCTGGTTGATAGCCTGCTGCATCGCCTGACGTTCGCGCTGGTGGATATCGTTGAGCTGCTGGGAGGAGCGCAGGGCGAGGCGGGCATTGGTTATCTGCAGGTCTCTCACCTCGCGGTTGATGGCATCATGGTTATCGTGTGTAGACTGCTTCTCCTTGCGGTCAATCTGTTCCAGGATATCGGCTACGTTTCCGGCTAAGTTGACCGGGGTAGAGAGGGTATCGGTGACAGCCTGGTTACTGTCGCGTCTGATGCTGAGCGTTTCGGCATGTTCCTTCTTGAAGGCATCGGCAAGGCGGCGGAAGAAGCCCTTGCGGGTTTTCATCACCTCTACGGTAGTGTTCTTTGCCACATGGGTCTTGGGTGCCTTGGAATGCACGACAATGGAATCTTCGCCACTGTTGAGGCTGTTCATCTTCTCGTGCAGATAGTTGTGGGATGACTTGCCCTGCATGGCGCGGGTAAGCTGCTGCAGATTGGTCTGTTCCTCCTTGAGCAGGTTGGACATGGTGCTGTCGGCTGCCTGTCGCTTTTCGATATAGTCGCGGGTTGCCTGGTTGATAGCGAGCACGGATGTGGTGTTGCGATATACCAGCCCTATCGCCAGAATCAGTACGATGGCGACGATGATGTAACCCAGGGCTACCTTGAAAGGAACGTTTGTTTGCTGCATCTTCTTATCTTTTAATGTTTTGAGTCTTTTTGCTATTTGCGTGCAAAGTTAATCAAAAATGCGATATAAACCAACGAAAACAGGAGATAAATGCCAAAATCTGGTCATCTATCTCCTGTTTCATTGAAAGCGACGCGTAATTACTATTTTCTGAAGGTGGATTTACTTTGCTACGGTTGAATCCACTGTTGCTGCTGGTGCCTCAACAGGTGTTGCTGTTGTGTCGGCTGGAGCTACTGTGTCTACTGGTTCTGAACCTGCAACGCTTACCATTCTGTTACCTGCAAATACATTGCTAACTGATACCATTGCTACTGCTGCGATAACTGCAAATACTAACTTTTTCATAATTCTTTTGTTTTTTAATTGTGAATATTATTTGTTTATTAATTCTCTTGCTGAAACTCATTTGCGAGTTCGCTAAATAATATCACAATAGGCGTGCCAAAAATCGATGATTTTGTTAAGTGTCTGATAATCAGAGGGGATGGCGTTTCGTGCCAGAAATGGGGTGTGGGGAAAGTGGGGAAAAGGTGTAGAAAAATTCCCCAATATAGTGTGGAATATATTGGGGAATCTTTTACTCCATGCCGTATTTCTTCATTTTGTTGTAGAGTGTCTTGCGGTCAATGGCAAGCAGTTGGGCTGCCTTGCTCTTGTTGCCGTGGGTGGCTCTCAGGGCAGCGGCGATGCTTTCCTGTTCCGACTGTTCGCTGTGCAGCTGCATATTGATAGGTCGGGCTGTGGAGGTCTGTGCCATCGTCTTCTCCAGTTCCTGGGCACCGATATACTTGCCACGGGTGAGCAGGGTGGCGCGCTTCATCACATTGTTCAGTTCGCGCAGGTTGCCCGGCCAGTCGTATGAGGCAATGATTTCGGAGGCTTTGGCATCCAGTCCGAGCACATTCTTGCCCAGTTCCTGGTTGGCATGCTTGATAAAGAGGTTGGCAAAGAGGAAGATGTCGGCACCTCTGTCCTTGAGGGCAGGCATGTAGATGGTAAACTCGTTGATGCGGTGATAGAGGTCCTCTCTGAACTTGCCTTCGGCTACCGCCTGCGCCAGATTCTCGTTGGTGGCACAGATGAGTCGGATATCCACATCAATCTCCTGCGTGCTGCCCAGCGGACGGATTTTCCTCTCCTGCAAGGCTCTGAGGAGCTGCACCTGTACTTCGTAGTTGAGGTTTCCCATCTCATCGAGGAAAACCGTTCCGCCGTTAGCTATCTCGAAGGCGCCCTTCTTATCCTGTTCGGCTCCGGTAAAGGCACCCTTCTTATATCCGAAGAATTCAGATGCCGCCACCTCCTTAGGGATGGCGCCGCAGTCGATGGCATAGAAAGGCTTGTCCTTGCGCAGACTCTGTTCGTGGATGCTGCGCGCCACATATTCCTTTCCGGTGCCGCTGGCTCCGAGAATGAGCACTGACATCGGGGTTGGGGCAACGAGCGAAACGAACTCGTAGAGCTGTTTGGAAGCCTCGCTTTCACCTTTTATATATCTAGGCACCTCCGTAGCGCCCTGCTGCTCTTCTTGGGGCGCATCCTGCATGGCGGCAGATTCCGCACGCTGAGGGGCTGAAACCGCAGAAGCAGCCGACTGGATAGCCTCATGGATTTTCTCTAAGAGGATTTCGGGATGGAAGGGTTTAGCCACGTAATCGGTAGCACCCGATTTCATGGCACATACGGCATTCTGAACCTCTGCATAGCTAGTCATTACGATAAAAGGCAGGTGGGCATCGGACTTTCTGATATGCTGGAGCAATACCAGTCCGTCGTGGTCGGGCAGGCGCAAGTCGGAAAGAACCAGATGGAATGCATCGCCGGCTCCCATCGCTTTGATGGCAGCGCCTACAGATGTTACCCTTTCTACATCGAATCCTTTCTTTTTGAGCCAAGTCTGTATCATTGTTCCGAATGCCAAATCGTCTTCTACAATCAATATCCTCTTCATAATGTTCTGTTTTATCCTCTTCTATAATATCGTTATATATAACTTTGTGCAAAGGTACGGAAAAGTTGTATGGAAAGCTATTTAATTCACATTATTTAGCAATAAAACCGACTAAAATTCTACAAACCCTGTTCTATTATCTTATTTTTAGTGAAAAGAACAATTGTTTTCGGATAAAAGCATGCTAGTTGCTTTATTTTTTGTATCTTTGCAACCATGTTAAAATAAGATTTAGAGTCATGAATCCGATAGTACAAACCATCATATTGTCAGCTTCGGCGGTACGCATGTTGCCGCATATCGCTCTGTATCTGCTCCATAAGAAGGAGATAGATGCCGACCTGCTGAAGGTGCAGGACAGGAAGCCTACGGTGCTCAACCTGATTAAGGCATGCACCCGCGAAAGGAGTTTCCGCAATCTGTTTTATTACCGCATGGGCGAATACCGTTCGGTTTTCATCAGTTGGCTGTTGCCTCCCGAGCGTACGATGACTATCTGGTGTCCGCATATCGGGAAGGGTGCGCATCTGGAGCACAGCTATGCCACCTATCTCAACGCAGAAAGCATAGGTGATGACTTCTACTGTCTGCAGATGGTGACGCTGGGCAACGGCAAGGGCGGCAGACCTACCATAGGAAATGACGTGAAGATTTATACCGGCGCCACGGTATTCGGCGGCATCCATATCGGCAACCACGTGACGATAGGCGCCGGTGCCGTGGTATTCCAGGATATTCCCGACGGGGCTACCGTGGTAGGGAATCCGGGGAGAATCATTCAGAAATAATCAATTTAAAGATAGAGAATATGAACTATGCATTGATCATAGCCGGAGGTTCTGGCAATAGAATGGGACAGGACATCCCAAAGCAGTTTATGCATGTAGACAACTGTCCTATCATCATCCATACGATGATGGCTTTTCAGAAGCATCCTGATATTCAGGGTATTGCTGTGGTATGTCTGGCAGGTTGGGAAACGGTACTGCAGTCGTATGCCAACCAGTTCTGCATTACCAAGCTGAAATGGATATTCCCTGGCGGAAGCAATGGTCAGGAGTCGATCCACAATGGTATCTATGGCTTGAAAGAGGCGGGATGCGGTGATGACGACCTGGTGCTGGTGCATGATGCCGTGCGCCCACTCTTGTCGCAAGACATCATCTCATCCAATATCGCCATCTGCCAGAAGTATGGCTATGCCATTACGGGTATCAAATGTAGAGAGGCTATCCTGGAGAGCGAAGATGGTTTCACGACCAACACCAGTATTCCGCGCGACAAACTGATCCGTACCCAGACACCCCAGACCTTCCGTTTGGGCAATCTGATAGCAGCCCACGAAGAGGCTAAGGAGAAGGGCATCGCCAATTCGGTGGCATCCTGTACCCTGATGGCAGAACTGGGAGGCAGACAGATGCATATCGTGCCTGGTTCAGAGAAGAACATCAAGATAACCACCGTTGAGGATCTGGAGATACTGAAGGCACTGATGAAAGTTCAGCCTGAGGCTTGGTTAAAATAAATATGTTATGATAGGAAATTCACCATATAAGGAAGATATTGCGCACCTTTTCCGGGAAGGTTTGGAATTGGAGCGTCTGCATGGCAAAACCATTCTTGTGGCTGGTGCTACAGGATTGGTAGGAGGCTGTGTGGTTGATGTGCTGATGCAGAATCCTGCCCGGTGCTACAAGGTGATAGCAGCCGGAAGAAACAAGGAACGTGCCCGACAGAAGTTTGCTGCCTATTGGGAGGATGAATCTTTCTTCTTTGCAGAGATAGACGTTACCCAGCCTGTCATCAAGAGCATGGACAGGATGATAGGGGAACCAGTCTATAATGAGTTGGCTGAGGGCGCTGATTACATCATCGATGCAGCCAGCAATGCGAGTCCTAACTTCTTTAAGCAGAACCCTGTAGAGGTGATGAAGGCAAACATCAACGGCGTATCCAACCTGCTGGAATATGGATTGAGTCACCGCATGCAGCGCATGGTTTATATCTCTTCGGGTGAAATCTATGGCGAGGGTGATGGCTCTGAATTTACCGAGAAGAGCAGCGGCTATGTGGATTGTGCATCGGTGCGTGCCTGCTATCCATCTTCCAAACGTGCTGCCGAAACGCTCTGCATGGCATACGGAGCAGAGTATGATGCCGATGTGGTGATAGCCAGACTGAGTCATACCTACGGTCCGGGCTTTACGGAGAGTGACAATAGGGTGTATGCCCAGTTTATCCGCAATGTTCTGAAGGGTGAGGATATCGTTCTGAAGAGTAAGGGTGAGGCTTTCCGCTCCTGGCTTTATGTGGTAGATGCCGCCCATGCCATCTTGCGCCTCCTGCTGGATGGCGAGAGGGCAAATGCCTATAATGTGGCTCATTCAGAATCGAATATCTCCATCCGCCAACTGGCAGAGCTGATAGCCCGGAAAGCGGATAGAAAGGTGGTGTTTGATATTCCTGAGGCGGATGCGCAGCAGGGCAATACCACGCCTATCACCAAGGCAACCTTCAGTACGGATAAACTCAAGGCTTTAGGCTGGAAACCGTTCTTTGATGTAGAAGAAGGTTTCGGACATACCTTGCAGGAAGTGAGGGAAGGCTAAAGCTTTCTTTTAATCTCATCCCATGTTTCCCGCTTTTCCATGTTCAGATAGTAGCGAAGGTGTTTCTCTACTCTCTGTTCTACGGGTGGAAACTTCATATAGTCGCCAAAGAAGTGGCGCAGATAGGTATCAGCCTGCTCCGGCAGCAAGACGGTGGTATCCTCGAACGGGAATTCCTTGCCCTTGCCGAGCCATTCCTTCGGGAAAATCTCCTTATAGTGGTAGGAACCTGTATTCACCAGTACGTTCTTCGCCTTATCAAAGTCATACCGGTGACTCATCTCGTCCATCTGCTGGATGAGGCGGTGGCGCATCTTGCTGCGGCAGAAGAAGGCGAGCGTCTTGATGGCAAAGCGGCCCCAGGTTTCCTTGTGCAGGAGCAGGGAGATGTACTCAAAGAAAGTATTGTGGGTGGTTACGGCATTCAGACGGTTGATGGTCTTAGAGTATTTGCGATACAGCGCCTTTGCCGTTTCCAGGTCATCGTCGGTGGCATCAAGAGGGAAGATATCTACGTAAAGACCGATGATGCAGGGACGCTCCTTCTCCTCGATAAGGGTGGTTTCGCGGTTCACGAGTTTGGAGAAATACAGAGGGTATGACTCGTTGTTGTAGGGAGTTACTACCTCGTATTTGCCAAAGTCTTCATGCTTGGCGATTTCGAGCAGACGGTCGTAGTCGGGGCGTGGCATCAGTACGTCGATGTCATCGTCCCAAGGAATCATTCCGTGGTGACGGGCGGCTCCGATGGCGGTGCCGGCACAACAGTAATATCTGAGGTGATACTTGTTGCAGATTTCGATGAAAGCCTTCAATATATCGAGTATTGTGGCGTTCCATTCCTTCTTGATGTTCTTAATATCCATACTTTTTTCTGTTTTACGGCTGCAAAAGTAAGCAAAAAGTTTTGAACTTCAAACTATTTATGCTACTTTTGCATTCTAAAAAGTAAAAACAAGTAATATTCCATATTTATCAGATAGAAACGATGGCAGAATCATTAAAGGAAAAAACCGCCAAGGGATTGTTCTGGGGAGCGATGAACAGTGGCTCTACCCAGGTACTCAATATCCTCTTTGGCATCTTCTTGGCGCGTTTGTTGTCGCCAGCCGATTATGGTATCATCGGCATCCTCACCATATTCACCCTGATAGCGGGCAATCTGCAGAGTAGCGGTTTTACCCAGGCACTGGTGAATATCAGGAAACCCACCGACAACGATTATAACTCGGTGTTCTGGTTTAATGTCCTGGTGAGTCTTACCATGTATGTGGTGCTCTTTTTCTGTGCGCCGCTGATAGCAGATTTCTTCCATCAGCCTTGTCTCACCTCCCTGTCGCGCTTTGTGTTCCTGAGTTTCTTCATCTCTTCGTTTGGCATCGCCCAGAACGGATATATGATGAAGAACATGATGAACAAGGAGATTACCATCGTTAATTTCATGGCTCTGATCAGTTCGAATGTCGTGGGACTGGTACTGGCATTCAACGGCATGGCTTACTGGAGTCTTGCCTGGCAGCAGGTTATCTTTATCCTCGTGCTGAATATAGGAAGATATTATTATACGGGATGGCGCCCGAATTTTCATATCGATTTCGGACCGGTAAGGAAGATGTTCGGATTCAGCGTGAAACTTCTGGTTACCAACATCATCAATACGGTGAGCAACAATGTATTGACCTTTGTCTTCGGCAGGTTCTATCCGATTAATGATGTGGGTAACTATAGTCAGGCATACAACTGGGACACCAAGGCTAATTCGTTTGTTGCCAATACGGTGGGACAGATAGCTCAGCCCGTCTTGGCTTCTATCCAGGACGATAAGAACCGCGAGTTGCTGGTGTTCAGAAAGATGCTCCGTTTCACGGCATTCCTTTCTTTCCCCTTGATGTTTGGCTTGACTTTGGTATCACGTGAATTCATTCTGATTACGATTCATGAGAAATGGATAGCCAGTGTGCCGCTGTTGCAGATTCTCTGCGTGAGCGGTGCCTTTATGCCTATTTACACGCTTTATCAGAATCTGGCTATCAGCAAGGGGCGTTCTGATGTATATATGTGGTGCAACATCGGTCAGGTAGTGGGTTTGCTCGCCTTGGTCTTGTTCTGTCATCAATATGGCATCCAGACCATGGTGATAGCCTATACCTTATTTATAATAGCCTGGCTTCTGGTCTGGCAGTGGATGATGAAGCGTGTTGCCGGATTGCGGTTCCTGGATGTGGCAAAGGATATACTGCCATTCATGCTCTGTGCGGCAGCCACGATGGTAGTTACCTATTTTATGACCCGCAGCCTGCAGAACATCTATCTCCTGCTGCTGGTTCGTCTGCTGGTTTCAGCCACCATCTACTTCTGTATCATGAAACTGCTGAAGGTGCAGATATTAGAAGAGTGTATAGCTTTCTGTAAGCGAGGTAGATAAGATTCACCCTCTTGACAGGCACCCCCTTTTTGATGAGCTTGATGATGAGTCGGATGAGGCAACTCTTAGGCTTGTAGCCGAGCGCCTGATCCACCTTTTCGAAGGCTACCTGTGCGTTTGCTGCCCAGCGGTAGGCATTGACGATGCCTATCTCTGTGGCCCTGAGGTACTGATGCTTCTTATCGTTCTGCTCGAAAAAATCGATGAGTCGGCGGGTTGATTTGAAGTATGACAGGAGGTTCTTTTCAGAGATGTTGTGATTGTAGGAATTCTCGTTGTCGGTACGGTAATAATATACCGCATCATCGATGTTCACCTTTTTGCCGTAGAACATAAACTGGGCATTCCAGAAAAGATCTTCCGCATAGTTGATGCCCTCTTCAAAGAATATCCTGTGCTCCATGATGAGCGAACGTTTATAGATTCTGCCCCACAGCCGGTTGGTGATGATGTTCTGACAAACAAGTAGTTTGAGCAGTTTCTCATCAGAAACATCAAAAGGTTTCTGGAGCATTCCTGCCTTTCCATCGCACCACTCTTTGTAGCCGCCATCAATCAGGTCGGCATGGCTACTATCTGCCTTTCCTGCCAGTTTCTCCACAGCATCTTCCGGCAGCATGTCATCGCTATCGGCAAATAAAAGATAGTCGCCTGTAGCCGCCATCAGTGCCGTCTGTCTTGCAGCACCCACGCCCCGGTTTCTGTCGTGGTGAATGATGCGTACCTGTTGTGCTCTTCCCGGATATTCTTTCAGGAGCGATTGCAGGATGCCGATACTTTTATCGGGGGTACAGTCATCTACAAAGATGTATTCGATAGACGCATACGACTGCTCGAACAGTGAACGGGCGCACTGTTCGATATATTTTTCTACTCCATAGATAGGGGTTAAGATACTTATTTTCAGCATGATGGTTTTAATCTAAGATACTTTTTTATCTTGTCGGGTTCTCTTTTTTATCTTGTGAGATACTGGAATATCAGCGTGCTGTTATAGAAGAACAGGAAGATGGTGATAACTGCGAGTGTTCCACGAAGATAAGGCAGATATTTCTCCTTACAGTTTCTGATGATATATCCGATACAGATCGGAATGATGAACGCCCAATGGGCAGCCATGATATAAACCTCGTTCAGTCCGAATCCCATGACCAGATGAATGAAGGCATCGCATGCCACCCATGAGGCAGTGAGCCAGAGAAAGGCCGATCTTTTTCCCATCCAAAAGCCCATACACAGCAGAATCACGATGATACCCTCTATGATATAAGGAACGGGTGTCTGGTATTTCACGAATATCGGGCGGTGGCTGTGGATATCTTCCAGCAGATGTTCTCTGTGCAGGATAAGCGATTCGCCAAAAACGTTTTCTACCAGTGATTCTGAACGGGAGATAGACATATCTGCCCATGAAAGCATGCCTCGTTTCTGGATATTCTTGCCAGCGATGGCCTTATCGTGCTTCAGTTTCTGGTCCATTTTTGCCCTAAAAGTACTGTCTTTAGCAGCTTTCTGAGCCACGAGCCGTTCTCCTTCCAGACGGTTCGGAATGATGAAAGCCTTGTTCTGGTAGATGCCTGCAGCACCTATCAGAAGGGTAGGCAAGATGATGCCCAATGCCAGATATTTCGGGCGGAAGAGTTTTTTGCCATTGGTAAAGAGGGCGGCAAGGAAGGTCTTGGCGCCATTGCTCAGCGTGATGCCTGCCGTGAAGAAAAAGAGCAGAGCTGTTTGCCACCAAGGCATGCTGTGGTGTTCCTGCTGCTGTTTGCCTGCCAGATAAAGTGTCATCGACAGGAAGAAAAGCGACATGCCGAAATGGTCATCCACAAAGGTGACGAGCAGCACGTAGGCAAAGGAAAAAAGCATCGCTGTGAGCATATTGCTGTCTATAGCCTTCAGCTGCATCACCTCTCTGAAGATTCTTCTGAAGAAGAGGGTGGAGTAGGTGGAGAAGAATGTCATCATCACCGCCACGATGGTAGTTGCCCAGTTGCGGGAGGTGAGTTCTATCAGCCAGCCGTTCAGTAGCGAGAAAGGATAGAGGAAGAAAGGGAGCATGGGATGGCGATACTCCGTGTAATA
>ULWM01009498.1_pt1 | contig 12262 bp, 9 predicted proteins | sample 1960331 | NCBI WGS metagenome assembly ULWM01 (sample SAMEA4835812, study PRJEB28245) | human gut metagenome | biome: gut microbiome; material: fecal sample | place: Denmark | collected 2008 | reverse complement strand
ACCGGGTCGGAAAGGAGGAATAAGCCTATGTTTGAAGCCTACTCGCATATACCTCCGCAGAACTGCCAGCGAACAGCAGGCGCTGGTGGATAAAATCGTCACATGGTAAAGGGACAGCCGCCTTCTTTCGAGGGCGGCTGTATCCTTTAATCACATATGATACTATCAAGTAGAACAAATATCCGATTTAATCTTTTTACAATTCGGTCCTGTTCTTCAATCGGAGGCAATGCAAATGGAATGAGAGATAAAACATTTCCGGTGAGGTGCTTGATGGTTACGCCTTTGCAAAGTGCCTTGATTATTCCACGGCTCTCATAATACATCATGTAGTACATGAAATAGAACGGATTGCATCCACCGTAGAATCTAACTCTGTGCAGTGCATTCTGGTATAGAATTTCTTTTTCATCAGTCCACACACAGCTACGCCCAACATCCCCGCCTTCGCATATGAGGAGATCATTGTGCCTTACGGTGTATCGGTCGAGTTCTTCTGGTTCGAACCGCATTTCTTTCAAGTCAGACAAATCCACTTCATTCCATCTCACATTTACACTGCGAAGATAAGGATAGTTGGTACCTATATTTTTCGCGCTGTCGAGGGTCTTACCTAACTCTATCTTTGCAATGTTGAGCAAAGAGCACCATTCCCAATTGTCTGGAAGCTCAAAAATAAACTGTTCATCAATAGATTCCATATGCGTATCTTGACGGACATAATAAGAGTTATCCTCACCACGGAAGATGATGGATTCCTTCTTGTTACGCTTAATCTTGCCCTGTTTGATGAGCTCTTCTTTCTCTGCTCTGATGCGTTCCAGAAGAACAGAAGCAGGTTCGTCGTTGGGATCCTGTGGTACAAGCTGTCCACGAATGGCGAGGTCAAGGATTTTGGATTTTGTTGATTTAATCAAATTTGTAATATCGAGTTCTGTATTTTCAATGCGCTCTATCATTGCCAGTGCGTTAGAAAGCGCACTCCACATCCGCAATTGCTCATTTGCGGGAGGAATAGGAAGATATACATCTCGAATAGCCTCGATTGATATACTTGCCTGTGCAGTGGCTTTCATATGTTTTGTTAACTGCTGGTAACCAAACCCACTCTGCAAATACGCAACGACATATTCTTCAAGGAGCACTACATTATCATTATAGAGTTCAATCTTTCCGACATTGGAGCCAAGATGGTATTTTCCTGGGCGATTATGAATTCCTATATTGCCTATAGTGCCAACATAGGGAGTTAAAATGCACTTTTGGGTGACCTGACTGCGCTGGAGTTCATCTGAAACCGATTCGGGAATAAACGATTCAAATTCATAGACAATGGTACTATTTTGCACATTCTTACCCTTGAAAAGGGGAATGCCATCTTCACATAAGCTCGGCGCAATATTCTTCGTGTACTCAAAACCGGCCAGCTTAGTTACAAACGCAATGGTGTTGATTTTAGCCCACGCCCACCCTTCCGGCAGGTCAAACGGTATCTCATCCTCGATACATTTCACGCTGCCGTCAGAGAACTTCTCATAATGCAAATTATCCTCACCGACAAAGATAACGGAATCGTTCTTGATATCCTTGGGCTTGAGCTTGCCCTCCTTGACCATCTGCTGCTTCTGCTGGCGAATACGCTCCAACAACACGGATGCAGGTTCGTCATCTGGGTCTTGTGGCACCAACTTGCCTCGGATAGCGAGGTCAAGGATTTTTTGCCGTAATGCTTTCGTATCCATTATTCATCTACCTCGCCAATCAGTTCTTCCAGAGCAGCCACGGCCTTGGCGATGTTGGCGGACTTTTCCTTGATCTGTGCCAGCAGTTCAGAGAGAGTATAATCCTCGGTTCCATTGTCAGACTTCATCCAAGTGATATCCAGACTGGTCTTGTCACGGGCCAGAATCTCCTCGTAGGTGAACTTACGCCATCTGCCGTTCGGATTGTCCTCGCTGTAGGTTTCGGTACGGGCGGACAGATCACCATCCTTATAGCATTCAACGAACTCGTCAAAATGGCTTTCCTTCAGGGGATTGGTCTTGCCGAAGGAAGGCATATCTGAACGCAGGTCATAGAACCAGATTTCGCGGGTATTGCCCTTGTCCTCATAGCCACGGGTGAAGAACAACACATTGGTTTTAACGCCCTGGGCATAAAAGATACCAGTAGGCAGGCGCAGGATGGTATGCAGATTACATTTCTCCATCAAGTCACGGCGGATGCGCTCACCGTCACCATCGGCAAAAAGGACATTGTCCGGCAGGACAACCGCCGCACGAGCCTTACCCGTCTTATTCAAGCTGCGGTAAATGTGCTGCAGGAAATTCAACTGCTTATTGCTGGTGGGGAATGTGAAGTCATCGCGGGTAGCCCGTTCACCGCCCTTCTTGGTTCCAAAGGGCGGATTGGTCAGGACAACATCATACCCCTTCATTCCTTTGCCAAAATTGGACAAGGTATCGCCAAGATAAATGGGGCCGCTAATATCGTGCAGCATGGCATTCATCAGAGCTAAACGGTGAGTATCATGTACCAGCTCACAGCCAGAGAAGGCCTGGGTGCGCTGGAACTCCTGCTGATCCACGGGCAGCTCAAACAAATCATCAGTATGGTCTTTGACATAGCGGTCAGCGGCAATCATGAAACCAAAAGTTCCGCAGGCAGGGTCGTTGCACCGCTCACCGGGCTGTGGAGCAACAAGCCGCGTCATGATATTGATCAGAACACGGGGCGTGAAATACTGCCCGGCACCGGACTTTTTCTCATTTGCGTTCTTTTCCAAGAGGCCTTCATACAGATTGCCCAGCCCCTCCTCCTTGGCGGTGTACCAGTCAAACTGGTCGATGGTCTGGATGATCTTCTCCAGATTCTTTGGCTCGTCGATGTTGCTCTGGGCACCCTGATAGATTTCCCGGACGCGGCCAGTACAACTCTCACCCAAATGCTCCAGCAGTTCTTTGTAAAATTTCTTCAGTTCAACGCCCTGTTTGGCAAGGAGCTTGTCCCAACGGTACTGTTCCGGGATAGCCCCTTCAGTGCCGGTTTCCTTGCACATCTTAAGAAACAGGATATAGGTCAGTTCCGTTACATACTGATGATATGTAATACCGTCATCCCGTAATACATTGCAGAGATTCCATAGTTTTGCTACGATTTCCTGATTGTTCACGCTACGCTTCCTCCATCGTCATAGAGATACTCATTGAGCTCCGTCATGATCTCACGAAGCTTCCCACCAAAACGGCGGTCGATAATCGTAAAGCCACCCGCATTCTTAAATGCGCCAACTTCAAAAATTTCTTCATCAAGAACGCTCTCTTCCAACAGAACCTTCTCGATCCGTTTGAGCCATTCTAACTGTGTCTTGTTGAATTCATGGTTCATTCTCAACTTTGCAAATGCGTGCTTTACTCTCTGCTCATGCCCTACAAGCGCAGAACCGAGAGCCTGTTGGCGGATAAAGGCAATAATATCGGCCACAATGTCCTGATTGGTCATCTCATTCCATGCGGAGTTCAACTGCTTCTCCGTGAAGTCATGGCGGTCAAGCTCCAGCTTTAGGCTCTTGAGGGCTTCCCTGGTGAGTTCGGAAGGTCTGGTACATACCGTGCGCAGAGCTGCGATGGCATTTATATTGTTGTTGATGAACTCCCTGAATGCTTCCAGATAGTCCTCTGGCTTCTGGCCTTCGCCGTAACCGCGGGTGTGGTCAATCAGCTCGTCCTCATGATTATCAATGACAACCGGGCGCTTGCGGTGGGTCCTGTCCTTGTCCAGCACGGAGAACGCCTCACGATGTCCCAGCAGTTCAGCGGTGGCCTCCTTGATTGTGCTGCTGTTAAGGTGTTCTGCAAAGGCACCCAAATCCTTGCCTCCAGTAAGGTGGGCAAACTGCTCCAGTGCCTTTTTACTCACATTGCGGCGCTTGCGCTGCAGCTTGGCAACAATCAGGTCGATCTGATAAGCAAGTTGCTCGTCAGTCGTTGCCACTTCCAGGCCCTTTATCAAATCTTCAAAGCTGGTGGAAGGATTGGTGACAACCGGCTTCATGTTGCTGACATCCTGCAAGGATTCGTACACACCCACGGGGTCATAAATCTCGAAATGCGTCTTACCGATGGAGGGGCACAGTCTGGTGGCACGGCCCAACATCTGCTCGAACAAGATACGGGACTTGATCCGGCGCATGAATACCAAAGTGGTAATCTCCGGCACATCAATACCAGTGGTCAGAAGGTCAACCGTAACCACGATTTTAGGCAAAGACTCGTTTTTAAACCTTTTGATAGCCTCAGAGATTTTCTTCTTATTGCCTCCTGCAACACTGCCGGTGATTTTCATAACGGTATCGTTATCCACACCGCCTTCAGCATAGATTTTCTTCAAAATCTTCACGATAAGGTCAGCGTGGTTGTCATCAACAGCATAAATCAGTGTTTTGCCCTGGCCATCTGGATTGAGATCCCAAGCGATTTCATTCAGAACGGTACGGTTAAAGTTCTCCGTGATAACTTGGCGATTGAAGGTGTCAATTTCAAACTTCATGTCATCTTCCAGTTCAGCGCTGTTGAGGACTTCGCCGGTGACAGGATCGTAGATGGCAAGCTGTTCGCCCTTTTCGTACTTGATACCCTCCACACGAAGCTTGGTGCGAATATTATGAGGAGCATCGTGATCTACCAGATAGCCGTCAATGACAGCCTCACGGTAAGAATAGTTAAAAACAGGCTTTCCGAAGATTTCGGTAGTGTGCAGCGCCGGTGTTGCAGTCAACGCAATTTTCACGGCATCAAAGTACTCAATGACGGTACGGTATTTGCTGATGTAGTCATCCTGGTTACGGTAGAGCATCTCGGTTTCGCTCATTTCCTTATCCAGAATATATCCACGGTGTGCTTCGTCAACCACAATCAGATCGTAGTCTGTAACGGAGGGCATGGTATCGCCCTCGGAATAAAGGATACGCTTGACAAGGCTCTGGATCGTTGCGATATGTATTTTTGTTTCTCTGTCGATTTCCTTTTCATCCAGACCCTTGATGTTATAGATGGAATCCAAGGTCATCAATTCTTCGATTTTTACTTCCTTGAAAACATCTTCGGCCTGCTCGCCAAGAGCAGTACGGTCAACCAAGAACAGAACTCGCTTGAATCGGTCGCTCTTAATAAAGCGATAGATCATGCCAAGGATGGTACGGGTTTTGCCGGTGCCGGTAGCCATGGACAGCAGGACGGTTTGCTTACCATCGATAACGGCCTGTTCTGCCGCCTCAATCGCATTAATCTGATACTTACGCAGATTCAGTCCATCCGGGTCACGGAGCAGATCGAAAGGCGTATTTTGGAGTGCGGTATTTGCGGCAGCAATATCCTTCTCGAGCTGCTCCAACAATCCCTGGGGACTGATCCAGCCTTGCAGGGCCTTGGGTGCATTGGCTCCGTTGCGCAAATCCAGATACCAGATGCCGGATTTGGTTTCGATCTGCTTGAGATACTTTCGGCCATTAGTCGCAAAGACAAAAGGGACTTTATATGCTCCCCACTGGTTGATGATGTACTCCTGGTGTTCATCTTTGATTCCCTTAGCATACTCCTTGCATTGATGGTCAATGACAGAGGGAATGTCAATAGCGGCTTTTTTAGCTTCCACAATGCCCACGAGCTTCACCCCGACAAACAGGGCGTAATCTGCGTAACCATTCTTACCTACAGCGGAGTCAGTAGGCCACTCAGCAATGGCAAGATTTCTACCCTTCTGAGGCCGGGTTCCCTTAGAATAGCGCAGAGTATTGGTGTCAGCCTCCCAACCAAACTTGCGAAGCTGTTCGTCAATCAGGTAGCGAGTCTCCGCCTCGGAAAGCTCCATGCTCTCAGATACGGTTTCGCCTTTCTCTGCACGTTCCTTGGAGGTCTTGGTAGATGCCGCAGTGGATACTGCCTCGACCTGCTTGGAGAGTGCAACAATCTTTTCCTCCTGCTCTTTAATGATGGACTCATAGTCCGGCTGCACCACATTTTCAGGCATGACAAACGCAGGGGCAATATATCCCCAGTCGCCATATACTTCCATGAACCAAACTGCAAGGTTATAGGTCATAGAGAGCAGCGTTTTTGCATCCTCCACAGAGTTTGCACCCGCATGGACCGCATCGTTTCGCGTTTTGCGAAGTGCATACAGGATGTCATCGATTTTCTTGGGAATCAGGCCTTCGCGCTTCAGCAGGCGAATCCGGTTGGCGTGAGTGTTGTCGATGGTCGGTTCCTTGATATGCTCAAAAGCAAAAATCTCAAGAATCAGCCGCTCACCAAACATACCCAGCTTATACAGGCAGGCGTTGGCATCGGAGTAGACATAGCTCTCCGCTGCCGCACCGATCTGTGCCAGCGCAGGCCAGTATCTGTTGAGAAATTCAAAGTTGGATTTCATGTGCGTCCTCCTAACTTTAGTGGCCTTCTGATAATTTGCTATTATCGGAAGTTGGCGGGCAAAATCAATCAAGATCCTCCGCAAAAAAGTCGCTGTCAATTCTTTTAATTTCGTATGTAGCTTCCGTAGACACACCTAAATTATATTCGATCATCAATTTTGCCAGCGTGGTGCCATCAACAAGCACGACCTTTGTGGTGTGTTGCTTCTCTGCATATTGGCGTGCTTCTTTCGTGAACTTGGCCGTCGTAATGAACAATCCTTTGGAAGCACCTTGTCCAGCCAGCGCACCAACGAATTTCTGAATCTCTGGTCTGCCAACGGTTTTGTCACAATCCCAACGCTTCGCCTGAATATAAATCAAGCTGAAGCCAAGTTTGTCTTCACGGATGATACCATCAATGCCTTCATCACCGGTTTGCCCGATGACCGTGCCGGCATGATCCACCGAGCCACCATATCCCATTTGCGTCAACAGCTTGATGACCAGATGTTCAAAAAAAGCGGGAGGCTGCTTCATTATTTCACTCAAGAGATCATCTGCCAGGGTAGTGTTGATCTGCTGAAAGGCTTCATCCAAAATATCCTGTGGTGTTTTACCGGACACCTTTTCCGTGGGTGTCGAAAGTGCTGTTTCTTCATTATTATTCGGAGAAATAAACTTTCGAAATGACTCAAAGCGCTGGAGATAAAGGTTATCGATTTGAGGGGGATTTTCATTGAGGACTTGTCTGCCTACTGGCGTAATCACATAAATGCCTCGTGACGGGCTTTGCACAAGGCCTGCCTTTTTTAGATATGTCCTTGTCCAGCCAATACGGTTATCAAAAAGCTGCTGCTTCCCGCTTGGCAGCATCTCAGCCCGTTCCTTTTCTGAAACCGAGAAAACCCATGCAACCTTATCTTTTACCTCTCTTGATCTGTGCAGTTGGCCGTCTGCCAAGCAATCAAGGAAGGCACGGTACATTTCATCATATTTGGGAATTGGCATCTGACACTCTCCTTACGCTTTCAGCTTATAGGTCCTGTTTCGATTTCCGCCTTCGGCTACAACAATTTCCTCCGCAGTCAGTTCAGAGAGGAGTTTCTTGGCTCGTGTACTTTTGACTCCAAGGAGCTCTGCAATATCGGCACTTCTGGCCGAAATATGATCAGTAAGGTATGCAACGATTTCTTCTTTCTGCCGTGCAGATTTTATCGTCGCTTTTTTATCGTCACTCTTTATCGCCGCTTTTTTATCGTCACTCTTGGAGAATAAGAGCGTTAATGTTGTCCGCACCGGCTCGAGTTGCTCTGTAATCTCCGGAGTTGTCCAATTTTGCTCGCGCCAGACGCGGAAGATATTCGGAATGCCGCTACCAGCACGCTCACCAATATCAATCAGGTTGAACATCTTCAGCATCGTTCCGTTCCGCGGATCAGAAACACCGCCGCTCTTTGCGGCATCAATTTCGATGCGGAAGCTGCCTGGGTTGGACATCGTAATGCTATTACGCTTTTTGACGATGACCAGCCCCTGTCTGCCGTAATAATCGGCATTCACCAAACAGTTGGCCAGTGCTTCACGCAGCGCCTGATGCACTGGGGTATCATCTATACGAGTACCACCGTCCATCTTGAAGGGCACCTTGATATCCTGGATCAGCTTGTTGTAGACCCGGAAATAGAAGTCGTATACATTTCCGCTCCAGTCGCCGGAGGAAGATATGATACGGTCAGTCCATCGGGTATCAGCGTCATACTGTTCCTGATAGTCCAGAAAGTAAGCATTAAATTCCCGCACGATGTCGTATTCGTTGCCGAACATGAGGAGTCCGGCAGAGGTGGGATACTTCTTTCCATCGGAGCCAATACCAACGGCACCAAGTTTCAGGAGGAAATCTTCATCCTCAAGAGCCTCCCAAATATGACCGGGACGGGACAAACGCATTCTCTGACGGTAGCTGCGGACGCTCTCTTTGTTGAATACGGTCATATCCATTTCATCGAGGATGAGCATATCCTGAGTTTTCACGGAAGCATCCCGCACCATAGCCTGATACTCCTCCTTGGTGCAGCGATAGTCGCCCTCGCCATTTCGGCGGTAGGTACAGAGAGGATTACCGTCCACATAGACCGGCTTGTAGGAGCGTTCTGCCCAGGGGACATTGATGACCACGATATGATTGCCGTCCACCTCCTGAACAAATACATCCTTGGAGGACAGAACATTCACGCTGGTCTTATTGGGGTTATTGGCGATGTCCCAGAACTCCTTGATGAGTCTGTCAGGGTCTGGCAGATCTACCGTGTGCAAAGATTTATCTGCCCATTCTTCCACGCCCAGCAGGATGATGCCGCCGTGGGTATTGGCGAAGGCAGAGTAGGTTTCCCAAATGCTTTTGGGCAGACCGCCAAGGGCTTTCTTTGCCTCAATACGGTTGTTCTCCCGATACTGCTCGATTTTGGAAAAGTCAATCATGGTTTTCCTCCTTTACGAGCTCTATGATATCGCAGAAGTCGCAATCCAGTACGGTGCAGATTTTCGTCAGAATCTCTGTACTGACATGCTGGTTCTTGCCCAGCTTGGCAAGGGCGGTCGTAGACATGCCGGTAGCCAGACGCAGATCCTTCTTTTTCATGTTTTTATCAATCAGGAGTTTCCACAGCTTATTATAACAAATCGTCATCGTAACACCTCGTGTCAGAGTATACACTAATACAGGTTAATTCTAACACAGCAGCTTCAGTTTGTCTATTGAAAATCCAATTTTCAGATTCGTGATGTCCTTTCCAGACGAGAGATTTTGAATTATAAACTGGCAAAGGGTAACCGCAGGAATGCTTTTTTGCTCTCCTGCGGTTATTTCATTGTTTATGCGGCGCAATTTTTGAGGTCAGCCCATGATGCCAATTTTGTTGCCGTTCTCGTACATATCCTCGGCATACTCGACATGATTGGGTCCTTCGCTTTGTATCCAGCCAAAGCCGGGGACATAGACCATATCCGCCAGTTCATTATCGTTAGCTATTGGCTCCGGTGCCGATTTAGGTTCAGGTTGCGTGGGTTGTACCGGGATGGAATCTGTCTGCGTAGGAGGTACATATTCTTGTTCTGCCTCGGCTTCATCTTCTATTTCCGGTACAGGGATGGGCAACTCCTCGGTGGCTACTTCCGGGGCTGATTCATCTTCCGGCATTTCCGTTTCTTTCTTTTCTGTTACCACTGGCAGCCCCGGTTTCTCTGCTTCCGGAAGCGTCGGCTGTGGAGCGATCACGGCGGCCGTTTCGCTCAGCGTGGGTGTTTCCCCGACCTTTTCGGTCTGTGGCCACACAGCGGCACACAGGGCGAGACAGGCGGTGAATGCAGCGGCAATGATGATTCTATTTTTCATTCTGTTTCCTCCTCTTTGAATGTAAAACGATTGAGTTCTGCGGACAACTCACCTTTTGCGGAATATCTATCAGAATTTCAGAAGAGTATCCAGAACATTTGCCGCCTGCTGAAGCTCGCCCTGAGTGGCTTCGTTTGGTATATCTTCATCCTTTTGCACCTTGTGCGGCAGATAAGGTTCATAGTTCTGCCGGGTTATCGATGGCCGGTAATGTCCCAACATCCGCGCCAGTTCCTTGGTTTCCATGCCGTTCCGCAGAGATAGAACGGCGCAGGTGTGCCGGAGATCTGTGAATCGGATATGGTCAAGCCCCGCTTCCTTGATGATCTCATCGTGCATCCGGCGCACCATCTGCGGCGAGTAAGGTTTCAGCGTGGCCGGGTGCATAAACATGAGCGGACTGCTTGGGTGCTTGTCGTGTTCCCTGATTAGGAGGTCGATTACCTCTGGTGTCAGTGCTATCGTCCTTGTCTGACTGCCGTACTCCACCAGCTCTCGCCGTACCACGGCACGGTTTTCTGCGATGGTCAGCGTCCGATTTTCGATATCAAGGTCGCTCCATTTCAGGGCGATTAGCTCGCCTTGGCGTAGGCCTGTCGTCAGTGCCAGCATGAACATGGGGAGGTAGCCCAGCCGCTCGGCGGCGTCCAGATAGTCCTCCATTTCCAGAGGCGTCATGATATTTGCTTTCACCGTCGTGGACTTGCGGTAGCGGAATGCCTTGGCAGGATTCTCTGTTATGAGGCCATCCCGGATAGCCTTATCCAGACATTGCTGAAGCAGTCGGTGGATGTGCCGCATGGTTTCTTCTCCCAAGCCAGAGCTGCCGGGTCGATGATTGCCAAAGCGCCGCCGTTCCTCCAGAAATTCTCCGACCATCTCCGTTGTCAATTCAGAGAGTTGTGTGGCTCCCAGGCCGGGAATGATATGGTTTTTGAATACATAGTTATGTGCCGCATAGGTGGTCGGCCTGCTTTGGTGGCTGTCGTAGGTTTCCTGCCAGAAACTAATGTATTCCCGAAGCGTCATATTCCCACCTCCATACACCGGCGCTGCAAGTCTCGAAAGGCCACCCACGGGAGCTTTGCCTGTTTCAGAATCTTCTTGTGCAGATAGTAGAACTCGTGGAGCTGGTATGGCACACCGGTCTTGGCATTGAGGAACACATGAGGCGATCCGGTTTCCGGTATCTGTTCCAGAAGGTGTACCGCCTTGTCATTGAGCGTCAGCAGACGCTGTCCTCTGAGGATGTACTTGTAGCGGACATGAAAATCGGCCCACGACAAGGTGATCAGTTCACATTGCCGCAGGCCGCTTGATAGTCCTGTATAGATGAGGGGGAGTACGCCGAGCTGCTCCGCCGCGTTCAGGTAACGCTGGAGCTGTCCCAATCGCAAAGGGGCTGTTTTGTATTCCTCTGCCTTGGGTTCCTGGCAGAGCCGCACCGGGTTGTAGGGAATGAGCTGATTCCGAGCCGCTTCGTCCAAGCATCGTCGCAGAAGCAGATGGACGCACCAGACGCTTCTGGCTCCGAGTCCTTGGCTCCGCAGGCAATTGTAGAAATCGGTGATTGTCTGCTTTGTCAGGCCAGAGAGTGCCACACTTCCGATGCTGGGGATGATGTGGCTGTAAATCAGATTGCGGTACCCGCCCTCGGTGTTGCCGTTCCACTTGGGGCGGTTGGCGATGAACCACTGGCCGCACCACTGCCCGACTGTCATGGTATTTTCTTTCTGCATATCGTCGCCTCCTTTTGGCAAACGAACAATATCACAGAAAGCAGGAAATAGCTACTGAAAAGAACGGCATATCTTCAGGAAAATAACTATTCCGAATAACGCCGGTATTATTCGGAATAATATAGTTGATTTTATTCGGAGCAGCGGTTATAATATTCTTGACGAACTGCAATGGAGGTGTTCCAATATGACGATCAAAGAAGCGGCTGCCGCTTGGGGGATTACCGAACGGCGGGTCAATGCGCTTTGCAAAGCCGGACGCATTTCCGGCGCGTATAAGGAGGGCAGGCGGTGGTTTATCCCGGAAAGCACTCAAAAGCCGGTGGATAAGCGTGGTCACCGAAGTGTGGTAAAGCCCGCAGTATCATCTGCGCGCAAGCCGTTGCCTATTGGCGTATCTGATTACCGGGACGCCTGCAAAAACTACTACTACGTGGACAAGACCTTGATGATCAAGGAGTTTCTGGACGAGCGCCCCAAAGTATCCCTATTTACCCGCCCCAGACGCTTTGGCAAGACGCTTAACATGGATATGCTCCGCACTTTCTTCGAAAAGACGACCGAGGACACTTCCGTTTACTTCAGAGATAAGAAAATCTGGTCCTGCGGAGAATCCTATCTTGCCCACCACAGAAAGTACCCTGTGATCTTCCTGTCCTTCAAGGATGTTAAATACACCTCTTGGGAAGAAACCTATCAGACGCTCCAAAAGCTGATCGC
>ULWM01062935.1_pt1 | contig 12316 bp, 9 predicted proteins | sample 1960331 | NCBI WGS metagenome assembly ULWM01 (sample SAMEA4835812, study PRJEB28245) | human gut metagenome | biome: gut microbiome; material: fecal sample | place: Denmark | collected 2008 | reverse complement strand
CTTTCTGTTTACTGTGAAAAACTGACAAATTTATGATCTGTATATTGTAAATTTGACGAAAATGTGGTTTTATAGGATGTAGGAGAACTAGAGACTATTATAAATAAGAAGGGAAATTTTATTATGCCAGTTTTTGATTTTTCAAGCTCGTCAAGCTCATCGAAGGAGCAGGCGAAGCCTGTCTGTACATATACATCATTTCTTTCCGATGCAAAAGAGAAAACACCGGAAGAACCAATCTTAGTGTTAGATAATACGAAACGGCAGTGGTCACATCATGCGTCCGGTATGTTTGCAAATCAGAGTAAGCGGACGGCGTTTGAGTTTAACGATACGGATGGAACATGGTCGGCAGATATTCTGCGTGTGGATGCGCGGTTTATCAGTCTGATCAAATGGCTCGGCGATAACCGGATTCCAATCCGTCTGTCTGGACAGAACATGGAGGATGGCTATGCCGTCTATAAGATCCGGGAGACTGCATATGGCGGTGCGACAAAGTTGTCTGCGGAGGATGGATTCCTTCAGTTTATGATTGAACGGTTGCTTGCGAGTGATGCGGCAGAGGAAGTCGAGGAGGACGAGGATGCCGATGAAGTCGGCGATGAGATGAAGCTCACAAGTCTGCAGAGCATTTCTGATTTCATGATGTGTGCAGGTAAGACGATGCCGGACAATATCCGTCTGTGGGCACGGCGGAATCTTGCAGTGGCACGTTCCAGCGAGGTGTCACAGGAGGAACGACGCCATGCGCAGCGTGCACTTTCCATCATGTTGAACGTACAGTGGAAGAGCAATTACTTCGAGGCAATCGATCCGGTATGGGCGAGAAAAATCTTAGATGAAGAGCTGTATGGACTAGAACGTGTAAAGCAGAGAATCATGGAGACGATCATCCAGATCAACCGGACACATACATTACCGGCGTATGGACTGCTTCTGGTAGGACCAGCCGGAACCGGAAAGTCTCAGATCGCATATGCGGTGGCAAGAATTTTGAAACTGCCATGGACAACGCTTGATATGAGTTCCATCAAGGATCCGGAGCAGCTTACTGGAAGTTCCAGAATCTATGCGAATGCCAAGCCAGGAATTATCATGGAAGCGTTCTCGAATGCAGGTGAATCGAATCTGGTATTTATCATCAATGAGCTGGATAAGGCGGCATCCGGCAAGGGAAATGGAAACCCGGCGGATGTGTTGCTGACGCTTTTGGACAACCTTGGATTTACAGATAATTATATGGAATGCATGGTGCCGACAACGGGTGTTTATCCGATCGCAACGGCAAACAACAAGGAAGACATCAGTGCACCGATCATGTCGAGATTCGCGGTAATCGATATTCCGGATTATACATTTGAAGAGAAGAAGATTATATTTACAAAATTTGCGATGCCGAAGGTACTGAAGCGCATCGGGCTTCGGGAAGAGGAGTGTGTTGTGACAGATGCGGGCTTAGATGCGGTGATCCATCAGTTTGAGAATACGACGGGAATTCGTGATATCGAGCAGGCGGCGGAACATCTGGCAGCAAATGCCTTGTATCAGATCGAGGTAGAGCATGCAGGACATGTGGTATTTGATGCTGCACAGGTAGAGACGTTGTTTGCATAATGGGATAGAGGAAAACAGGGAGTTTAATAAAAAATGTGTGAAAAGTTGGAGTTCAATGAGAAGTACAAAGCATTTACAGAAGTCTTGCACCGGGAGGTTCAGACCTTCGAACAGTGTGAGGAAGATGTGGTGCAGGCACTTGCGATTGTTGCAGACGATCTGAAGCTTGGCAAAGTGAAATATGAGCTGGATGCTCCGGTATCTAAGATCCGTCCGCACGGGGAGCATCGGGTTGGAAAATTATTTGATAATCAGAAGGGGGCATATGGAAAAGCAAAGCATCAGGTATTTGTACTGCCGGATGGCGGAACAATGACGTTTTCCGTTTATCCGTGTGAGGATGTGGACTACTCAAAGGAAGAACAGGATACGCAGCAGATTTTGCTGAAGGAGATATATATTCAGTTTAGCCGTGTTATGATGCAGGGATTACTGCGCGGCGTATTGCTGACGGATATGGCAACCGGTGTTGCGAATCCGGAGGCGTTTATGCAGTTTATTGGCAAACAGTTAGCGACCGGACAGATTCATACATACACGGTATTTTTCTTCAATGTGCATAATTTCAAATATGTGAATAAGATTTTCCCTTATGAAGAGGGGGACGTTATATTACGCAATTACGCCGGAATGGTAGATAAGATGTTGCTGGATGATGAGATTGTCGCGCGTCTGGGTGGCGATAATTTTGTCGCGTTGGTGAAGAATGAACGGAGTGAAATTATTTTATCGAAGCTCCAGAATCTCCGGCTGTATCATCGAACCGAAATCAAGGAAAAAGAGTTTGTATTCGGGGCGACGATCGGTGTCGGTAAGCTGGAAGATATCCGGGCACCGCGTGATGTTATGGCACGCGCAAGTATTGCATATCAGGCTGCCAGACAGAAGGGCAGCGGAACGGTTGCATTTTATTCGACAGAGATCCAGAATAAAATAATGGAGGCACAGGGAATCATTGCAAGCTTTCTTCCTGCGCTCGAGGCACATGAATTTGTGGTCTATTATCAGCCGAAGGTCGATGTCAATACGAACAAAATCTGTGGTGCAGAAGCGTTGGTACGTTGGATGCATGAGGGCAGACTGATTCCACCGGTGCAGTTTATTCCACAGCTTGAGCGGGAAGGAAGCGTGTGCAGGCTTGATTATTATGTATTGGAAGAAACATGTCGGTTTATCCGCAAGCGGCTGGATGAAGGGAAAAAAGTTCCGTGTATCTCTGTGAATTTCTCCAGAAGACATCTGGAGGAAGATTATCTGGTGAAAAAGATTGTCAATGTGATTGACAAGTACGGTATCGATCATGGTTATATCGAGATTGAGCTGACAGAGAGTGAGGATTTTCAGAACTATGAGATTATGTCGGAGATTGTCGATGGACTTCGCAGCGAAGGTATCGCAACTTCGATTGATGATTTTGGAACCGGTTATTCATCCTTGAACATGATCAAGAAGGTAGATCTGAATGTGATTAAGATTGATAAGTCATTTATTCCAATGGAGACAGAATATCCGGGCAAGGAGACGGACATGGTAATGTTTGTCAGTATCGTTGATCTGGTGCGCAAGCTCGGGAAGAAGACGATTGCAGAAGGGGTAGAGACGAAGGAACAGTTACGGTATTTAAGACAGGTTGGCTGTGATATTGTGCAAGGATATGTATTTGATAAGCCGATGCCGGAAAGCGAATTTGAAGTACGGCTGGAACAGGGATATAAGGATGAGGAGTAACGATGGGTAGTGAAGAAAAACGATATGCATTATTGATTGATTCGGATAATGTATCTGCCAAATATATAGATACAATTTTTGATGAATTGGCGGACCGTGGTATGGTAACGGTGCGAAGAATCTATGGGGACTGGGCGCGAAGTGTCAATGGATGGAATCGAGCAACTTTGCTTCGAAATTCCATCGTTCCGATCCAGCAGTTCGCCTATACCCAGGGTAAGAATGCGACGGATTCGGCGATGATTATTGATGCGATGGATCTGCTCTATACTGGAAATCTGGATGGATTCTGCCTGGTGTCGAGTGACAGTGATTTTACCCGGCTGGCAGAGCGTCTGCGAGAGGCTGGTAAGGAAGTAGTCGGCATGGGTGAGAACAAGACGCCGGAAGCATTTGTCAAGGCGTGTACGAGCTTCAAAATGCTGGATGCGCTCATTCGCGAAGATATCTCACAGGTCACGGATGAGAAAAATGTTGCGAAAGTATCAACCGAGAAAAATGAAAACAGCTCGAATATTACAAGCATTAAGTCTATTCAGAAGGTAATCTATGATATCATTGATGGCAATGCTGATAATAATAAACTGACGCATGTCGGCGAGATTGGAAGCAAATTACAGGCGCGTTTCTCTGATTTCGATGTGCGGAATTATGGGTACTCGAAGCTTACAACATTTATAAATGAGGCATTTGGTAATTTCGAGGTCATTTCCCAGAATCGTCAGAATTATGTGAAGATTATCGATGATGTTGTACCGAAGAGGGAAATTGAGGAGCAGATTATTCAGATTCTGAAGAAGAATCCACAGAAGAACAGCAATATGGGACTCTTAAACAGTACGTTAAAAAATGAGAACCGGAATTTCAGTATCAAGAAATATGGATACAGCAAATTTTCCAGCTTCCTGAAGAGCTTTGGCTGTTTTAAGATTGATGGAGATAAGGTGTCGCTACAGTAGGCGGGTATATATGCTATATATGAGAGCAGAAGTGAACGATACGGATGAAAGCGAAAAATAAGCATAAGGAGACGACATATGGGCAAATCCGGAATGAACGAAATCGAAGAAGATACAGCAAAAGAGACTGGGATGCAAGAACAGGGCAGGAAGAACAAACACAAAAGGAATAAAGATAAAGGACAGAAGCTTTCTGCCCGCGATGTAACAAAGCTTCTGAAGTGGGTGATCATCTTAGCGGTCGTAGTTATTCTGGTTGTGGTTGGCTATAAGCTTGCAAAGCAGCTTGGATGGTTCGGGTTGAAACCGAAGGTAGAGACGACGATCCTTACAAGCAGCCAGCTAGAACAGGTGTTGCAGATAGATGATTTATCAGTCTGTGAGATTACCTACAACGGTGTGGCAGAGGTGCCGCAGAAGAATCATCCGACGAAGGTTGCCTACTATGTCTCTTATGAGGCCGAAGTGAAGGCAAGTATCAACATGGCAGATATTGATGTTCAGATCGATGACAATGTCGGAGAAGGGCAGGCGAAGAAAATCATTGTGACGCTGCCGCAGTTGCAGGTCAAGCAGATTGATGTCGATATGGCTTCGCTTGACTATATGTTTGTCAAGAAGAGTGCGAACACGGCAGATGTATCCGAGGAAGCGTATGCGGCATGTATCGCAGATGCAGGTTCTGAATGCCGGGGAAATGAAGTGTTCTTACAGATGGCGAAAGAAAATTGTGAGAATACAGTCAAGGCACTGCTCATGCCGATCATAGAGAATCAGGATGAGTCGTATGAACTGGTGATTCAGTAGGGGACGAAGGAGGAGAAACAAATGAAGAAATTAAAAAAATTCGTAGTCCTTTGTCTTGCAGTTATTATGCTGTTCACTGCATGTGGAAAAAAAGGTGAAGAAGTAACGAAAGAATTGAGCATTACGCAGATGCAGACAATCTGTGAGCTGGCAACACTCAAATGTTATTATCATAATGTGGCAAAGCTGACGAAGGAAAAGGAAGTTCTGTGGTGGGATACATCGGCAGAGCTTTGGATCGAGTATTCCGGCATCGTAAAGCTCGGTGTGGACATTGCGAATCTGGATATGCAGGTAGATGGCAATCAGGTAACGATCACGATGCCAAAGGCAGAGGTGCTTAGCTGTCAGGTGGATCAGACGTCGTTAAATGAAGACTCCTATTACACAACCCGTGAAGGACTTGGCGCAGAGAAGATCAATGCGGACGATCAGACGGAAGCAATCAAGACTGCACAGGAAAATATGCTGGAGAATGTCCAGTCGGATGAATCCCTGTTGCAGCAGGCGCAGCAGCGGGCACAGGAGCTGTTAGAGCAGTATGTGAAGAACGTCGGTGATGCGATGGGCAAAACGTATGAAGTGAGTTTTGTGATTGCGGACGAAGCCGGAACTAATACAGTAAGTACAGATGAAAGTGATAATTGATAGGAATGAAAAAGAGCCGTTGCGATTGCAACGGCTCAAGTTCTTTGAGGGGAGGGAGTTTCGATTTATGTTAATCCTCGTCCTCGACATCTCTACGCAGATAAATCAGTTTTCGGAATGCTGGTACGATCTGTGCAGCAACGACTGCTTTCACAAGATCAAGTGCAATAAAAGGAAGAAAACCGGCTACAAAAGCAGCCTTGATACTGCAACCTGATGCGATCATAATCCAGAGAGAACCGACTGCATCAACGAGAACAGCGGATAACATAGCGACAATAGTATAACGGATACGATTGTACTTCTTTCCGCGAAAGATCGGAATCAAAATGGCGATGAAGATAAAGGCGAAGGAAAAACCGCCGTAAGTGCCAAATAAGTAGCCCGGACCTGCCTGTCCACCAACGAAAACAGGAACACCGATCAATCCGAGTAACATCCAGATCAGTCCGATGAAGAAGGATTCTGCAAGTGGAAATACAAGTGCAATCAGGGTGATTACAAAATTCAAAAGAGTGATGTGTGTTCCGTTTGGCAGCGGGATGCTGATATAAGCGGATACACACAGGATGGCTGCGAAAAGTGCCATCATGACAATTGAGTAGGTTGAAAATTTGCTTTTTGTTTTTGTGTCCATTTCTTTTTCTCCATAGTTTCTGTTATAATAGCCATGCTATTGTTGAATTCATAGCAGGTACATGATGTAGAATAGCAGATGAAAATAAGAATGTCAACCTAAAATAGATAGAAAAGTTGACATTGTAAACTTTGGGAAATATAATAGGAAACATTGAGTGAGAAAATGAAGAACAAATTTGAAAAAATATTTGAACAACTGGCTGACTTTCATATGCTTGATGGATACGATGGCTGGATGATTGGGGCGTGTGTGTATGAACAGCGGGAAACGGGAAAGCAAGACTGCAAGTCCGGGATTGTGAGAAAAACCTCAAGCTTTGCGGTTATGCGAAATCAGATGGAAGAGGATGGAATCGTGTATCAACTGGAGTTGCATGTAGTGAAACCGGAGGTGCAGGGGGCAGTTACTAGCAAACAAGCAGGTATGGAAAAAAATATGGCCATGAATGTCGAGAAATCAAAGCTGGAAGAACAGCGGATGAATCTACACCATTCGGTCGGAACGGAAGAAAACGCGGACATAGGCGGGAAAAAAATGTTTTCATTTACGCATTCCGATATCCTTCGATTTGTGGATGCCGTAGGCGATACGAATTCGATTCACCGGACGGCGCATGCGGTTGTGCCGGGGCTTTTGATGGTGGAGAGGATGCTTGATATGTGGATGAAAAAACAGCCGGAAACGGAAACTGATGTAGAGTTGCAGGCAGGAATGCAGGCGGGAATGAAGAACGAGACGCAGGCAGGAGCGCAGACGGAAAACAAAAATGAGATGCAGACAGACATGCAGAATAGCAGGGAATTTATTTGCAGATTCCGTTTTGAGAAGCCAGCATTTGTGGATGAGAAGCTACAGGTGGAGGCAAGAACCGTATGCGGAAAGCAGATCTATGAATGTAAACGAGAGGATAAGGAAATCGTATGGAACATGCGTATATTATAGACGGACGCCGCAGCTATATCGGTGTCGAAAATGGAATGTATAAACATCTGCCAGCCGAGGTGCTTGCGGCGGAGGTACTCTGTGCGCTTGTACCGGAAGATGTACGTCAGACTGTCGATGAGGTGATCGTCGGAAATGGCGTTGGAGCCAGTGGAAATATTGGCAGACTGGCAACGCTTACGGCACATTTTCCGAAAGACGTTCCAGCGTACACAGTGGATATGCAGTGTGGATCGGGATTGGAAGCACTGACGATTGCCGCGGCGAAGATAAAAAGCGGACAGGCAGATCTGATCGTGGCAGGTGGCGTGGATAGTTCATCGACGGCACCACGCCGGGCGTACAACCGGAATCATCCGGATTATGAACGCTATGGCGGTGAGGAATCCTTTTATTCGGTTGCAAAGTTCGCACCGGGAGAGCATGATCCGTATGCGATGATCCGCGGCGCAGAGCGTGTGGCACTGGATGTGCAGATGACCAGACAGGAATTAAATAAATGGGTATTACGTTCACATTCTCTCGCAAAACAGGCAAGAGAAGCTGGCGTGCTAGAACCATATCTGGTCGGCGTGCAGGGGGCAACTGCAGACGCGGGTATCAGGGATCGCATAAGTGAACGATTCTTAGATAAGCTACCACCGCTTTTGCCGGACGGAGCGATACTAACAGCCGGAAATACATGCTTGATGCATGATGGTGCGGCATTTTTGATGGTGGCATCAAAGCGTTATGTGGAGGAACATAATCTGACACCGCTTGCGGAAATCGTTGATTCCGTAACGGTTGGCGGGAACCCGGACAAAAGCCCGGAGACAGCAATACTTGCCATTCAGAAATTACTTGCCAAGACGAAACATACGGCGGAAGATATCGCGGTATTTGAATGTAATGAGGCATTTGCAGTAATTGATGAGCTTTTTGCGCGTGCCTATCCGGAAGCAGTTGACCATTACAACCGGTATGGTGGGGCGCTCGCATATGGACATCCATATGGCGCCTCAGGAGGCATCATTACGATACATGCATGCCGGGCGCTGCAGGAGACACCGGGCTATGCAGTATGCAGCATTGCGGCAGCCGGCGGCATCGGACATGCGCTGTTGCTGCGGACGGGAGGAATGTAACATGCAGTATATTGATTATCTGACAAAACAACCATCGGACAAAGACGCAATCATCATCAATGGTGATCGCTATACATACGGAAAGCTCTATGCACTTGTGCAGGATGCACGAGCGCATCTTCCACAGATTGCAGAAAAACATCTGTACCCGATTCGGGAGACCGGAATCCTGAAACAGTTGGTTTTATTTCTGGCGTGTGCGGGAACAAATCAGGTACCAGTTATCGTGCCGGCGGACAGCAAACTTGAAGTAACAGATCCGCTGTTTGATACGCTCGTGCCGGAGCGCGCGGTAATGGCAGTGATGACATCCGGAACAACCGGGATTCCGAAGATTTTATTCCGAAGCTTTGAAAGTTGGGCGGATTTCTTCGCGATACAGAATGCGGTGTTTGGCGTGGATGCGGACAGCCGGCTGTTCGTACAGGGAAGCCTTGCATTTACCGGGAATCTGAATCTCTATATGGGACAACTTGCGGCAGGCGGCACGCTGATTGCGGAGGATGTATTCCTGCCGGGCAAATGGGAGCAGGTGATGGCGCGCGAAAGAGCGAACGGTATTTACCTGATTCCGTCCAAGTTACTTATGCTGCCTCGCGTATTTAAGGGTGTAAATGCGAATATCCGCACGATCATTTCGGGCTCGCAGAGCCTTGGGCGAAAGGATGCGGAAGTGTTGAAGAAGATATTTCCGAATACGGAGATTACATTATATTACGGTGCGAGCGAGCTGAATTATATCACGTATGTGAAGTCCGCGGACATGACGGAAGAGCGGAACCTGATCGGCAAACCATTTCCGGGAGTGCGGGTGTTCATACAGGATGATGAAATGTACGTGGACAATGCATTTCACGTGGAGAATATTACCGTGCCGTATTCGCTGAAGGATAGCGGACGGATGGATGCGCAGGGGAACTTTTATTTCCTTGGGCGGACGGATGATATCGTCGGCGTGCGTGGACGCAAGGTGTCGATGATGAAGATTGAAAATGCGTTGGAGGAAGTCGCCGGTATCACAGAGGCGGCGGTCGTTCTGCTTCCGAAGGAAAAGGATGCGGACATGCCGGCGGAGATCGTGAGTGCATTTGTGACGGTGGAAGGCACGGACGTGCCAGAGAATCTGCGGCAGCAGTTGAAGGAAAAGTTGGCGGATTTTGAGATTCCGAAGCGTGTGATTGTTCTGGAGGCGTTCCCGAAGAACACAAGTGGGAAAGTGGATAAAGCGCGGTTAAAGAAGATGTGGATAGAGCAAGAGCCACAATAAATTTATTTCACAGTATGGAGGACCGGACGGTGATACGGGCAGAACAGGTAAGATTTCAATATAAAAAGCGGGATGTCGATGGAAATGTGATCGCGACGGAAGAAATCTTAAAGGGTGTAGATCTTACAATTAAAAAGGGCGAATTCATTGCGCTGCTTGGCAGAAATGGTTCCGGCAAGACGACGTTCTCGAAGCAGTTAAATGCAATCCTTCGACCGTCGGAAGGCACGGTAACCGTAGATGAGATGGGAACCAAGGATGCGGATAAGCTGTACGAGATTCGCCAGCGCGTCGGCATGGTGTTCCAGAATCCGGACAACCAGATGGTGGCGGCAAGTGTGGAGGAAGAGGTTGCATTCGGCCCGGAGAATCTGGGAATGGAGTCGGATACAATCGTGGCACGTGTGAAGCAGGCACTTGAACAAGTGCGGATGTGGAAGCGCAGAAAGACGGCTCCGAATCATCTGTCGGGCGGACAGAAACAGCGGATTGCGATTGCAGGAATTCTTGCGATGCACCCGGATTATATTGTCTTAGATGAACCGACTGCGATGCTTGATCCGAAAGGACGGAAAGAAGTGATGGAAGCATTACAGCGGTTGAATCAGGAACAGGAAATGACTGTGATTCTGATTACCCACGATATGGAAGAGGCGGCACTTGCGAGCCGGGTGATTCTGCTTGCGGACGGACAGGTAAGATTCGATGGAACTCCGGAGGATTTCTTCGGAGAGGATGCGCTGCTTGCGGAGATGGGCATGGAGGCACCGCTTTCTTATCGTGTGAGGAAATTAATAGATAGTGATGTGTTCGAGAAAAAGATTGGAGATGCGAGAGTAGAGGAGGCTACGATTGACAAAAGGGAAAAAGTAGCAGAATATGATAAAACTGGAAGAGAATGGGAAGCAAGCTCTGAGCTGGTAGATAAGAAAAAAAACAAAAAGGCTGAAGCAGAGACAGATGAAAAAAATCAAGATCTCCTCTCCCTGCAACATGTTAGCTATATTTACAGTCCGGGAACAGCATATGAGAAGGTTGCTTTAGACGACGTGAATCTGTCGCTTGGCAAGGGGGAGATTGTTGGACTTGCCGGACATACCGGTTCTGGTAAATCCACCATGATACAACTCCTGAACGGGTTGCTGAAACCGACCAGCGGAACAGTTACATTTGAGGGAAAGGATATTCATGCAAAGGGATATTCTGGGAATTATCTGCGCAGTAAGGTTGGCATGGTGTTCCAATATCCGGAGCATCAGATGATCTGCGATACCGTGTGGGAGGATGTCGCATTTGGACCAAGTAAGCAGGGCTTGACCGGGGAAGCATGCGAGACGCGTGTGGAGGAAGCACTTCGGTTTGTTGACCTGCCAGAGAAATATTATCAAGCATCGCCATTGCAGCTATCGGGCGGACAGAAGCGGCGTGTGGCGATTGCAGGTGTGCTTGCGATGCATCCGGAATATATCATATTGGACGAGCCGGCAGCGGGATTAGACGTAGCAGGAAAACGCGAAATATTCGACCGGATCCGGCGGATGAGACGGGAGCAGGGAATCGGAGTTTTACTTGTCTCGCATAGTATGGAGGACCTGGCGGAATACGCAGACCGGATTATTGTGTTGGACGATGGAAAGAAGATATTGGATGACCGACCGGCGCAGGTATTTGCCAAGCGGGAGACGCTTGCAGACTGTGGACTGGATGTACCGGAAACTGTGAAACTGGCGGACAAATTGCGCGCAAACGGGTACCAAATTCCACAGAACGTGATTCGAGAGAAAGAGCTGCTCGATTATCTTGGTAATTGCACAAACAGTACAGCAGGAAGAAAAAGCGTTGATACTGAGAACAGATTGGATGAAAGGAAGCAGGGAGATAATTTATGATTCGAGATATTACAATTGGACAATATTATCCTTCGGATTCTCCGATTCATCATCTGGACCCGCGTGTCAAGTTATTCGCAACGCTTCTCTATATCATCGGGCTGTTTCTTAGCAAAAGCCTAATTGTATTTGCGGTGGCAGGCGTAGTATTGATTGCATGTATCGTGATATCGAAGGTGCCGTTTCGATATATGATCAAGGGGCTAAAGCCGGTGTGGATATTGCTGGTATTTATCTGTATCGTAAATGTGTTCTTCGGAAAAGGGGAAGTGTTGTATTTTCAGTGGAAGTTTATTCACATCTACCGGGAAGGAATTATGCAGGCGGTTGTCCGTGTCGTGCGGTTGATGGAGCTGATTTTAGGTTCGTCGCTTATGACATACACAACAACGCCGACCGAGCTGACGGACGGCCTGGAGAAAGCATTTCATCCACTTACGAAGATTCATGTACCGGTGCATGAGATTGCACTCATGATGTCGATTACGCTCCGCTTCATTCCGATTCTGATCGAAGAGTTAGACAGGATCATGAAGGCACAGACGGCGCGCGGCGTGGATTTTGAAGCAGGAAATGTATTCCAGAAAGTGAAACGTACTGGACGGATTTTAATGCCGCTTTTTGCATCCGCAGTTGGACGGGCAGGCGATCTGGCACTCGCGATGGAAGCGCGTTGTTATCAGGCGGGCAGA
>ULWM01047316.1_pt1 | contig 12380 bp, 9 predicted proteins | sample 1960331 | NCBI WGS metagenome assembly ULWM01 (sample SAMEA4835812, study PRJEB28245) | human gut metagenome | biome: gut microbiome; material: fecal sample | place: Denmark | collected 2008 | reverse complement strand
AAACCAAATGCCAGCTTCGCTGTCGCTTGGTTTCTTTCCTCACTACAGCATATTAAGAGGGAGACAAACTTATGACAGAAAAAAAGAACTTCACAGTCTATGACTGCGAAGTCCTTTGTATTAGCACTATTTGATTTTGCGATAGGTTATTCTGTTTCTTTTTCCTGTGGCTGCTGAGACTGTTTCATCTGGATCTCCTGCAGGACAAACGGATCATCTATATGTAGCATAAGTACCTCGATCTGTTCTTTATAGTGATCGATCTCCTTGCGGAAGCCTGCTGTCTTTTCACGGAATGCTTCCTGTACTTCTGCAAGCTGCTCATCATACAGATTTTTCATTTTTTCCAGTTCTGCTTCATGTGCCTCTTTGCTGTCCTTCAGTTCTGCCTCATATTTCTCTGTCAGCTCTTTGAGTTCCTGTGCATGCTGCTCTTCCAGCTTCTTTTCTGCCTCTTCTTTTTCCGCTGTCAGCTTCTTCGTCTCTTCTTCATGCACTTTGCTCATATCCGCTTCTTTCTCAGCGAACTCTTTTGCCACTGCATCTTTACACTTTGCCTTTTCTTTTGCAATGACATCTGCTACAACAGCATTGGCTTTTCCAAGCTCTTTTTCGATCTCCTCTTCCAGACTTTTCAGTGTCTTTCTCCATGCCATGCCCGGCTCGATATAAACCGCATCCTCTTCCGCCTGCTGTGCGCTGGCAGCTGCTTTCATTGCTTCTACGGCCTTGATTGCTTCATCTGAAGCAGAAACCCCATTTTCTACTTCTTTTCCTGCTTCCTTTTCTGTTTCTTTTGCTTCTTCAGTCAGAATCTTGTTATCCATCCCAATTCACTCCATTACATTCTATAGTATTTTTACCCCTGTCAGCTTTAGTCGGCAAGAAGACTGCCAAGCTGTGCTTTGAATCTGTCAATCTGCCCCTGCAGCTCTGCATTTTTCTCCCTAAAAGCTGTCTGTACCTCTAAAAGCTGTTCATCATACAGCTTTTTCATCTTTTCAAGCTCTGCCTCATGGGATTCCATTCCGGTCTTATAAAGCTGTACCTGTTCATTGGCAGATGCCAGTTCATCCTGCAGCTGTTTCAGTTTTTCCTGGAATGCTTCCTGAATTTCCTTCAGCATGCTCTCATAAATATTTTTCATGCGTTCCATTTCAGCTTCATGGTCGGATTCCTTCTTCTCGCGAAAAGCTGCCTGAAGCTCATCAATCTGTTCATTGTACAGATTCTTCATCTTTGTAAGCTTCTCATCGCGTTCTTTCATTTCTTCCTCAAAAGTTGCGCTCTTTTCCTTATATCGGGATAACTCTGTCTGTAAGTAATTATTTCTGTCTCTGAACGCCGTCTGGATCTCATCGATCTGTTCCGCATACAGTTTTTTCATCTTATCAAGCTCCGCCTCATGTGCAGCGCTTAATTCTTCTGTATTATTATTTTCCTTATATTCCTCCAGATCCTTTTTCAGGCTGGCAGTTTTGGCGCGGAACGCTGTCTGGATCTCGTCAATCTGTTCTGCATACAGCTTTTTCATTTTGTCAAGCTCTGCCTGATGGCTTGCTTTCATCTGTTCTACTTCAGATTTTTCTACACCACCAAATAATTTCACCAAGAATCCCATTGGATACGCCTCTTTCTATAGTAGGATTTACCAAAAAGCTGTTTTTATTTTAGCATGATTGTAGAATATTGTAAATAATATTTCTTTTTCACGTGAATGCGTGCATTTTCCTCGTCGCCATAACAAAAAACAGACTGCCCTATCTGCGCAATCGTGTTTGATTGCTTAAGATATAGCAGTCTGTCATTTCATCATTCTTACTTGCAGTCCTTGATAGAGAAGCTGATTCTGCCCATCTTGTCTTTGCCAAGGCAGACAACCGTAACAACATCACCAAGTGTCAGAACGTCTTCTACATGGTCGATACGTTCTTTTGCAATCTTAGAGATATGAACCATACCTTCCTTACCAGGTGCAAACTCGATGAAAGCACCGAATTCTTTGATGCTGACAACAGTACCTGTGTACTTCTTACCCTCTTCAAAATCAGATGCGATCATTTCGATCATCTTAATTGCATTCTGCATTGCTTCTGCTTCTGTACCGCATACAGAAACTGCGCCGTCATCTGTGATATCGATCTTAACGCCTGTACGGGCAATGATCTCATTGATCGTCTTACCGCGCTGTCCGACAACATCACCGATCTTCTCAGGATTGATCTGGATCTGTACGATCTTCGGAGCATACTGTCCGACTTCTTTACGAGGCTCTGCGATTGCAGGCTTCATACAAGTATCCATGATGAAAAGTCTTGCTTCTCTTGTACGACGGATCGCTTCTTCTACGATCGGTCTTGTCAGTCCGTGGATCTTGATATCCATCTGGATCGCTGTGATACCTTCTGTTGTACCTGTTACCTTGAAATCCATGTCTCCGAAGAAATCTTCCAGTCCCTGGATATCTGTCAGAACGATGTAATCATCATCTGTATCACCTGTTACCAGACCACAGGAAATACCTGCTACCATCTTCTTGATCGGAACACCAGCAGCCATCAGTGACATGCAGGATGCACAGGTAGATGCCATGGATGTAGATCCGTTTGATTCAAATGTTTCGGATACGGTACGGATCGCATATGGGAATTCTTCCGGTGATGGAAGTACCGGCAGAAGTGCTCTCTCAGCCAGTGCGCCATGTCCGATCTCACGTCTTCCCGGTCCGCGGCTGACTTTTGTCTCACCTACAGAGTAAGACGGGAAGTTATAATGATGCATGTATCTCTTGGTTGTTACGTTTGGATCCAGTCCGTCAACCTTCTGTACTTCAGAAAGCGGTGCTAATGTACATACGTTGCAGATCTGTGTCTGACCACGTGTAAACATAGCTGATCCATGTACTCTCGGAATGATATCAACTTCTGCAGACAGTGGACGGATCTGATCGATCGCACGGCCATCCGGACGCTTGTGATCCTTTAAGATCATCTTGCGGACTGTCTTCTTCTGATACTGATAAACTGCATCCGGCAGAATAGCAAGCCAGTCTTCTCTATCAGCAAATGCTTCTTCAAATTTAGCGGTTACCTGACGGATATTCTCCTCACGAACCTGCTTCTCATCTGTAAATACAGCTTCTTCCATTTCCTCAGGTGTTACGATCTTCTTCATTTCATCGAACATTTCCTGCGGAACTGCGCAGCTGACATATTCATGTTTCTTCTTACCAACCTCTGCTACGATCTGGTTGATGAAAGCAATGATCGTCTGATTCACATCATGTGCTTTATAAATAGCTTCCAGAACAGTTGCTTCCGGAACTTCGTTTGCACCGGCTTCGATCATGATAACCTTCTGTGCTGTAGAAGCAACAGTCATCTTCAGATCACCTTTATCCCACTGCTCCTGGCTTGGATTGATGATCAGTTCGCCGTCGATCATACCAACCTGTGTCATGGCACAAGGACCGTCAAACGGAATATCTGAAATACAGGTTGCGATAGAAGTACCGAGCATAGCAACCAGCTCAGGACGACATGCAGGATCTACACTCATGACCATGTTGTTCAGTGTTACGTCGTTTCTGTAATCCTTCGGGAACAGAGGACGCATCGGTCTGTCGATCACACGGCTAGTCAGAATTGCATTCTCACTTGCCTTACCTTCTCTTTTATTAAATCCGCCAGGGATCTTACCTACCGCATAAAGCTTTTCTTCATACTCAACGCTGCATGGGAAGAAATCAATACCGTCTCTCGGTTTCTCACTTGCTGTTGCTGTTGATAAAACTGTTGTTTCGCCGTACTGCATAAACGCACAGCCGTTAGCCTGTTTGCCGACCTTGCCGATCTCGACACGTAATGTACGTCCGGCAAGTTCCATTGTGTAAACTTTTACCATCTTTCTCTCCTTTTCCGATGGGATTCCCCATCCTTCTCACTGTTTTTTGTAAAAATCTCCGGTAAGAAGATGCCGAAACTACTGACCCGGACACAAACACGCCTCTGCTTCTGTCTGCGTCAGTGGTCTCGGAGTATCTCCCTTACCCGATGTCACACATGATAAGATGCATGACATTATTTGAAAAAGAGACGGATATGCAACCCGCCTCTTTTTAGCAAATCCATTACATTATTTTCTGATACCAAGCTCTTCAATTAATGCACGATATCTTTCGATATCTTTGCTCTTTAAATAATCAAGAAGACCTCTTCTCTTACCGATCATCTTATACATACCACGTCTGGAATGATGATCCTTTGGATTCTCTTTTAAGTGCTCTGTAAGCTCTTTGATTCTCTGTGTCAGAACTGCTATCTGTACTTCAGGTGAACCTGTGTCACCAGGTGTTCTTGCAAATTTCTGCATAATTTCTGTTTTTGTCTCTTTTGAAATCATTTTGATTTCCTCCTTCTTTTCATACAGCCGTACTAAGATCGGGGATCGCTTTAAAAGAAGCGCCCACGCCTGAGCATGGCTAAAACTCATACGGTCATATTTTAGCACAGAAGAATTCTGCTGTAAATACCTTTTTATTGCTTTTTTATTCCCGTTTTTTTCAGCAAAAACCATCCCAGTCCGAGTCCAATACATGCCACCCCCACAAGCAGCAGATAATCTGACAGTACATAACTGCTCTTTGTCAGGATCGGAACCGCCCTGCTTGCCTGCTCGCTGTACTTCATCACAACCACCGCTACCAGGTTATTGCAAAAATGCATCAGCATCGAACAGAATATACTGCCTGTTTTTTCTACCACATATACCAGCATAAAGCCAAGCAGTGCTGTTGTAAAGAACTTTGACAGGCTCATATGATAAATGCCGAAGATCGCTGATGTCACAAGCATGGCAGGAAGTACGCGCCATCTTCTCTTTAATGTCCCAAAAATAAAGCCGCGGAACATCAGCTCCTCTCCAACCGCAGGCATGACCGCCATCACAAGCACCAGCACCCAGAAAGGCTGCCTGACATACTCTGCCATCGTATCTGCCATGGACTGTGTACTTTCCGGAAATATTTTTGTCAGAAAAACCGCCAGCATACACATCAGACTGAAGCCGCCGATCCACACAAAAAGTGCTGCCAGAATATGTAATACCTTTGGCATTTGCAGCGACAATACCTTCTTAAAATCAGCTTTCAGATACCACAAATAAAGAAGTGGGAACAGAAGGATCAGAAGCTGTACCACAACCGTTCCGTAAAAGCCCATTTTGAGCTGTGCTGCCGTTCCCACATAAAAGATCAACAGAAGCTCCACACAGATCAGTACGACCACATCTCCGATCCCCGGTATCTGCCCTTTCCGCATCTCACTCCGCGGCGTAAACAGTTTCAGGGAAGACATGCCTTCCGAGAAAAGGACCGCCTCGCTGTTGTAGATTTTTCCCAGGATCAGCACTGCCAGTAAGCTATAGACAATATTACTTAATAATACAATACCAAACAGGGCATAGTTGTAACTGAAGGAAAACAACTGTACGATCATAAGTGAAATATTCACGATCGGAATTGCCGCTGTCACTTCTGTCAGCTCTATATTCGGAACCATCGTGACCATACTGCCGAACATAAATACAAGCATCATCGGCGTGATATAATTGTTTGCCTCTTTAAAGCTCTTTGCAAAAATACAGATGCAGAGACTGACCGCTGTTACAAACAGGGCAAAAAACACCATGACAAGCAGCGTAAACAAAATTGCCGGAAGGAACGTTGCATAGTTGATCGTCACCGCTCCCATGCCTTCCATCATATAACTGAACATAAAACCAAATGCCGCTCCCATGGATACAATGTTTAAAATTGCCGATACACAGGCGATCACCGATACTGCCAGAAATTTGCTCATGATCAGTTCAAAGTTAGTCACCGGTAACGTCAGAAGTGTTTCCAGTGTACCGCGTTCCTTCTCTCCCGCAGTCACATCGATCGCCGGATAGATCGCACCCATCATAATACTGATGATCACAAGCATTGGCACGATATCGCCGAGCATATTGCCCATCGTCTGCTCTGTGGAAGAATAATTCACTTCTTCATAACGGACCGGATTTAAGATTTCATCCGCATCCAGCCCAAGCTGCTGTACCTTCTGCTTCTGGAGCTGTTTATTATAATCTTCCAAAAGCTCTTTTAGTGCGGTCGCGGCAATACCCGAATCATCCTTTGCTTCCAGATAATAGATCCGGTAAGGATCCTTCTGCGATTCCTCATAGGAAAGAACTGCATCATAATCCCCGTCCTTCAGCGCCTGTTCTATTGTTTTATCATTTTCATCAAACGGCTCCACACTGATCTGATAAGAAAAGGTATCAGCATCTTTTTCCAGTAAATCAGTCAGCGTCTGCTCCCGTTCCTGTCCCAGATCTGCAAATGCCACCTGATATGTCGTCTCCTCCTGCGACTGTGTGATCGCAGAAAACAGAAGCGTCATACCAACGATCATCAGCGGATACAGAAGAAGGGGAAGGAGCACCATCATGCACAATGTCTTTTTATCGCGGAATATATCCGTCAGTTCTCTCTTTAAAAGTGCTTTTATTTTATTTGGATTCATATTGTCTCCTTTTTCCTTATCTGCCCATATACAGTCTGCCAAACGCTTCCCTGAGCGTCCGCGTCTGCGTCTGTTCCATGATCTCTGCAGGACTTCCTTCGATCATGATCTTTCCTTTATCGATCATGATGATGCGGTCACATAAAAACTGTGCTTCTTCCAGATAATGCGTCGAATACAGCACGGTCTTTCCTGCCTCCTTCTGCTGCTTCATAAAGGTAACGATCGCATCTGCGCTCAGAATATCCAGTCCAAGTGTCGGTTCATCAAATATATAAATAGCCGGGGAATGGATCAGGCAGCGGGCGATCGAAGCGCGCTGCGTCTGACCGGTCGAAAGCTTTTCAATGCGGTTATCAATAAAAGCTCCCATATCCAGCACCTGCACGATCTCTTCTATCCGTTTTTCCACTGCTTCCTTTGGCATTTCGTAGATCTCGCCCAGCATACGGAGCATCTCACGCGTCGAAAGCCTGTGGTACAGCTTTGTATTTCCGGAAAGATAACCGATATTCTGCTTGATCTGCACCGGATCCGTCATCTGATTTCCTGCTTCATCCGTCAGGATCACACGACCTTCCGTCGGCTCCATCAATGTACCGAGCATCCTAAGAAGTGTGGTCTTACCGGCTCCGTTCGGTCCTAATATGCCTACGATCTCACCCTGCGTAACAGAAAATGAAATATGATCTACCGCATAAAATTCTTCTTTTTTTGTCTGTTTTTTCCTGTGCTTTGCCTGCCCGCCTTCTGTTTCACCGGGCTGCACGGTTCTGGTAAACTTCTTAGTGAGATTTTCTACTGTTATCATGCTTTTCCAGCCACCTTTCCCATAGATCCGGACGTCTTTCCTTCGTCCGTTCCATGGACTGCTCCAGACGCCATTTTTCTACATTTGCATGGTGCCCCGACAAAAGAATCGGCGGTACTTTTTTTCCATGCCATTCCTCCGGTCTGGAATACTGCGGATATTCCAGAAGTCCATCTGCAAAGGATTCTGTCTGTGCACTGTCTTCATTATTAAGTACCCCGGGCACAAGACGCGAAATTGTATCGATCATGACCATCGCCGGAAGTTCTCCGCCTGTCAGCACATAATCTCCAATGGAAAGATAGTCTGTAACAACTTCTTCCAGCACTCTTTCATCAATGCCCTCATAATGACCGCAGAGGAAAATAAGTTCCTCTTCCTTAGAAAGTTCCTGCGCCTTTTCCTGTGTAAATGTCTGTCCCTGCGGCGTCATATAAATGACCCTGGTCGGTTTATCTCCTTTTACTGCCATACAGGCATCATAGACAGGCTGTGCCTGCATGAGCATACCCGCTCCGCCGCCATACGGATAATCATCTACTTTCCCATGTTTTTCCGTTGTATAATCCCGGATATTGACCGCATTGATGGAAAGCAGCCCTTTCGCCGCAGCCCTTCCGATGATACTTGTGTTGAGTCCCTGTTCTACCATTTCAGGGAATAATGTTAAAATGTGAAATTTCATATTGATATCCTTTCCTAAAATGACAGTGGATTTCCACCGGCGGCATTTCCTGCCTCATTCTGCGATTTGGAAAGTCTTTTGCCTTCTGCCGCATAGGAAACTGCCATCGTCAGCCAGATTGCAGATACGATCGTAACCGGCCAGAGACTGATCTTCAGTACCACGGCAAGCACGGTAAATCCCGTTCATAATGTAAGACAGAGGTAATTCGTTACCTTATACGCATGAAATGCTGCCTTATAGATCATCTGCTGTTCCATTTCATCACAGCTTTCAATCCACTTCTTCTGAAACTTCATATCATATACGCTGCCTGACTTTTCCGGATTGACAATCTTTAAAAAGTCCACTGCATTTTTCTGCTGTGTAACTGAAGCAAAAATCGTTACGATCAACATGACAAGTGCAAGCAGAAACATTGCACTGCTCATTTCATCATAATAAATATCTGCATAAAAAGAAACGGAAAAACTGAAATAATTGAAAATTGTAACAAAAGAAACGAGGTTCAGTCCTGTTCCGATCCGCTTATCGGATGTTTCATTCCATATTTCAAATGCTTCATCATCATAATTCTGTGCCTGTTTCCATTCCTCTTTGCTTTTTTTGAGTGCCCATGCCATATAACCAAAAGCAATGGCGGAAGCGATCACCATCAGCACCGGCAGTCCGTTTCCGGCGATCGTTCCGATCCTTTCTCCCAGCCATGCTGCCGCTTCTCCTTTATCATATCCTCTTTGCAGCCATGTACCAAAACCGCCAAGAAAACCGCCCAGCAGGCAGGCACAGCACATAATGGCGATAAACGTTCCTTTTGCTTTTTTATTCTGCTGCATATTTTCCTGTTCTTTTGTCATCATTTCATTTTCTGTTTTCATACTTTATTCCTCTTCTTCCTCTTCATACTGAAAAATATCTTCTACCTTTGCATTGCATACTTTTGCAATCTTCAGCGCCAGTGTGACCGACGGTGAATAATCACCGCGCTCGATCTGGCTGATCGTCTGTCTCGATGTCCCGACCAGCTGCCCCATCTGCTGCTGGTTGACATCCAGACGGACCCGGTATTCCTTTAAATGATTCCTGAGCGGCATCTTTCCAATCTCCTTTCCTATCTTTTCATTTTGACAAGTATTTTTATCATTATGACAATTTTGTTTTTCATCTTGACAACTATCTTTGTCATATATAAAATACCTCCTGACAACTATTCTTGTCAAGAGGTATTTTCATTTCTTTTGAAATTATATTTAGTTTCCTAAAACATCCTTTACCGTACCTGTTACCGGCTTCAGATTTTTGATGTCGTTATTGACATCCGGTGTTACTTCAAAATCCTTTGATAAGGTCGCTGTAAAGGTCAATGCATTTGTGCCTTTTCCGGCTACATACTGCACATTGGTAAGCGGTATATCTGCCACCTGACCAAGTGATACGCCCGATACAGAAGCGATGACTTCGTCATAAATAACGGTGATGGAGATCTGCTCTCCGGTTTTGTATTTACCAAATGCCAGATTTGCCACCCCTACCTGCTGCGGTTTTCTATTATCCTGCATCATTGCATATACATAAGAAGAACCATAGAACCAGTTATCAGAACCTTTTCCGCTTGCGTCCGTCCGGACAATGATCTGGTCATTCAGCCCTACCCATACATAGCCGGAGCTGTTTGGATACCAATACTGTTCCCAGACCTTTTTATTGGAAAGGTCATGTCTTCCTTCACATAGTGTGTTTCCATTTAAAGTCAGCTTCACACTTGCATAGCCATCATCACTCTGCCTCTGTTCTACTGCCAGCCTGAAACCAACTCCCGTCAATTGCTTTTGCATATATGCTTTCTGTAAAGTCGAGAGTTTTACGTTATCATTCACTATCTGCTGCATGCTCTTAATTGTGGTGCTGAAATTATGATCATATCCTTTATCCGTGATCGTACGAGATCCATCTGTCAGCTGATACGTGAACTGCTTATTAAATACATTACTTCCCGGAACAGAAGAACCACTAAGCGGAGAAAGAATTCTTTGTTCGGATACAGAATTTCCAAGCGTACCTTCACAGGTTCCGATCGTATCAACCACCTTGTAAAGCTCTACATTGTAATAACGATCTGTATTTCCGCTCTGCATACCTGCTGCAATATCTGCGCTTGTATCTAAGCCCCATTCTTCGATCGTAAAGGTCTTTTCCATATCCTCCGGTCCGAATGTCAGGTAGACATCCTCGCCGCCTGCATGTTTGAAATGATATTTATCCTTTGCAATATCAATATCCACAGTGGAACCGTATGCCGTCTTACTTACAGTGCGGTAATATACATACTGTATATTCGGTGTTGCCACTACATCTGCCGGGATTGTTCTGGTAACTTTATAAGTCAGCTTCTTTCCTTGTGAGCCGTCCTTTAATGTGATGTCCTCTGCTCCCACGTAAGACAGATTGAATTCACCTGCACCTCCCCATTTTGCTACGAGATTAAAGTCTTTTCCGGTGCCCTTTACGATCTCTTCGATCTTGTTGTCGCCTGCATACCAGCCCAGGAACTGATAGCCCTTCTTTGCAACCGGATCCTCCAGCTTAATATCGTCATTTTCTATACTGTATATTTCCGGATTGGAATGGCTTTCTCCACCGGATCCCAGATCGTAGGTGATGCTAAACAGATCCAGATTCCAAACCGCGTAAAGCGTGATATTTCCTTCTCCTGTCAGATTGGAAACCATCTGTCCATCCGTATAGGTAACACCGGATGTTTTATCCAGTGCCCAGCCACCAAAGCTGTAACCCGGTTTTGCAAAGTTTTTCATTTCACTTGCAAGTGGCAGTACATAGTTCTGATCATAGGTCATCAGCATAGTTTCCGTTGGAACACTGTCTCCAAGACAACTGTCAAAGGTAACGGTATATGTATTTGCACTCCATTTAGCATAAAGGATGAAATCATGCAGTGCCTGGATCGTTACCATACCTTCTATCGGCTTTTCAAATGAAGAATCCTGATACCAGCCTTCAAATGTATAGCCTGTTTTGCCCTTAGGCTCATGGAAGGTTACCACGTTATCTACAACAGAAAATGTGGCAGGATTATCATCTGCATTTTCTGCGCCTTCCATATTTTCATAAATAATATTGTACAGTTCAGGGATCCAGACAGCATATAAATGTACTTCACCGTCATCCTCCCCGGACAAGCCTGCTGCCACAGCCTCATCTGCATAAACAGCTTCTCCGTCTGTTTCCTTGGACCAGCCACCGAAATAATATCCTTCCCGTTCATACGTATTTTTCAGAAGTGTACTGATTTCCGTATAGGCAAGATGCTGTTCCTTGCTGTATCCCTTTCCTTCATTGGAATGGTATACGATCTTATAATGATTTTCACGCCATTTTGCATAGAATGTTTTATTGCCTGTTTCATTTGCAGAAACGGCTCTGACTTCCTCTCCTTCCAGATTTTCATTGTCATACCAGCCCTCAAATGTATAGCCCCGTCTGCTTGCTTTTTCCAGTGAAAACAGACCGGTTTCCACATTGTAGGTTTCCGGATTATCATTCTGGGCATCTTCCGTGCCATAGTAAGTGATAGTAAACTCAATTGGTTTATACTGTGCGTAGATCACATGATCATGTCCCAGTTCTACCGCCGATGTTTCCGTCAGCTTACTGCCGCCTGTCTTATCCGTATACCAGCCTTCAAAGGTGTAGTTTTCCTTCTCCATGACAGGAAGACTGCCATAAGCTTCTCCAAAGGTGATCGTTCTTGTCGCAAGATCACCTTCCACGACATTTCCGCCATTTGGATCCAGCGAGATCTGATAAATATTTGGTGTCCAGACTGCCTTGTAAGCCAGATCTTCTGCCGGCATAACAGTTACAGGCTCCGTATCCCATGTATAGGAGTGGCCTTCTTTTACCGGCTTTGGAATCCGGATCTGTGCGCCATAGTAAACAGAACCTTCCGTGTAATTCTCAGCCACGCCTCCGTCAAGATCCCATGTCAGCTTATACTGATTTCGCGTATAGTAATAATTGATCACATTGGCAGCACTGTCTGCCTTGATCGTCATCTTTTTACCTTCAGCAGGCTGTGTAAAGCCTGTGTATTCCTTCAGCGGCCCTTCAACATCTGTATCTACTTCCGCAGTTCCATATACAGTATCCTTTAACAGATAACTGTCTGATCCATCTTCCTTTTGCAGATAATGATTGATCGTGTATCCATACTGTCCTGCGATCCATTTCGCCTTCAGGCTGATATTTCCTGCCGGCATCATGCCATCCGTAAACTTTTGGTCTGCTTCATACCAGCCAT
>ULWM01054457.1_pt1 | contig 12422 bp, 10 predicted proteins | sample 1960331 | NCBI WGS metagenome assembly ULWM01 (sample SAMEA4835812, study PRJEB28245) | human gut metagenome | biome: gut microbiome; material: fecal sample | place: Denmark | collected 2008 | reverse complement strand
CAGACGTTTCCACCTTGCAGACGCTTCATCATCAGCTTCTTTGTCTCAGGGTTACCGCTATCTTTGAATATTCCAGCGATCACGTCCGATCCGGATTCGCGGTCTAAGAATTCGGCGATCTTGGTGGCGCCTTCCCAGTCCTCACCTCTTGAGATGACAACGAAATCGGCATCCGTGAGACGTGGCTCGATGCTCTTCAGGAATGCTTTCACTCCTTCAGCCCTGTCACGGGCCAGACGCGCGTTGAGTTCCGGCCGGCCTTCAGGTGAGGCGGCACCGATTATGTAAACCTTGTATATTCGTAGATTACCGTTGTAAACGATAGACCCGAGTCCTTCGGTGGCTGCTTTCAAAGTGGCGGCGTTGTTCCGGTAACCAGGCTCGATCCTTGACACAGCGGAGCGGTAAAAAACCGCGAACGATGCCGTGTCGTGTTTGACCTCAAACTTGGAAGTGTCGGAGGAGAGTAAGACCGAACGCCTGACCGACGAGACCGACGGGGTGACAGAATGAGCTTCGGATGAAGGTTCTATGAGTCCGGCAGAAGCCGTAAATGCGTGAAAGGAAGTGCAAACAATGGCTAAAATTCGGAGGCCAAGACCCCCGAACCATTTTCGCAACAGTCTATGTGACAAGACATTACCCCCCCCCATTCGACTTTTCACTGATGAGAGGCAAGCTTGTATGATAAGCTTTTGCCGTCATTATCTACAAACTATGTAACAAAACACAGGAAACGCGGACACATAGGTGCGCCGCAATCCAATCAAATGCAAAGATATGAATTAATTTTTATTTTACATAATTTATTGATAAAATCGCTCCCGGAAACTTGTGGTTAACATTAGCGCCCTTCCATGGCTGAACAAATAGGCATGTCTTGAACAAGGTTCGCGTAAAGCAGGAGAACGCTCACACGGGCCACCGGAAAAGGGAAGATTTAACTTCGTAAAACTTTAGGCACGAAAATATTTTGTATTTTACGGCAAAAGGATTAAATTTGCAGTCCCTTTTGGAAAATATAAAAAAAATAAGCAGATATGAAAAGGACATTTCAACCATCCAGACGCAAGCGCGTGAACAAGCACGGATTCCGTGAGAGAATGGCTACCGCCAACGGTCGCCGCGTACTCGCTTCCCGTCGCCGCCACGGACGCAAGAAGCTGACTGTATCATCTGAAGACAGGTGGTAATCAAGTCGGGTGACATTTAGGGGCAGGTCTATTGGCCTGCCTTTTTTCGTTCAACCGGGTTCTGCTTGCCATGGCGGCATGGCTCTGTGAAACGTTTCCGGCACGGGACGGCAACCGGGGCAGCAGACATTATTGATCCAACGACATGGACATTGACGAGAAATACATGACAGAGGCGCTGAAAGAGGCGCACTTGGCCTTGGAGGAGGATGAGATTCCGATTGGGGCTGTCATCGTGTGCCGTGGCCGGATCATCGGACGTGGACACAACATGACGGAAAGGCTCCATGATCCTACGGCACATGCGGAGATGATCGCCATCACGGCTGCGACTGAAGCCATGGGCGGAAAATATCTCGCTGATTGCACACTCTACGTCACAGTAGAGCCTTGTCCGATGTGTTCCGGAGCGTTGAACTGGGCGCAGATCGGGCGCGTTGTCTATGGTACGCTCGATCCCAAGAGAGGATATTCCTTGTACTCCCCTTCCCTGTTTCATCCGAAAACCCAGATTCAGGCCGGGGTTATGGCCGGGGAATGCTCCGCACTCATAGTGGATTTCTTCCGGGGAAAACGCTGAGGCTTCGGCACTGATTCTGCCTGCGGAAAACATTTTGCGGCGGTCACTCCGGCAAACCGCAGGGCCTGTCGGTGAGCCTGCCGGACCGCAGGGACGGTCACTTCGGCAAGCTCAGTGACCGGAACAACTATTCCCCTTTGAGATACCTGAGCCAGAAAGCCCGGTTGGCATCGGAGAAATGCCGCCCTTGATAGCCGCGATAACCGTGCATCCCGTCAGGATAGATCATCAACTCAAACTTCTTTCCGGCCTTCTGGAGAGCGTCCACCAACAGCAATGTGTTCTGGAAATGCACGTTATCGTCCCCGGTTCCGTGCGTGATCTTGAGCATCACCGAACCGTCGTAGTTCCTCTCCGTGACCGGATAGTTGGCCGCGCTGGCGACAACCTTTGTCGAAGCGTATCCCTCAGGATTATTGGCCGGAGTGTCCATAAACCGCTCCGTGTAGTGAGTGTCGTAAAGTGCCCAGTCATAGACTCCCCCACCGGCGATTCCGTAATGGAAAGCGTCCGGATGGTTCATCACCAGCAGAGCTGTCATCGTGCCTCCGAACGAGAATCCCTCGACTCCGATCTTGTCACCCTGCACGTAAGGAAGCGACTTGAGATATTCAGCCCACTCCACGAAATCCTGCACCTCTCGCTCATCCAAACGCCTGTAGATCCGATCCAGACCTTTGCGGCCGTTATGCCCCGAGGCGCGACAGTCAGCCACCACCTCGATGATTCCGTTTTCCGCGTACCATTGGTAATATGCCGGGCTGCGGAACCTGTCATTCACCTGAGGAGAATCCGGACCACCGTAGATGTCCACGTGAACCGGATATTTCTTCGCCGCATCAAAATCCTTAGGATAGACGATCATCGCCGGAAGCACAAGTCCGTCCTTGGTCGTCATCGTAATATGCTCTGGGAGAGCGTAATTCGAGGCATCAAAATCCTCACCGGCCATATCCGCCACCTTAAAGGACTTCGCAGTCTTCTTCAAATCATAGATCCATACCTGCGACGGAGTTCTGGAATTGCTGGCCAAAGCGATGGCGTACCTCTGATCCGGCGAGACCTTGACGGAAGCGACATTCATCGAAGGATCCGAAATATTCCTGATCACTCCTTTGCATACTGAATATAGCCCGCTACGCACACGGGAGTCACGCTCGGCGACGAAAAGCACCTCCGAAGAACCGCCGTCGAACCCTTTGCCAGCCTTGCCTTCCTTTACGTCCACAAGCGACATCCTCCAGTTCTCCCCATCAGTCAACCTTTTCAGAACAGAGCCGTCATAAGAGAGGTAATATATTTGCTGCCAATCGGTTTCAAACGAACGGACCATATAGATTCCGTCCCTTCCGAACAGCATCCCGTCAATCCAGTCCAGCCACGTCTTGTAGGTCTCGTGGTAGATGTGCTTCTTCGAACCGTCCACAGGCGATACGGCGTAAAGGTCGAGTGTGTTCTGCGTCCTCGGTTCTCTCTGAATATAAAAGGCCTCGCTGTCGGCTCCCCAGAACGGCGTTCCGAAATACTGGTCGTCATTCTCGTCGAAGTCCGCCCAAGCGGTTGCGCCACTCTGAATATTCACGATCCCGATCCGCACCTTAGGATTGTTGTCGCCGCACTTAGGGTAGCGCGTCATACGAACCGAGCCTCCAGTCGGGGACACGTTCGGCAAAGCCACCGCAGCCCCGGCGTTCTGTGAATATGCCAGCCCCATCCCCGAGCGGTCAGCGTCCTCAGCGAACGGTGAATATATCGGAAATACCGGAACCTCCGTATTGTCAAAACGATAGAATCCTATCTTCTTGGAGTCCGGCGACCACCAGAACGCGCAATAATGGGTAGGTCTGCCCAGAATCTCCTCGTAATACACCCAAGAAGAGTAGCCGTTCAGAATCACGTCCGACCCGTCGAACGTCAACTGGGTCTCCCCCTTCGTCGCGATGTCCACCACCCAAAGGTTGTTGTCTCTGGTGAACGCCATCTTCGTGGAGTCCGGTGAATATGTCAGGTTGACAGCCCCGTCCGGCCTGAACGGGAAATCCGTAAACTTCGCAGGATAGTTTATCCCATCCGTAATCTTTCCGGTCACAGCATTGACAGAGAAGTCTTTAGCCCCCGTGAAAGAGTAATCGTAAGTCAACGCAACCTCGTTCTTTCCCACCCATTTCCAAGCGGAAGGAACATCATTGAAATCCTTGGCCGAGGCAGCCACAGACATTAGTAAAACCAGAGCGGTCAAACACTTTTTCATATTCATAAATCTTTTTTCAAATCAACATCACAATTTATGGATAATTTTCCCATTCCGCAACAGTTGGTCAATAGAGAAGGCCGAAAAAACAGATATGGACGACATTGGCATAGCCGGTCTCTATGTCATCCTTTACGACATACCCCTCGTCCGCATTCTCTATCTGCTTTTTTCCCTTATTCTTTCCCTTATTCTTTCCCCCAATCTCAAATGTTCGGCCATCTATCTCAAAGTCAGAGATTTTCGAACTGATCACATCGCTGATGACTCTGGTCTGATTCATAAAGAATGTCTCACGCACATTACCTACATCGGCCTTGTCCGGTTCCAGAACGTAAATCAAGTTCGGGTTGTCAAGGTATAGTTTCTCGACTTTCCCAAGTCCTCTTATTCCTCCCGTATTGTCTCTCAACCGGGAAATCATACCAGCTTCTTCAATGTAAATGAGATAATCAGAGACATCGTTACGAAAACAATGCAATTATATTCCGTGACAGCGACGGTCCTGTGGACAGGCTCCAACCGTCACCGAGCCAGTGGCTTGAGCGCATATTAGGCTTAAGCCCTGATGCGTGATAATTCAAGGTTATCGGAATCCGTATGTCACCGTCAACAATCTCATATAGCGGAATGCTTGTTTTTACCAGACCGTTGCACAAATCCACAGGGTAGGTGATGTACTTGGTAAGATCGGAAGCGACAGGAGAAGGAGGAATGACGCTCGAATGCGTAAGTTCCGGAATCTGGGCAAAGGCTTGTGCGAAGACAAGCAACAGATGTGACACGATGATGAGAATGGCCTTTTTCATGATGTTAGTTTTATGTTTCCTGGTTATCGTTTGTCGCTTTGATGGTGAACTGGCTACAAGATACGAATTATTTCAATACTACAAACGACAGTTTATGAAAAATTTCCCATTCTGCAATAGGTGGAAATCGGAAGGCGCCCTCAACAACAACAATATCATGGCACATAAGTATCTGACAGTGTGAGACATCGCACACTATACTGGTATTCAAATCCGCACTGGGACATACTATCATATCCCTAATTATCAGCAAGTTATCCGCCACGGAGATTCAGACGGAGAGCCTGACAGGGAGCCAGACGGGGAACCTGACGGAGAGCCTGACAGGAAGCCAGACGGAGAGCCTGACGGGGAGCCTGACGGGGAACCTGACGGGGAGCCATCCTAAGGCAACCTGACACCTTATGCGAAATACTCATCCTTGAAGTTGACGAGGTAAACCTTGGCGGTGGCGCGGGTGAGGGCGGTGTAGAGCCATTTGAGGTCATCGACTGTGAGTTCGTCCTGCCAGAAGGGGTTGTCGATGAAGACGCAGCTCCATTGGCCGCCCTGGCTTTTGTGGCAGGTGATGGCGTTGGCGTACTTTAGCTGGAGAGCGTTGTAGTAAGGATCCTCACGAACGGCCTCGTAGCGTTTTTTCTTGGTCGGGATGTCGGCGTAGTCTGCGTTCACACCGTTATAAAGCTGGTTCTGCTGCTCGTAACTCAAGGATGCGGACTCGGACTCAAGGGTGTCCAGACAGACTTTCGCGACGATCTCGGTGTCATCATAGTCCGGGAATGAAAGGCGGGCATCGGCGAAATGGAGGCCGTAACGCTCCTCGAAATTCTTGATTGACACGAGTTTGGCGATGTCACCGTTGGCGATGTAGTCCATACACTTGACACCTTTCAGGAACTGGTAGCAGTTCTTCACTATCATCAGTTTCTCGCCTCTGACCAAGCGATCCTCATCGTAAAATACCTGGGCCCGGATGCCGGCGTTGTAACGGTTCGCGCGCTTGTTGGAGCGGCAAAGCACCACAGCGTCGTCTTTTGAATATTCAGAAAAATACGCCGAGTTCAGGGTGTCGATAAGTTCTCCGCCGGTTATCCGCACGACATCCTCGAAGCCGTCCGCACACAGTCCAAGTTCATCCGGAGTGAACATTCCGTCTCCATAGAGATCAGAGGCGATAAGCTCACGCAATTTTGTGGCATTGTATAAAATACCAGACTCTTTCTGTTGGCGGACAACCTCGGTGAGGCTGCAATAACGGACTCCGCCAAAGCCATCCATATACTCTTTCGCCAAGGCTGGCGAGGCATCCATTCCGACAGGAGGCAGCTGAGCCGAGTCGCCGATCATTATCAGGCGGCAGTCGTTGCCGGCGCGGACATATTCAACAAGATCTTTCAGAAGGTCACCGGTTCCGAATTGGGTGGTTCCCAGCCTCTGCGAGTCATCTATGCCGATCAGCGAGACCTCGTCCACGATGAACAGTTTGTGGGACAGTTTATTGGGTGCCAAGGAAAACTGGCCGAAGCCGTCATCTCCGACGGATTTCTGACGGTAGATACATTTGTGGATTGTGCGGGCTGGCTTTCCGGCGTACAGGGAGAGAACCTTGGCGGCACGCCCGGTGGGAGCCAGAAGGTAACATATTTCTTCATATTCATCGGGAGCATCTTCTACCGTATTCCGGTGCGCTTCGTCGGTTGGCGGGTCTTGTCGAATCTCTGGTTCAGCGCCCCGCTTGTCCACTCGTTTCGGCCTCAAATCATCAAACGACCGGATCACCGCAGCGATAGCCGAAGTCTTTCCCGTTCCCGCATACCCATTGACAACCAGAATGTCAGCGTCATCACAGGTCACGAAATCAGCGATCTCCCGGAACAGGTCATCCTGATCCGTCGTACCCTCATAAGGGAAACATTCCCTGAAACGCCTATAGAAAAAATCTCCTCCGGCCATGGCTATTTGTTCCTGCGGCTGAAGATCATCATCACCACCGCCAGAATCGGATAGATCTCGACACGTCCGAGGAACATGTCAAGCGTGTAGATGAACTTGGCGGAGGACGGCTCGGCGTTGAAACTGTAGATGGAGCCGAGGTCTCCCACCGAGAGGCCCACATTGCTCAAGGACGTGAGAGTGGCCGTCAAAGCGTGGCCGTTGTCCGGGTTGAAGATCAGGCACGAAGCCACAGAGATGATGACAACCATAAAGTACAGAGCGATGTACAGAATGTGCGGAGCCACGTCATCCTGCCTCACGACCCTTCCGTTCACCCTTATCTCGTTGACCGACGCCGGATGAAGAGCCATCCGCAGCTGGTACTTTACCTCCTTGCAGAGCAGCAGCGCCCTGTCCGACTTGACACCTCCCGATGTGGAGCCGGCCATGCCGCACCAGATCCCCACAAACACCAGCATGGCGCTAGGAAGAACAGGCCACGCGCTGTTGTCGGCGATGCTGAAACCTGTGGTCGAGGCGAAGCTCAAAATGTGGAAGGAGCCGGAAAGCAGCGCGTCACCCCAACTTTTCTCAATTCCGTGAACCTTAAGCGACATCGCCACTATCACGCTCGTCACGACCAACGACCAAATGTAAAACTTGAATATTTCGTTCCGGAACGGCTTGAGCGATCTGGTCGCGACAGTCACGAACACCATCCCGAAATGGATGGAGGACAGCAGCATGAAGAGCATCGTGATCAAGTCGACCGACACCGAATTGTACGCCCCTATCGAAAGGTTCCTGGTGCTGAAGCCGCCTGTCGCCACGACGCTCATCGCATGGTTGATCGCATCGAAAGGACTCATCCCGGCCATCACATAAAGCAGGAACGAGGCTGCGGTCAATCCAAAATAGACATAAGTGAAGATATAGACTGTCTTGTTCGCGCCGGATCTGTACTCCCTCTTGGACAAGGACGAAAGCTCAAGGGTGGTCAGCCTCAACCTCATCTGAGACGAACTCGGGATGATCAGCAGCAGGAAGACCACGACTCCCAAACCTCCGATAAAATGCGTGGAGGAACGCCAGAACAGCAGGCTGTTCGGCAGCGCCTCAACGTTGTCAAGGATTGTCGAGCCGGTCGTCGTGAAGCCGGAAACACTTTCAAACCAGGCGTTTATAATCGTGAACGGCCCGCCCCAAAGCGCATACGGAAGCATCCCGAAGATGAAGGACAGCAGCCAGGACAGCGCGATGATCATGTAGCCGTCCTTCAACGTGATGGCAGCCGATTTTCTTACGAATATGAACGGGAATATCCCGACGGTGAAGGTGATTGTGAAGCTGATCATCAGGGCGGCGAGGGCACTGTCATTGCCGTTCGCCACAGAGACCAGAATGGACAGGAACATGAACAGCGCACTGACAAGCAGAGCGTAGCCAACGTTTCTGGATATCACCTTGATGTTCATTTGGATATTCTTTAATTATTATTATGAGCGGAGCCTGTCGAAGCGACCTTGGCCCGCAGGTTGGCCACCCTCTTGCGCAGCATCTGATTCTCCCCCGTCAGTTCCGTGATGCCGTCGTTAAGTTCCGCCAGCTGGTCATCACCCTCGAAGGAGCATGAATATTTCTTGTTGAACGACCGGTAATTGTTCAGACCCGCCAACATCCTGTAGATCGGATTGACATAATAGACAAGAATGAAGAACAACAGCATCAGCACAAGCAGCAGCCCGACACCCACAGCCACAGCACCCGGAATGATGCTCCTGTAGAACCCCCTCTGGAACGTCAGGGAGTTCTTCTTCAGGTCATCGTAGATTGCCTCGTTGAGCACATCAATGTAGTGGTTCAGCCTCCTGAACTTGGGCTGAAGCCTGTCGAAGTACCAAGCCCTGGTGTCGATGAAGTCCGACAGCATCACGTCGTTCAGTTCCAGCGAAGTCAGCATGTAAGCTGAATACGCATAGACAACAGAATCAGTCAGCGGGACCATCTTGTCGGAAGTCAAGGAGTTGCGAAGCGAGTCGCAATGCCCCATGAACTCCTTCTGATGGAAGTCCGGAAGAGTGTTGACCGAGTTGTCACCGATCAGGGCCAGAAGATCCAGATTGTACTTGTTCGTGACTTCGGACAATTTCTGCGCGACATTGACGCTCCTGATGTTGTCCGCGATGAGATCCGACACATAGTTGCTCATCCTGTAGTACTCCATGATGGAGATCACACTGGAGACAAGCAGTGTCACGGCTATCGCGCTGAGACTCAGCGTCAGCTTCATCCTCATCGTGAGCTTGAACTCCTTCATTCTGTCCGCAAGTTTCCTGAACATTTCCTGATTGTCTGTTTAACCTGCAAACTTACACAAAAATCACGACAAAAGAAAAGTCCTGCGCCAAGCACATCTTCACAAGCACATCGCGAGCACATTGCCAAGCATCAGGTCAAGCATCGGCGAAAGGCACATATTTCCCGCAAATTTAAGAAGCTGTTTTGAATTGTTTGTTTGAAAGTTAAGAGCAAGCTCTTACACTGCTGCACACATCGGCAATCCGAACAAGTTAGATTGCCCTCGGTTCGGGCGCTGGGTTGAGAGTGAAAAACTTTAGTTTCGACAAAACAGGCTGAAATGATAATCAAATGCCTGATGGCGCTGGGTTGAGAGTGAAAAACTCAGTTTCGACGAAACAGATATAGACCATAAAGATATACAAATTGTTCAAGTTATTTTTGAGTCCACTTGAAAAAGTACCATTCGCCACTTTTTACCCCCGTTGGAAGTACCTGTGTGGCACATATTTTTCAAAAAAAAGACTTTTTCAAGTGGGCTCATTTTTTAATGATTACTTAAAGTGATGCAGGTTATTTTTTACATTTTACTATACGCTTTGCAAAAAACAAAGTGCATGGATGGAAAGGAGGAATCTCATGCAGGCCGTGGAGGATAAGTCATTAGATATGAATATATTCAAGCACCCTACTCCTTCCCTTCACAGCCTATAGTACATCATATTATTCCACACATATTCAACCACTTAGCCTCCACAGCTTCCATAATAAATAAATATAACCCACCCCCATCCATCATAATATTCGTCGGCGCTTCGACAAGCTCAGCGATCGCCTACACCTCCACCTCCACGCACCACCCGTGCGGATCCTCCTCTATGCCGTCCTGGATGCCACGGATGCGATCATAAAGGGCGCGGCTCTTTCTGCCGCACTCCGTTCCGGAAGGCATTACATAGGTGCGTGAGACTTCTGAGCCCTCCAGTAGAGGCTTGTCGTCGATAGAGCGGATGGGGGTGATCACCACCGCTGTGCCGCAGGCGTTGACCTCATCGAACTCGGCAAGCTCCTCTACCGGAATCGGCCTCATCTCCACCTTCATTCCGAGATCCTCGGCGATGGTGCGGAGAGACTTGTTCGTGATTGAAGGCAGCACACTGCCGGATAGCGGGGTCACATAGGTGTCGCCCTTTATGCCGATGAAGTTGGAGGATCCGAACTCGTCAATCCTCGTCTTGGTGGCGGGGTCGAGGAACAGCAGTTCCGTATAACCCTGAGAATGAGCCAGATTGTAAGGGTAAAGAGACATCGCGTAGTTCGCGCCTATCTTGTAGGAGCCGGTACCGTCAGGAGCGGCCCTATCGTAGTCACGCGAGATGACAGCGGTCACCGGCGTAAGCACCCCAGCCTTGGCATACGTGCTGACAGGAGCACACATAACCGAGAACAGCACCTCGCTTGAGGAGCAGATGCTCAGCTGCGGGTCAATGCCTTCGAGCACAGGACGCAGGTACATGGACGCGTTATGTCCGTACGGAGGGAGAAAATCCAGATTGGCTTTCACACACATCTCGCACATTTTCAGGAACAGTTCCTCGGAAGGAGCGGCCATCGAAAGACGGTCGGCACTGCGCCGGAGACGTCCGGCGTTCTCGTCCGGCCTGAAAAGGCGGACCTTTCCGTCCCTGCCACGGAAAGCCTTAAGCCCCTCAAAGCAGGAATTACCATAGTGGAACACCCCGGCGAAAGCGTTGAAATGGAAATCGAAATCGTCGGTAAGTTGGGGTTCAGACCATTGCCCGTCGCGGTAGAGGCTGAAGACAATGGCATTTGTCTTTCTGTAACGGAAGCCAAGGCTCCCCCAGTCAAGTTCGTTCATATCAATACATTAATTATCGTTCTCTATCAACTCCGCGACCTTGTCACCCACCTCTGACGTACCCAAAGGACGCGCTCCGAAGGAAGCCAGGTCCTCGGTGACGAAACCACGATCAATGCTCTCACCGACAGCTTTGCGGATCGCCGCGCCCTCGCGCTTCAGCCCGAAAGCGTACTCAAACATCATCGCGGCTGAAAGGATTGTGGCAAGGGGATTGGCCACATCACGTCCCGCGGCCTGGGGATAGGAGCCGTGGATCGGTTCATAGACACCGGTGTGTTCTCCAAGCGATGCCGACGCGAGCAGTCCCATCGAACCGGAGATGCAGCTGGCCTCATCGGTCAGGATGTCCCCGAACGTGTTCTCGGTGACGAGTACATCGAAGAAGCGTGGGCCGGTGATCAGTTTCATGGCAGCGTTGTCAACGTACATATAGTCAGTCTGAACTTCCAGATATTCAGGAGCCATCTCTTGGGCCACCTGCCTCCAGAGCCTCGAAGACTCCAGCACATTCGCCTTGTCCACCACCGTCAGATGCTTACGGCGAAGCATCGCCAATGAATATGCCTTACGCAGGATCCGCTCAACCTCATAGCGGTGGTAGATGTTGGTGTCGTACGCTGTGTCGCCGCCGTCCAAACGGCCTTTCTCTCCGAAATACATACCGCCCGTAAGTTCCCTGACGCAGACGAAATCCGCGCCTGAGGCGATCTCCGGCCTGAGCGGTGAACGATCCAGCAGGCTCGGAAAGGTCTCCACCGGCCTGATGTTGGCATAAAGTCCAAGTTCACGCCTCATCGCAAGGAGTCCCTGTTCGGGACGAACCTTGGCCGTGGGATCGTTATCATATTTCGGATCACCGACGGCACCGAACAGAACCGCGTCACTGTCAAGACACACTTTCAGGGTCTCCTCAGGAAAGGCGGAGCCGCAAGCGTCTATCGCGCAGGCTCCGACAAGCGCGGTTCTGTACTTGGCCTCGTGTCCGAAACGCCGGCAGACCGCATCTATGGCCTTCACGGCCTGTTCCACCACTTCCGGGCCGACTCCGTCACCGGGCAATTTTGCTATGTTCAGTTTCATATTCTTCAATCTTGTCTTTATGTTCAAGCAGATAATCTATGTCGTCAAGCGCGTTCTCGAAGCAATACTTCTTGTAGGCGCTTATCTCGAAACGCTCTGAACTGCCGTCGGACAAAAGGGTCACTTCCTGAGACGGGAGGTCTATGCGGAGTCTTGCTGTGGGATCCGCCGAGATCGCGGAGAAAATCTTTTTAAGGAAATCCGGACTGACCTGGACCGGCAGCACGAAGCTGTTGAGTTCATTGTTGCGGTGGATGTCGGCGAACGAGCTTGACACCACAGCCTTGAACCCGTAGCCGGCGATAGCCCACGCGGCGTGCTCACGGCTTGATCCCGAGCCGAAATTGGCTCCGGCCACGAGGATGCACCCGCTGTAACGAGGATCATTTAGCAC
>ULWM01029868.1_pt1 | contig 12495 bp, 9 predicted proteins | sample 1960331 | NCBI WGS metagenome assembly ULWM01 (sample SAMEA4835812, study PRJEB28245) | human gut metagenome | biome: gut microbiome; material: fecal sample | place: Denmark | collected 2008 | reverse complement strand
GAACTCCGGTGTCGTATAGCTTATTTTCGCCAATGAATTTAACATATTCGGCAAATGACTTTTCGTCGCTGCCGGTGTATTCGTTGTATCTGAAGCCCTCTGCGCTGTCGGACGGCAGCTCGGTCTGTATTGCGGCGACGACCTCATAGGTCTGTTTTTCGTATATCGTATCAAAGCTTATGTATTTGTGCTGCTTATAAAACTCCTCGCTCTGGTAATCGACGATCACGCCGAACATTGAGCCGTCCTTCATGTGATGTCCGTAAACTATGATGTTATCCGACGTGAGCACATCACACCAGCCGTCAACGAACAGACAGCCGCGGTAAGAGGAGTTACCGTAAAAATCGGTGTGCAGATACTTCTCGTTATCGTGCCGGGAGAACATGACGACGTTGTCAAGCTCTGTTCCGTCGATCTTCAGCCAGCCTATGGTATCGGGATTTTCGGCATAAAGCCCGGCGTATTCATCGAGAACGTCGGGCACGGTGACTTCGGCGTCCTTGAGCTTGTCGATATCTTTGTTCGCCGCAGCGTCGCGCGCGTCGCCTATGAGGTAAAACGCAAGCAGCGTCAAGCAGACGAGAAATACAATGAGCGAAACTGTCCTTATTACTTTTTGCAGACTTATTTTCATGCCTTGTCCCTGTATTCGAGCATGCCGTAATCAACAAGCTTGTCATAGTTCATGTAGTAAAGATAATATCCGCCTACATTGTGCTGAACGTCGTCGATCCTGACGCGGTAGCCGTCGTGGCGCACCATGAACGTGTCGAGAATGGAGTTGGGATTTGCCATGTACATTGCGTACTCGGGGTAGAAATAGCCGCAGAGCATGTGGTCTGCGCGCTTGTATATCGTTCGGAGAAAGTATTCAAGATCAAATCCGTTGTCGAGGTAATCGACGTGTATTCCGCGCTCGATCATGCGGTCATAGATCTCAAATGTGCTCATCAGAAGCTCAAAATATGTGTGATACGTTGTGTCGCGGTTATATATCGTGTCAAGGTTTTCCTGCGCGTTTCTGAGTGCAAAGGTGTAGTAGCGCTCGTCATCGACATACTTTGTTATCTCGTTCATCGAATAAGCCACCCAGTGGTCCTTGTACTGAACATAGTCGGCAGAGATAAAATGCTCAACGGCGCTTTTTGCCGCGTCGAGCCACTTCTCGTCCGAGGTGAGGGAGTAGAGCCTGCACAGTGCAAAGGTCGCCTCGCCGTCGTAATAAACGGTGCGGAACTGCTCTTTTTTGATAAACTCGCCGTCCAAAACGTGATAGTATTCGCCGCTGTTCTGATCGAGCATGGTGAGTATGCCGTTGCCGAGCTTTATGGCAAGGTCCTTGTATTTGTCCGAGCCGAACGCATCCATGTACTCGGTCAGCGCAACGACGGCAACGCCGCAGCCGCCGAGCTTGATCTCGTCCGATTTCTCCTCGTACAGATACGATATCTCGTCGTTTCGCTCGACTATTGCGTTTTCAACCATGTAATCTATAGCTCTGTCGATAACGGGAACAAGCTCTTCGTTGCCGGTCATCCTGTATTGGCAAACAAGGCTCCAAAGCGTGCTCGCGTGGCGGACAATGTTGTAATTATCAATATTCTTATCGAATCTCGGATAATAGCCGTAAACAAAGCTTCCGTCGTCCTTGACCTGGTCGATAAGGAAGCCGGATGCGTTTTTGATAAGCTCGGCAGCGTACTCCTTGTCCACGGTGTCGACCTTGCGCCTGCCGTAATCGTCAATGTCGCTTATGAGATCGTAAACCTCGTCGTTTTCATCGCACATCCAGCCGACGCATTTGAAAACAACATAGCTGTCCGGCAGGGAGGAGAGGGGGCTGCGTCCGGCTTTTTTCAGGTATGTGTTCAGATAACTTTCGTCAACACACTCGTTTTCGTAGTCGAGTATCTTGGCACCGTTAAGCTCGGCTTCCAAAATCGCCGTTTCAAAGCTTTTGTCAAACGCTATGCCGTATCTGAAAAACTCGGGCCTGTAGTGGTGCAGCTCGGTTGAAAACTCGACCGTATCGTATGTTTTTGCCTCGCTCATGAGGTCGGCTTTGAGCCAAATAGCATTGTAATTTTCGTTTTCAATGAAGCTTTTTGCCTGATCGTATGCGCTCAGCCATGCGGCTTTGCGGTCAACGCCCGTTCCGGTGAAAACCTTTGCGCGCTCCTCGCCGCTGCAAACGGAAAGAAACACAACGTTGTCCGGAAGCCCCACTTCGATATCGCCCGATATCTCGTCGCTGCGCTTGTCCGAGAGCACCTGCTCGCGCAGAAGCTCGGCCTTCTTATCAAACGAAGCAAGCGCATCGTCCTTTTTGCCGGCGGAAACGAGATACAGGATCACCACCGCGGCGACTATGGCCAAAACAACTGCCGAACCGATGATAACGGCTTTTTTGGTCCGCGCTGCAAGCTGCTCGGCGGTAGGCTTTTTTGCGTGGTCAATGTGCTTTTTTCGTCTGCTGCGTCTGCTCATTATGCACCTCAAGCAAATAAAAATAGGAATGGTTTACAACCATTCCTATTTTATATGCACTTAAGCAATAAGTCAACTAATCGCCCACATTTGATCAGTTATTTTCCTTCTTGCGATAAGTGGCAGTGAATGCTGCCAGGCTGACAACTGCAATAGCTGAGATCAGCACAATGTTCCGCTCGTCCCCCATTTTAGGATCGTGATGATCGTCATCGTCGTCCGAATCTGAATCCGCGTCAGCGTCAGCATCGGCGTCAGCATCGGCATCGGCATCAGCGTCGGCATCGGCATCAGCGTCGGCATCGGCATCGGCATCAGCGTCGGCATCGGCATCAGCATCAGCATCAGCATCAGCATCAGCGTCGGCGTCCGCATCGGCATCGGCATCCGCGTCGGCGTCGGCATCGGCGTCGGCGTCGGCATCGGCATCGGCGTCGGCATCCGCATCGGCGTCCGCATCGGCATCAGCGTCCGCATCGGCGTCCGCATCGGCATCAGCATCCGCGTCGGCGTCCGCATCGGCATCAGCGTCGGCGTCCGCATCGGCATCGGCATCGGCATCCGCATCGGCATCGGCGTCCGCATCCGCATCGGCGTCCGCATCCGCATCATCGTCAGCATCTGCATCCGCGTCGGAATCGCCGCCGTGTACACCATCTATGTTCAGGTGAACGACGTGGCCTCCCAGATTGCTCATAAACATGTATGTAGCGTTGCCGGGAACATAGTCGGCAGCCGGACCGGACATGCCGCTGCTGGGATGCCATATGATGGCCTCTTCAACGGTGCTGCCGTAGATAAGATCCCAACCGTCAATGTCGGCTCCGTTGACTTCGATCTTGATTACGCAGTCGGCAGGAAGCCTGAGCAGAGTACCGTGTCCCACAGGGTTAATCACATCTTTGAAAGTGAGATAAGCCTTGTCAAAGGTAGAGCGCCAGAAAACGGTGTTGGTAACAGGCAGATATGCCGTAACGGTCACGGTAGCGTTGGCAGGGAGCTTTTCATAGCCATGCAGGCAAAGCAGGAAGTTGATGAAGTTTGCGTCGGGATACTCGGTGTTTTTAAGACCGATCCCCTCGAATACCGACATGACGGACGTGGCAGATTCTGTCTCGACCGCAGCGGTGGCATCGACTCCATCAGCACTTGCGTTGGTGCTCAGCACAAAAACAGCAAACAGAAAAACAGCAAGTACAAACAGTACGGTAAGCGCAGGCTTGCTGAACTTTTCTAATTTTACCATGCTATTCAGTTTTGTCCTCCTTTCCCCCAAAGATCCATACTAATACCTATACCGGCGAGCGTTATCCATGCGGCATCGATTATCTCTGCCTTTCGGCAGGGAAGCAGTCAGCCGTTGCTCACGGAAGCAGCCCGGCGGCTATTAATTAATATTGTACCTAATGATACTATATTGTAACCGAAAATTCAAGACATATTATGGTAAAAATAGCTTTTTATAAGCAAAAAGCTATAAAAATTTGGTTAAAAATTTTGAAAGATATATACATTGGACAGATTTTGTATAGAGTTGCACAAGCGCCGGGTCTGTGTTAAAATCAATACGATATTTCAATTAATAATAAGGTAGGAGACACTATGGAAAAACTGCCTAAGCTGCCGAGAATGGCGGCTGTTCATGATCTGTCCGGAATGGGAAAATGCTCGCTTACAGTTGCTCTTCCTATAGTTTCCGCAACGGGAGTTGAGTGCTGCTGCATACCGACGGCTCTTTTATCCACCCATACCGGCGGCTTCACTGACTGGACGTTTACCGACCTGAGCGGGGATATAGTCCCGATCGCCGAGCATTGGCACAGCCTGGGACTAAGGTTCGATGCAATATATTCCGGCTATCTCGCCTCCGAGGCGCAGGGAGAGCTGCTCGAGCGCGCGATCGAGCTTTTGAAAAACGACGAGACGCTCGTCATTGTCGATCCTGCCATGGCCGATAACGGCAAATACTACGCGAACCTCGGTGACTTGATGGCGGAGTGCTTCCGTCGACTCATTAAAAAAGCAAATATCATAACGCCGAATATAACCGAGGCATGCTTACTGACCGGTATGGAATACAGACCCGGTACTCACAGCATGGCGTATGTCACTGAGCTTATCGACAGGCTCTCCGAGCTGGGGCCGGATTTTGTTGCCGTGACGGGTGTCAGCGCAGAGCCGGGGAAGGTCGGCATAGTTGCGCGCGATAACAAAAGCGGCCGGCTGTGTTCGGTCATGAACGAGGCTCTCGACGGCACCTTCCACGGCGCGGGAGATGTCTTTGCCTCGGCCTTTGCGGCACTTTTGACTCGCGGAGCGGCTCTTGAGGATGCGCTCAATGCCGCAGAGAAATTTGTCACCGCCGCGATAGAACGCACCGCAAAGCGAAATACGCCTCGCCATTACGGGCTCGATTTCGAAGGCGTCCTGCCCGAATATATAAAAATTTGCAGCAGGCTGTTCGAGTAGTCGAACAGTGCCTTGACCAAGTGTTCGGGAACTGAAAATTGGCAAAATAAATTTTGAAATACTTTTGACATAAACTTGACATATCGACTAAACCTAAAGTATAATTGCGTGAAGGGGTATGGGAAACCATACTGGAAACTGGTAAGCAAAAATTTTAAATAAGCGGAAGGGGTTGCAAATGAAAGACCTAAAACATCTGATCTATTTTGAAAACCTGCTGCAGGACGCTCAGAACGAGCTTGTCACCAAGGCAGTGGAGGATGGGCAGATAGCACTCGGTTACAACTGCTATTACATACCCGAAGTCCTTCTCAATCTTGAAGGCTGCTTCTCTTCAAGACTTCGCGCTCCCAATTGCACGTCCAGCGATATTGCAAACTACTACATGACAAACCGTACCTGCCCCTATGCACGCTCCATTCTCGAGCGCGCCATCGAAGGCGGATACAACTACCTCAGCTGCCTGTTCGGCGCGGAAAGCTGCGCGACCATGGAGCGTATGGAAGAGCACTTCTTCCTCATCAATCCCGTTAAGCACGACGGATTTTTCGTCACCCAGATCGATCCTCCCATGAAGGGCGATCAGACCAACCTTGATTACTACAAAGCTCAGCTTAAGCTCAAGGTCGTTGACGAGATGAAGAACCGTCTTGGCGTTGATGTCTCCGATGAGGCTATGCGCAAGGCTATCGAGCAGCACAACGAGCTCAGCCGCATCATCACCGAGATCGGCAACTTCCGCAAGCTCGATAATCCGCCCATCACCGGCTATGAGTTCCATGTCATCCAGCTCGTAAGCCAGGTCTGCCCCCATAAGCTGATCCTGCCTTACCTCAAGGAGACTCTTGAAGAGCTCAAGACCCGCGAGCCGGAAGAGAAGTTCCCGTTCCGCGCCCGCGTTGCACTTGTCGGAAGCGAGGTCGATGACCCCGAGTTCACAAAGCTTATCGAAATGTGCGGCGCAATGGTCGTTGCCGACCGCTACTGCTTCGGTTCGTTCCCCAGCAGAGAGCAGATTGAGATCAAGGAAGGCGAGACCGCGTTCGACGCCATCTGCCGCCACTACCTGTACTGGAACCAGTGCGCGCGCTTCATGGACGGCTTCAAGATCGACCAGCGTCACGCTATCGCGGCCCAACTCGTTGAAGATTTCAAGGCTGACGGCATCATATACGAAAACATGAAGTTCTGCGAGTTCTGGAGCTATGAGAAGGTTCTTGCAAACCACATCTTCACGAACGAAAAGCACATTCCTTGCTGCACTATCGAGAAGGAGTATTCCCTCGGCGCAGTCGGACAGCTTCGTACACGTTTCCAGGCGTTCATCGAATCCCTGGAGATCAAGTCCATTCAGGGAGGTAAGTAATGATGTTCGATAAAGTAATAGCAGCTGTTGATAAAAAGCTTGAACGCTTTGATCCCATATGGCAGGCCGAGAACGGCGTAGGCGGCCAGAGAGACCGTTACTACGACAAGACCGGCGTTGCAAAATGGCGTGAGTGGCGCGGCGTTAAGGACACCATGGTCGACTACGGCGCATGGCTGAAAAACCTCGCTTCCATGGCAATGATGGTCGCATCCGCTCCGATCCCCTGCCTCAAGGGCTTCTGGGAGTATCGCTGGATGGGCTCTTACCTCGGCACATTCATGTTCATTGACCGCCTGTTTGAAGGCTTCCGCGGCTACGAGCTGGTCACGGCGCACAAGTGCATGCACGCTATCGTTCGCAGCCTGACCAAAAAAATTGCGCTGATTATGTCCAATGACCGACGCCTCGGCGGCGGCAAGGATACCGACCGTATCGTTCCTATGGATGAGGTTATGCCACCGTTGTTCATGATGGGCTTTAAGGAGCTTATCCCAATTCCTCTTCAGACGCTTCCTGAATTCATAGTTTGCGACGTTGATCAGCACCTGGATCCGTACTATATAGATGTTGCCGAATCTTTCGGCCTTCCAGCCGACGTCTGCTCTCGCTGCGCGGCCGAGACCGGCGTTGCGCTCGACGATGCATTCCCACTTGTCGGAAAGGCAATGCTCTCGACAAACATGCCCTGCAACGCATCCGAGGCAACCTCGATGTTCCAGCGTCGCCGCATAGGTATGCCTGACTTCCCTGTTACAATGGCTATGATCCACAACGAGCCGGGCGCGCATCCGTATTCTACTCAAGTACTCAAAGATGCAATCGCTTTCGTGGAAAAAGAGTACGGCGTGAAGTACGACTGGAATAATCTCTTTAAGTACGCAAAGCTCATGAACGAGCAGAACACCATTGAGCTTGAAAAGTGGGACTACTTCAAGACCCCGTATTCGGCTCTGTGCGGCATTGCCGAGACGCTTTATCGTTTGTATGCATGGGCATCCGCAAACGGTACCGATCCTTACTTCAACAAGGTCGACCGTCAGGTCATCAAGATCATGCGCAAGGCGTATGAAGAGAAGAAGGAGCCGTTCGGCGGCAAAACCCGTCACCGTGCATTCCTGTGGGGACCCTCCGCTGTTTACTACACCGATTTCCCGACATGGACTCAGAACTGCTGGGGCATCAATATTGTCCTCAACATGGACTCTACAATGGGTCATAACATGATAAACACAGAAGATCCTGATGAGGCGATCAAAGACCTGGCTCTGTTCTCGGAAAAAGGCGTTATGCGTCACCACGCTGTCGGCGGCTGGGATAATGTCAACGCCATCTGGGAGTGGGCAAAGAACTTCAACTGCGATATGGTTCTTATGAACGACAACATCGCCTGCAAGGGCATGCTCGGCGTTCACGCTCTCATGGAAGAGCAGGCAAGGGACCTCGGCTTCCACTTCATCTTCATCGAGCATGACCTTGAAGACTGCCGTACCGTTTCCCGTCAGGATATGCGTAACTGCGTAAACGGCTACATGTCCGTCGTTCTGGGCGAGGAGCCTCTTGACCCCACGCTCGTTGAGTTTGACGACAGCGCCGCATATTAATAGGAGGATAAGGTAATAATGAAAACTGTTGCAAAGATAGGCGGCAAGGTCGCTATGTTCGCATTCCTCGCTTTTGTCGGAACCTTTACCCTGTATATGACCAATGGCGAAAACAAGCTTATATACTATGTCATTCGCCCGCTGCTGAATAAGCACTACGACTCTCAGGTCCGCGACCGCAGAATCGTATGATCCGATATCCGCATAACACATAGCAAAAAGACTCCCTGTTACTGGGAGTCTTTTTTATGAACAAACTAATTGACAATTTTGTTGAAAGTGTATAGTGTTGTGCATTTTTCGCTCAAAAAAACCTGAATTTTTCATATAAATAGCAGCATATTCTCTTGCAAATCAGAGGCATTTGTGTTAAACTGTTATCAAAATGCGTAAGGTATGTCAAAGCGCAATTGAAGGGGGGACGTATTATTGGAAAATAAAGCAAAGATCATCGCGGTCGCCGGTAAAGGCGGTGTCGGCAAGACGTCGATTTCGGCGTCGATCGTAAGGCTTCTGGTGGAAAATTTCCCGGATAAGAAGATCCTCGCGATAGATGCAGACCCTGCTGTCGGCCTGTCGGTCGCTCTGGGCGTTGATGTCAAGCTCACGCTTGACGATATCCGCATGAGCATCGTTGACAGTGTCGAAAACGGCGAAACAAGAGAGGCGCTTGAGCTTTTGAGCGAAGCGAGATTCAAGATCTTTGACGCACTGGTCGAAATGCCCGGCTTTGCATTTCTCGGCATCGGCAGACCTGAAAGCTCCGGCTGCTACTGCAAGGTCAATTCCTACCTGAAGGAAGTCATCGGCATTTTGGCGAACAGCTTCGACTATGTCGTCATCGACGGAGAGGCCGGCATTGAGCAGATCCAGCGCCGCGTTATGGATAAGGTAACGCATCTGCTGCTTGTTACCGACCAGAGCAAGAAAGGCTGCCAGGTCGTATCGACGATCAAAAACGTTGCCGACGAGCTGATCGTTTACGATAAGATAGGCGCCATAGTAAACCGTATGACAAATCCCGAGCTTGCAGAGCTCATCACTGTGCCCGGTGTTGACATCGTGGCGCGCATCCCTGCGGACAATGCTTTTGCCGCAAACGACATAAAGGGTCAGAGCGTGCTTCGCCTGCCCGAAGATTCTCTTATGCTCAACGGAGTAAAGGAAGCACTCCGAAAAATAGAAATTCTTTGAAGAAGAGGTGTAACATTTGAAAGATCTTAAGCATCTGATCTACTTCGAAAGTCTTCTTGAGAATGCCGACAACGAGCTGGTAAAGCAGGCTCAGGCTGAGGGCGATATCTGCCTTGGCTACACTTGCTATCACGTTCCCGAAGCACTTCTCAACATAGGCAACTGTTTCTCCGTGCGTCTGCGCGCACCGAAAACAGGCTCGATCGACATCGCGACCTACTACATGTCCAACTACACCTGCGAGTACGCACGCGCACTCGTAGAGCGTGCAATCGAGGGCGGCTATCAGTTCCTCGATGCAATGATCGGCGTAGACGCCTGCTCCATGATGAACCGCGCAATGGAGCACTTCGAGGTCCTGAAGGTCAACACGAAGGAAAAGTTCTTTGTAACTCACATGGACATTCCCTTCAAGGTAGTTGACTATACCCTCGACGCATATGAAATCCAGATGCAGAAGCATGTTCTGGATAACCTGCACGAGAAGTTCGGCATCGATACCTCCGATAAGGCTATCCGCAAGGCAGTCAAGGAGCACAACGAAGTGTGCAAGATCCTCACCGAGATCGGCGATATGCGTAAGGCTGAAAACCCCGTTATCACCGGCTATGAGTATCATGTACTGAACCTCGTTTCCTTCACCTGCCCGAAGAGACTCATTCTCCCGTACCTGAAGGAGACTCTCAAGGAACTCAAGACCCGTAAGCCCGATCCTAAGCCCTGGTTCCGCGCCAGAGTCGCGATCGTCGGAAGCGAGATCGACGATCCCAACCTCACCAAGCTTATCGAAGGCTGCGGCGCATTTGTATGCTCCGACCGTCACTGCTACGGCTCGACTCCGGGCCGCGAGGTCATTGAGCTCAATGATGAAGAGCCCGCCCTCAGACAGCTTTGCCGCCATGTAATGGAGTACTCCGAGTGCGCACGTTACATATCCGATGAGAAGGTCCTGCAGCGTCGTGAGACCGCAGACCGCCTCGCAAGAGAGTATCACGCAGAAGGCATCATCTATGAGCAGATGAAGTACTGCGACTACTGGGGCTTTGAGCGCGCACTCGTCAGCCACATCATGGCTGAGGAATACGGCTGGCCCGTCCTGTCTATCGACAGACTGTACAACAACGGCAACTCCGGTCAGCTGCGTACTCGCTGCCAGGCCTTTGTTGAGTCTCTGGAGATCAAGCGTATTCATAAAGAGGAGGGCAATAAGTAATGGCTAAGACTCCTAAATATCCCAATCCTAAGTTTTTTAAGGCAAAAGATAACATCGACTGGAAGAAGCAGTGGGAAAACCTGAAGGTTTGCGGCGGCATTTTCTACGAGATGTTCAAAGAGACCGACTGGGAAGCTTTCAAAAACGGCTGGAAGAACACCCTGAAGAATGACGCAGCTCGCATCAAGGAAGAGTACAATGCATTCATGGCACTTGACCAGCAGGGCAAGCTCGATGCTATCCTTTACGGCGAAAAGAGACTTGGCAGACTGTATGCCAAGGGCGCAATGGCAACCGTACGTCGTGAGTGGCGCGGCGTTAAGGACACTGCATACGACTTCTATGAGTGGGCTCGTATGTGGGGCATGCTCCTTATGACCTTCTCCAAGGATCTCATTCCCGCACTCAACAGTGCTCTGCACTACCGCTGGATGATCTCCTACTTCTGCTGCCACGGCTTTATGGATAAGAACATCATGGGTCAGCGCGGCCGCGCACTCCGCATGAGCCACCTGCTTATCTACGATATATTCCGCTACGTTGCAGAAAACCTCGTTCTTTTGTCCAAGGCTGACCGCAAGAACGGCAACAGCGAGGAGCTTAACAAGATGCTCATGACCTTTGACGAGATGACCATGGGTCAGATCATGGCAGGCTTCCCCGATTTGTGCGGTATTCCTCACCAGCTGCTGCCAGTCTTCCTCGTTTCCGAGATCGACCAGCTCACCTGCGTACCTTACATCGATGCAGTCGAGTCCTTCGGTCTGCCCTCCGATACCTGCCCGGTTCCGTCTTCCGAGTGCGGCGCTCTGGTAATCGATGCTCTGCCTGACATGGGCTGCGGCTTTATCTCCAGCTCCATGCCCTGCGACGGCTCCACCATGGCATCCTCTTACTTTGCACGCCGCTTCCCGAACACACCCGTATTCCATCTCTGCTTCCCCGTTCGTTACGAGGACGAGTCCGTCCTGCAGTCTGCCGCCGAGGATATCAAGGCCTGCATAAAGTTCATCGAGGATCAGACCGGTGCAAAATGGAACTGGGACGCTTACTTCACCGCTATGAAGCGCTTTAATAAGGAGACTTCTTACGAGCTGGAGAAGTGGGAGATTAACAAGACCAAGTATCCGCAGCTGCTCGGACCTTGCTACGAGCTGTTCCGTAAGTGGAACTACGAGATGGACGGCGGTATTGATCCCCGTGTTATTAAGACCTGTGAGAAGGTCAGCAAGCTGATCCGCGAGGCATATGAGAATCGCGACGAAGCATGGCCCGGCAAGATGAAGTACCGTGCAATCGTATGGTCTTGCCCTGCTCACTACTACGCAAACTTCTCCAACTGGGCTGCCAACTGCTGGGGCATCGATGTCCTGGTCGAGATGGAATCCCTCAACTTCACCAAGCCTCTCGAGACCGAGGACAAGGAAGAAGCACTCCGCGACCTGGCTCGCCTGTACGAGCGTATGGTTATGCGCCGTCACACCAACGGCGGTTACCACAACGTCGTAACCGAGCTGTGGCGTCAGTGCGAAGCATGGGATGCAAAGCTCATCCTCATGTATCAGAACGTTGCATGTAAGAACATGGCAACCGTTCAGGGTCTGCTTGACGATCAGGGCCGTGAGCGTGGCTACGATCTTATCTGGATCGAGCACGACCTTATGGACCCGCGTACCGTTTCCCGCCGCACAATGCGCGACAAGGTTAACGAGTTCATGCGCACCGTTAAGAACGCAGAGCCCATAGATCCGTCTCTCGTCGAGTTCGAGGACGAGGTCTGCATGTAATTGCATAAAATTTACTCCGGGGCTGGCAGGAGAATAAATGCCGTCCCCGGACGGCGTTCAAAGCGCCGAGAATGATTAATTAATTGGAGGAAATTATAAAATGAAATATTTTGGCGGTTGTGACGTAGGCTCGACCTACACAAAGGCAGTTATTCTCGATGAGAACGGCAAGATGGTAGCAGATACCACGATAAAGAGCAAGATCAATTCCGAGGCATCCGCAGTAGCGGCAATGGCAGAGGTCTGCGAGAAGGCCGGCCTGAAGAGCTCTAAGGATCTTGAGTATCTTATCGGTACCGGCTACGGCCGCAACAAGGTTCCGTTCGCGGATGAGAACATCTCCGAGATAAGCTGCCACGCAATGGGCGTACA
>ULWM01030150.1_pt1 | contig 12720 bp, 8 predicted proteins | sample 1960331 | NCBI WGS metagenome assembly ULWM01 (sample SAMEA4835812, study PRJEB28245) | human gut metagenome | biome: gut microbiome; material: fecal sample | place: Denmark | collected 2008 | reverse complement strand
CCGCCGGCAATGTTGCCGGCGGCATGACCTGCTACTGGATGGGACATCTGGGCAATATGGAATGGATCGAGAAATATTTTCATGTAAAAAAAGAGAAGATGGACCGTGCGGAGCGGTTTGTACACGGACGGGGTGCCTGGATGGCTTTCTTCGCCTTTATCCCTATTTTGGGAAGTGCCATATCCATTGTATTAGGCATGATGCGTGCCAATATATGGATTGTCATTCTCGCTATGACCATCGGAAAGATACTCCGCTACGCCTTATTGGTATGGGGGGTATTGGAAGCCTCCGCTTTAATGCATTAAAATTATGAAACTGGAACAAACAGCAGATGGAAGTTATACCCTCTATGTACCCGAACTGGACGAACATTATCATTCGGTGAAAGGGGCACTGACGGAGTCACAACATATCTTTATCGAAATGGGATTAAAACATTCTCCCGTTTCCGAGCCCCACATTCTGGAGATAGGACTAGGAACAGGGCTGAATGCCTTTCTGACACTGCTTTCAGCAGAAGAAACCCGACGGAAAGTACATTATACCGGTATCGAACGCTATCCGTTAGCCGAAGAAACCTTGAAACAACTGGACTACCCCCGCCTGATCGGCAAACAGCATGAGGAGGATTATTACGCCATCCACCAGGCACCCTGGGACACGGAAACAGAGGTATCCCCTTGGTTCACATTACATAAAATTGAAGACGATTTTACCCGGCTTTTCAACCCGGTGGAAGGCAGCCGTCCTGCCGTTCCCTTATACGATATCGTCTACTTTGATGCCTTCGCTCCCGACAAACAACCCGAAATGTGGGAACAATCTCTCTTCGATACTTTATACAAGGTATTGAATGACGGAGGTATCCTGACAACTTACTGTGCCAAAGGGGTGGTAAGAAGGATGCTGCAAACAGCCGGATTCACAGTAGAACGCCTTCCCGGCCCTCCGGGGGGAAAACGCGAGATACTGCGGGCAACCAAGTCTGATTAAACTTCTAGGACCGAAACTGATAAATGGTCAAGTTTCACCTAAAACAGTAAAACCGTTGTAAAATCCTTCAAATCCGTCATATATGCATAACTGCATATTTATCAGCAAATTACCATGAAACATTCATCGCTGAATCCGTCATAGATTCTTCATATTCTTTTTCCACGCTGAGATGATTGCCGTTATATACATAAAAAATCTCCGGCTTATCACAAGCCAGAGATTCTGTTTTATAAATTTAAAGTTTTTATTATATAAGATTCTCCCGTCGGAGAAAGTCTTATCTTGGAATTGTTAGTGAGAGTGCCCCGAAAGTCACTCTCATTTTTTAAGACTCTACTGTTAGAAACAATTAGTTCAAAGTCTGTACATAGAATGTCAAGTCTTTAGTCATGCCAAATACATCTGTGATATGATATGTGATTTCGATAACCTTACCATTACCTACTTCCTTGGCAATATCAAACTTCATCTTGTTGGTATTGGCAGTTTGAGCAGCACCGTCTAAGATATAAGTTACCACATTTGTAGCCTGTTGATCCATCTTGGCAGAAGGATACAAGCCATAGAATGAAGGATCAGCCTTATCTACAACAATGCTTTGTCTGTTATTTACCAATGAAGAGTTCAATTCGGCACGTAATGCAGCAGTTACACCTTGTGCGGCAGCACGGTCAAACAGATAGTACGGTTTGTCGAATGCATCAGCCAAAGTGAAATCAGTATTGCTTACTTCGAATGCATACTTCAAAATAGTCTGCAAACCATCTGTTGAATAAACAGCTTTTGCAATGAACGGATTCTCTTTTGTACCCTTAGATGCTACTTTTGCAACCTTAGAGTCAGCAATACGGCTGGCGAACTGTAATATAATATCATCCTTAGCTTCTGTATAAACATTGAAGTGATGATATTTAACATCGGTCAAAGTATATGCATCCATGTTACCGGCTGTGCCATAGAAGCCGATTGTATTCCATTCAGTATATAATGAGCTATTTGAGATATCGGCAAGAGTTACATAGCTTTCATTAGTCTTACCAATAATTTGGAACGAGTTAGTCGGAACCAATACTTCATACCAGTTAGCTTCAACATTTGCTTGTGCATTGTAAGCACCATTTTGGTAATTATAAACTCCCTTGAATGCATCACGCATATCAGCAGCAACAGCATCATAGCGGTCCAACAGTTTTTCACCATATACTTTCAATACATCATTTCCGTCTTTGTCTTTAGACCAAGCAGACGTACGGTTAGCTACAGATTCACGTTTGATCGGGCAGTTAGTAGGCATCTGCAATTCGAATGAGAAGTTCATTCTTGCCACTTCGTATTGATCATAACGAGTTGCGATTTCTACACGGAACGCGTTGTCCAAAGGCAATGCAATCTTCGTGTTGTCACCACTATACTGACGATTGTCTGTTGTGTAATAAGGAGCAGTTACATGTCCTAATTCACTGTCAACCTTGAATGTTACCTTCAATGCGGTAATCTTATCCAAATCACGGATGTTTCCGGTCAGACAAGACTTGCCGGTTGCGTCTACATAATCAAATTCAATGTATTTGTCCAGCAATGCACCATTGTATGCAACACGGTCCCAAGTACCTTGGTTGTTGATAGGATCACCACCGGTCAGTTCTACATTGAAGTCAAGGTCATTGCTACCATATTTCTTATCGAATACACTTCTGTTGATTTCTTGTGGATCGGTTGAATTACCCATGCTGCGTGCAATCGCATCAATCCATTTCATCTTGCCTGCATCTCCCAAAGTATTGAAGAATTCTGTCAAGTCAAGTGCCTTACTCCATCCATACCATCTGGTTTGATCGGCAATAACCGTAGCATTGAATGGCGCAACGATATCTTCCAGGAACTTGTCAGGAACAGTCACAGCCTCATCATTAAAGTTGACAGAGAAGTAAGTCTTACCTTTCTGACCGTTTATCAAGATGTAGTTGTAAATGAACGGAATAGTATTGTTCACTACAGCTTCTTTCTTAGCGATGAAACGATAACCGTCTTCAGTAATCTCCACACCATATTTTCTGATGGATTCATCTGTAATCTTACTCTTGTCTATTTCCAGATAGTAGTCGTATACCAATACAGAGTCTTCTGCCCATTGATCATAGCCGTCAGAACTAAATCCTAGTATATCGAAGGAAGGAGTATATTTCTTTCCATACAAGAATGAGCTTCCTGAAGGAGCAAATGTCAAGCCATTAATGTAAATGTTTTCAGTTGCGTTTACATTGCTGGCTTTGAATGTATATACAAACGGGGATTTTACTACTTCTCCATTATTTTTTGATGTAGCTTTCAGTGCAAACAGGTACTTGTCACCATCATTAGCCTTGAACTGGCCTGCATAGTCAGGACGTCCCTGGCTTCCGGCTGCATCCAAATCCCATTTCTGTACGTCACGAGGCAGTAACCACATACCGTTGGCCGATGTAGCACGGGTAGCTGTAGTAGCTTTGCCGGTCCATGCTTGGGGAGCACCAAAATTCAATCCCCAAGGAGTGGTGTTGTCTGTAGATACAAACGCCCAGTCATAAGCGTCAGCATCAGCACCTGCGGGATTCACTTGCATCTTGATGTCGCGGTCGGCAGTAGGATACATACCTTTCAACATTTTGCCGTTTACAGCTTTATGTCCTGCCCAATCCACGTCATTATTCAATATACCATAATAGATATCGAAATCTTGAGCATAGTTTTGTCCGTTCAGTTCAGGAATAATGCTTAACAATGCAGCTCCACCCGGAATAAAGATAGTTTTCGGCTCACCGTTTGCTTCTGTTACAGTAAAGTTGTAACCACCGGCAACTTCAACCACTCTCAGACCACCGGCAATATATTCGGTATCCACGTATGCACCTTTTTCAGCATCCCATACCTGCCAATAACCAGTTTCCTCGTTCACTTTGGCATCGTGTCCGGCAGCGGCAGCATCACCCGGTTCGCCTTGGTCACCTTTGTCACCCTTATCACCTTTGGCAGGATATTCAGATTTCACACCGTCAAATGCCCAGTAACCGTCGATAATGGTCACAACTGTACCATTCTTACCGTCTTCACCCTTGTCACCTTTAATAGTTTCAATGGTACTCGTAGAGTTGTCACTCCAGGTTACAGTGATACCGTCACCGTTCTTCACTACGTTGGTAACATACTTACCAGCATCAACTTTTGCCTGTAAAGCTGAAAGAGCCGACTTGATATCGACCAGTTCCTTGTCGATGCGGTCAATGTCCTCATCATAGTCTTTACAAGACACAAATGTTCCTGTTGACGAAACCATTAAGGCTCCGAACAGAACTGCACTTAAAAACTTTTTGTTCATAAATAAAGATTTAAATTTATAAATTTAAAAAACTAAAAATTGGTTATACATATACTGTTATAAAAGGACTTCATTCTTTATTTCCAAGTTTACCAGATTCCTCTCGCGCGCCGCATACCGTTTCGGTGTCATACCCGTCTGACGGACGAAAGCCAGATAGAAAGGACTCTTCGAGCCGAAGCCACTCCGTGACGGAACCTCACCCAGCGGACAACCGCCGTTGCGAAGCAACTCCTTAGCGTATTCCACCCGGTAGCGGTTAAGCAACTCCTTCAGGTGACAACCGAAGTAGCGGTTCACCGCATTGCTCAGGTAAGTCTGGTTTGTTTCGAGCATCACACTCAGTTTCTTTAACGAAAGAGAGGAATCAAGGAATGCCCGACGTATCTCCAACTGATACAATATACCTTTATATATAAGGCTGTCTGCCGGACGAACATCCGACAGTGACGAGAACCGCGCCGTCCACTCGCGACCGGCGGCACGATAGAGCAATGCCTTCTGCCTTACAGAAGTGCCGCTCGTCTTTTTACGTCTCAGAAACAGGTATTCCATCTAAACTCGTTATTCGTTCTTATTGGCTTTTTATGCAGATCTCTTAGTAAGAGATCGACAAACAGACGATAACAAGCTTTAAATCAAAACATTAACTATACACATACAAGGTTAAACCAGAGCTGGCAGAACTAGAAGAAATACTTTTTTTCACAATATTCCATATTTTTTCCGCGAAAAGTGTACTAGTTATCAAAACTTTCCTTATTTTTGCACGTGAAATGTCGATCTCTTACTAAGAGATTTATATTTTTTCATCTTCCAGACATATAATAACTTATTGATTTTCAACCATCCACAACTAATCCCTACTTCCTCCCTTAACATATAGTAAGATAAATACATGAAACAAAGATTGAAAGGATTTTTTTACAATTCTTAGTCTTCATGAATACGAGAGCCTTATATGGCCTCTTAAAAAGATTGACAAACGATAAGACACTTCCCACAAAATATAAAGCGCATATTTATAGAGAACTATAAAGACTACATAGAATGCCATATAGAATCTCTTACCTGAAACTAAGGCTTCTCATACAGCCACAGAGCAACCGTATGAAAAGCCTTAACCAAACTGAAATTGCTTATCAATTGAGCAATTTGGGAAGTATTTGTACCTGATTAATGAGCAATTTGCGTATATTTGTTGTTGTTAAACAGAAAAGATAACATTCATGAGAACCAGACATCACATATTTTCCCAATTGCATCCCGGTAAAAGTATCCTTTGTTCATGCTGCATGGCACTGATAGTGTGCCTGTTTACCGCCTGTGACAGTAAACAGCCCACTTCCAGAAAACCGACCCTGACTGTCACCCTGGAGCCCTTGCGCTATTTCACAGAAACCATTGCAGGCGATAAATTCAAGGTAGTCAGCATGGTTCCGAAAGGAAGCAGCCCCGAAACCTACGACCCTACCCCCCAGCAGCTGGTCAATCTGGATAAGAGTATCGCCTACCTGCGCATAGGCTATATCGGTTTTGAACAAGCCTGGATGGATAAACTGACCACGAATGCCCCTCATCTGAAAATATTCGATACTTCAAAAGGGATAGATGTCATACAGGAAGCAGGATACAACCACGGTGACCATCATCACGAAGGGGGGATAGAGCCTCATATATGGAACTCCGCACGCAATGCCTCAGTAATCGCCCGTAATATCTACGCCGCCCTGAGCGAACTGGACAGTGCAAACGAGCCCTATTACAAACATCGTTTGGACAGTCTGCAACAAATTATCGCACAGACAGACACGGAAGTTCGTAACCGGCTACAGAATGCCGACACCACTTTCCTCATCTATCATCCGGCACTCAGTTATTTTGCCCGGGACTATGGATTGAAGCAAATCAGCATTGAAGAAAGAGGAAAAGAACCCTCGCCCGCCCATCTGAAAGAATTGATAGAAACCTGCCGCCGGGACAATGCCCGGGTTATTTTTGTCCAGCAGGAATTCGATACGCGCAATGCCAGACTGATAGCAGATGAATTGGGGATTACCGTTGTTTCCATCAATCCGCTAAGTTACGAATGGCAGGAAGAGATGATTAATGTAGCAAAAGCACTTGCCAAATAATACAGCCTTATGACGAATCCCATTATACAACTTACAGACATTTCCGCTTCTTACGATGAGAAAACAGTGCTAAGCCATATCAACCTCACCGTATATGAGCATGACTTCCTAGGTGTAATAGGTCCCAATGGTGGTGGAAAAACCACATTAATTAAAATCATACTAGGATTACTAAAGCCTATTTCAGGCACAATCCGTTTCTATAAAAATGGAAAAGAAATACCCGAGATAGCCATGGGATACTTACCACAATACAACAGTATTGACAAGAAATTCCCCATTTCGGTGTACGAGGTGGTATTATCAGGGCTCAACAAGCAGAAATCCCTGTTCCACCGCTACACTCCCGAACAGCACGAACTAGTGAACCGGATTATTGCCCGCATGGGATTGGAAGGTTTGGAAAGCCGTGCCATCGGCGAACTGAGCGGAGGACAACTGCAACGCGCGCTCTTGGGACGCGCCTTGGTTTCAAATCCTGAGGTTGTCATTCTGGACGAACCCAATACCTACATTGACAAACGGTTTGAAGCCAAACTCTACTCCCTGCTGGAAGAAATCAACAAGGAACGGGCCATCATCCTGGTAAGCCATGATATAGGCACTGTGCTGCAAAATGTAAAAACCATAGCGTGCGTCAACGAAACGCTGGATTATCATCCCGATACGGAAGTACCCACCGAATGGCTGGAAGAGCATTTCGGATGCCCCATCGAACTGTTAGGACATGGAAACTTCCCTCACCGCATCTTGAAATGCCATCATCACGACGAATAAATCCGATTATCGTGACCTAAGTCTTTTCATGCGGCAGGTTAAGCCCTATCCACCTTATCATTAAGCATTTTCTTACGGCAGGCTTCTACAGTCGCCGGCAGTGGTCCGTACAATCCATTGCAACAGACCGTACGGACCACTATAGCAGACTGTACAGTCCACTGTAGCGGTCTATACTAGTTTACCGTATAAAAGACCTTAACCTAGCCATTAATCAAGCTTAATCATAGAGTAGAAAAAGGTTAGGAATCCAACGATTCCCTCCATCTGCACAAACTGAAATTTCAGAACACAGCATACAAACCAGCAATAAAACATAGAAATTCCGTTAAGGACTGAAAGAAACATTTTCTGCCGCATCCCCGAAGGATAACACTAAATAACAGACCATTGTACCCCTATTCCAACTTTCTTTCGTATCTTTGCGCCCATTGAACGTTAACGAAACAATAATATATTCATGAAACAGTACAAATTAGTCAACAACCTGGTGGGTTGGTTCGCTTTTGTCATCGCAGCTTTTACTTACTGTATGACTATAGAACCGACAGCCAGTTTCTGGGATTGCCCGGAATTTATCACTACCGGATATAAATTAGAGGTAGGTCACCCGCCCGGCGCACCTTTCTTTATGCTTACCGCCAACTTATTCAGCCAATTTACAAGCGACCCCAGTCAAGTAGCCAGAATGGTCAATACCATGAGCGCTCTGATGAGTGCGGCTTGTATCCTATTCCTTTTCTGGAGTATAACCCATCTGGTGAAAAAACTGATATGCCCCGATGACAAGGAGATGACCTTAGGCAAACTCATCACCATTATGGGGTCAGGACTGGTAGGAGCCTTGGCTTATACATGGAGCGACACCTTCTGGTTCAGTGCCGTAGAAGGTGAGGTATATGCTTACTCCAGTCTTTTCACCGCAGTAGTCTTTTGGTTGATTCTAAAATGGGAATCCGTTGCCAACGAGCCTCACAGCGACCGCTGGCTGGTTTTAATTGCTTACCTGACCGGACTTTCCATCGGTGTGCACTTGCTGAACTTATTGTGTATTCCGGCCATTGTACTGGTGTACTATTATAAAAAGAATCCCGATGCTAACCTTAAAGGCAGTCTGTTGGCACTTACAGGCTCCATGGTGTTGGTTGCAGCAGTGCTGTACGGTATCGTGCCGGGCGTAGTAAAAGTAGGAGGATGGTTCGAACTGCTGTTCGTCAACAGTTTCGGTATGCCTTTCAACAGCGGTCTGATTGTATATATCATTCTACTCGCCGCATCCATTATCTGGGGTGTTTACGAAAGCTATACGGAAAAGAGCCGCAAACGCATGAATATCTCCTTCATGGTAACTATCGCCATGCTGGGCATCCCCTTCTATGGCTACGGATGGAGCAGCGCCTTGATAGGCATTATCATACTAGGAATCTTGGGCGTTTATCTGTTTGCTGATTTGAATAAGAAATATCAGATTAGTGCACGTACTTTAAATACCTCTTTGCTGTGCATCATGATGATTATGGTAGGATACTCCTCGTACGCATTGATTGTGATTCGTTCTACCGCCAATACTCCGATGGACCAGAACTCTCCGGAAGACATCTTCACTTTAGGCGAATACTTGGGCCGTGAGCAATATGGAACCCGTCCTTTGTTCTACGGACAGACATACGCCTCCAAACCGGCACTGAAAGAAGTGGACGGAGGATGTGTATATGATGTGACGGAAGGCGCTCCCGTGTATCAACGGAAGGAGAAAGCGACTCCCGATGAAAAAGACAGCTACGAAATAGTGCGTCATAAGACCGATTACAAATATGCACAAAATATGCTCTTCCCACGCATGTACAGCGACGCACACGCACAGGCCTACGAAGACTGGCTGGGCGGCATCAAAGGCGTGCAGGTTCCTTACGACCAGTGCGGACAGATGGTGATGGTGAAAGTCCCGACCCAATGGGATAACATCAAGTTCTTCTTTATCTACCAGTTGAACTACATGTACTGGAGATATTTCATGTGGAATTTTGCCGGACGCCAGAATGACATACAGGGACAAGGTGAAATAGAACATGGCAACTGGATTACCGGAATACCGTTTGTGGACAAGTTCCTGGTGGGCGACCAAAGCCTGCTCCCCTCCGACCTGAAAAACAACAAAGGACACAATGTATTCTATTGCCTGCCGTTGATTCTGGGACTTATCGGTCTGTTCTGGCAGGCTTACAAGACAAGACGTATCACGACTCCCAATGGGGAAGAAATAGAAGAACCAGTAGGTATCCAGCAATTCTGGATCGTATTCTTCCTATTCTTCATGACTGGTCTGGCCATCGTACTTTATTTGAACCAGACACCGATGCAGCCCCGCGAACGTGACTATGCATACGCAGGTTCATTCTATGCATTTGCCATCTGGATAGGCATGGGTGTGGCGGGTATTGCCCAATGGCTGCAAGGCAAACTGGGTGAGAAACCAGCTTCCGTCATTGCAACTGTAGTTTGTCTGTTCGTACCCATCCAGATGGTGAGCCAGACCTGGGACGACCACGACCGCAGCAACCGTTATGTGGCACGCGACTTCGGACAAAACTACCTGAGCACCGTACAAGAAGAAGGTAACCCGATTATCTTTACCAATGGTGACAACGATACTTTCCCCTTGTGGTACAACCAGGAAACGGAAGGTTTCCGCACCGATGTACGTGTATGTAACCTGAGTTACCTGCAAACGGATTGGTACATCGACCAAATGAAGCGTCAGGCATACGACTCTCCGGCAGTACCTATCGAATGGAGCCGTCTGGAATATGTACAGGGGCATAATGAAGGAGTGGCTGTACGACCGGAAGTGATGGAAAGCATCAATAACTTCTACAAGCAGAATCCGGAAGAAGCCGCCAAGGAATTCGGAGACAACCCGTATGAATTGAAAAATATTCTGAAATACTGGGTACGCTCACCCAAAGAAGGTTTACAGCTGATACCGACGGACAGCATCGTCATCAAGCTGGACAAGGAGGCTGTGAAACGCTCGGGCATGATGATTCCCGACTCCCTGCATGGTGAAATCCCCGATTATATGAGTATCTCCCTGAAAGGCAAACGTATGCTGTACAAGAGCGAGCTGATGATGCTTGAGATGCTGGCAAATACCAACTGGGAACGTCCGTTGTACATGGCTATTACGGTGGGTAGCGACAATCATCTGAATTTAGGCAACAACTTCATGCAGGAAGGTCTTGCCTACCGCATCACTCCGTTCAACACCACCCAGCTGAACGCACGCATCGACAGCGAGAAAATGTACGACAACCTGATGAACAAGTTCAAGTTCGGAGGAATCAACAACCCGGATATCTACATTGACGAAACTGTGATGCGTATGTGCCAGACCCACCGCCGTATGTTTATACAGCTGGCTACCCAGTTGATAAAAGAAGGCAAGAAAGATAAGGCGTTGAAAGTTCTTGACTACTGTTCGGAAGTAATCCCAAGCACTACCGTTCCTCACGATTACATCATGAGCAGTTCCAAAGAGATGGCCGACGATTATCTGACATTGGGTGAAAAAGAGAAAGGTGAGGCTATTCTGAATGATTTGGCAAACAAATCGGTGGAATACATCACCTGGTACCTGAGTCTGAATGACCAACGTCTGCAAGGTTCATACGAGGACTGTCTGCGCAATTTCTATATTCTGGATGAAATCAACAAGAGCCTTGCCCGCGCAAATGCTGCCGGCGGTGTACAAGGTGAAGGCGAACAACAGAATAAATCGGATATGGCAAGCCACTATGCCAAGAAGTTTGAAGAGCTCTATGAGGTGTTCAACAAACGTGTAGGCGGCGGAGCAGGCAGAAAGTAAATAAAAGGTGTGGATTCTGCGGTGAATCCACACCTTTATATTTGTATAACCAACAAAAGCACACACATTCATGTTTATAGAACAACCCCCGCTGATACTCCGCTGGCTTTATCCACGCGCCTTCTGGCGAATGGACAAGAATGAAAAAGCGGTCTATCTGACTTTCGATGACGGGCCGATTCCCGAGATCACACCGTGGGTACTCGATTTATTAGACAAGTACAATATTAAGGCTACCTTCTTTTTGGTGGGCGACAATGTGCGCAAGCATCCCAAGGAATTCCAGATGATTGTAGAACGAGGACATCGTTTGGGAAATCATACTTTTAACCATATCCGGGGATTCGAATACCGAAGCAAGAATTATCTGGCCAATACGGACAAAGCAAACGAACTGATCCATACCAACCTGTTCCGTCCGCCACATGGGCACATGCGCTGGATGCAGTACATGGTGCTGCGCCATAAGTATCAAATAGTGATGTGGGACTTAGTAACCCGTGACTATAGCAACAAGCTGAATGGGAAGCAGGTACTGAGGAAAGTAAAACATTATGTGCGGAATGGTTCCATCATTACTTTCCATGATTCCATCAAGGCAGAGAAAAACATGAAATATGCCTTGCCCCGGGCCATAGAATGGCTGCTGGAACAAGGCTATGAGTTCAAGGTATTTGACTGATAAGGCCAAATACCTTGAGTTATTTATTTAGTATATGTAAACCCCAGTTTATTCAACCCATTCTGTACATCGGGATGGCTCATAAACAGTTTCCATAACAATCCCGAACGATAATTCTCTATCATCACTGCTATAGGGCCCTGGTCAATAGCCAGATAACGTTTCGGATACCAGTTATCCGTTTCACTGAAAGCATCATAAAAGCCATACGGGCCGAATACTTTCTCACCCATTCCATACAGATGACGCATTACCTGCAAAGAATATTCAGGAGTATAGACAATAGAGGATAAAGCGGCAGTCGGAGAGATCACTCCCAAATCTTCTTTCTCATTAGGAGCATGTGCCGCATAACCGTTTACCGAATAACTGGCAGTCAATCCCCAACAATCCGGGCCAAAGCCGGTATAATGCTTGGGATTACGGATGCAGTAGGCACGGTTGACCAAGGTAAGATTACGCATTTCATTGAAATAACTGGGACAATATTTATCCTGCAAACCGTTGGGATTCATGCCCAGAAAAGAATATTGCGCCCAGAACAACGGTCCTGCTTCCGTACCCTGATAACGAAGATGTAATTTAATCCCCTCTACCGTATGAGGAGAAACAATCTGTCCATTCTGTGCCCAGCCCTCATTATAAACCGTGGCAGGTATCCCATGAGTAGGAGAAGCAGCAGCCAGAATATACATAATCATACATTCATTGTATCCATGCACCGGAAAGTTCATGGCCCAGCCATCTGTGGGGCTCCAATGCCAATAAAGCACATTTTGCCCGTTCTGACGGTAAAAGTTCCAGTCTACCTCACGCCACAATTTATCAATACGTGCCGCCAACTCTTTTTCATCCGAAGTACCATTTACATAATATTGATGCACAGCCAGCAAGCCTTGCATCAAAA
>ULWM01054404.1_pt1 | contig 12769 bp, 8 predicted proteins | sample 1960331 | NCBI WGS metagenome assembly ULWM01 (sample SAMEA4835812, study PRJEB28245) | human gut metagenome | biome: gut microbiome; material: fecal sample | place: Denmark | collected 2008 | reverse complement strand
AGCATATCAATAGCTTCCGCGCCTCTCACTTCGCCTACAATGATCCTGTCGGGCCGCATCCGCAGAGATGAGCGGATAAGTTCCCGGATTCCGATCTCTCTGCAACCTTCCGCATTGCCGTTACGTGTCTCCAGGCGCACCAGATTGGGAATTCCCTGAAGTTGCAGTTCCGCGCTGTCTTCGATGGTGATGATCCGCTGTTCCGACGGAATGAATCCGGATAATACATTCAAAAAGGTCGTCTTCCCGCTACCGGTTCCTCCACTGACGAAAATGTTATATCCAGCCTTTACCAGTGTTTTCAAAAAATCCGCAGCTTCCGGAGATATAGTTTCCATCGCGATCAGTTTTTGCATGGTGATCGGTTTATCCGGAAAACGTCTTATGGTAATGATGGGTCCATTCAATGCAATGGGACTCATCACAATGTTCACACGGGCTCCATTGCTTAATCGCGCATCAACAATTGGTGATGCCTCATTTACCACTCTGTTACATCCGGCCACGATCTGTTGAATCACATCCTGGAGCTTTTCCATGGAATCGAAAGCCCGATCCAGTTCCTGCAGCTGTCCGTCCCTCTCTACAAAAATATGATCCAGTCCATTGATCATAATCTCCGTAACAGAGCTGTCATCCACAAAAATCTGCAGAATATCCAGCCGTCTCAGGGAATCAAACAATTCCTTACGCAATCGTCTCCGCAATTCCACAGAACACAATTCCAGATTTTCCTGTTCCATGAGAACTTCATCAATCGTATCCTCTACCTCTTCATCCGTATAGTCTCTTCCGTAATCCAGTCTCTCCTGCACCATTTGTCGAAGCTTTCTTCTCTGTTCCAAGTAATCCATTTTTTCTCTCCCTGTTCTAATTTTCCAGCATTGCTATTTCTTTCCTCACATACTCCGCCAATTCTCCTCTGGTAAATTGCTCCATTTCTGTGGGAAGCTTTTGAAAAAAGGGTAAAGCAAGTTTACGGGTTTTGCCTTTTACCGTGTCTTTTTCGCACAAAGCAAGCAATTGCTCATATTGATCCAGTTTCATTCGTGACATTTTATCTTCTTTGGTCAGCGTAAATACTCTGGTACATATCTGCAGTACCTCAAACAATCCCTGTATACTTTCGCTCAGATCCAGTATGACATATTCATATTTTCCGAGTTCTTCGATCCGTTGGAAGAGGTTTCTCCACTCTTCCGGCGGGATTTCCAACAGGTTCTGACCGTTGCGCATCGGGGGAATGTAATCCAGACCGCCTTTGTGCTGGATGACCGTCTGCATCCGTAAAGAAAATTTTCCCGCATCTCCTGTCAGAAAATACAGCAGATCTGCCAGGTCTCTGCTCTGTCTCTCCGGAAGGAGTTCTGAGATCCCAATATAGTGTTCAAAATTGAGATACAAAGTGGGATGTTTTTCTGACAGCAATTGGCCCAGCGTCAGTGCAAAAGAACTTTGCAGACATCGATGTACCGGGGAATAGATACCTATAAATTTTGTCTTATACTCTGCACACAAAAACGGCAATTGTGTTCCCACCGTCTCCACATACAATTCCAGCAATTCCTTCCACACCTTGTCAGCTTCCTGGTACTTATTGATATTCGGAAACTGGTGAAAGCGAAGTGTCCCGCTTTCATTAAGAATCGCCTGGCATGCCGGCTCCAATGTACTCAGCGTATCCATGCAGGAAGATTCCGCCACTACCAGCATTGTCACCTCCCCATTTTTCTCCCGTTCCAACAGTTCCTCCATCTTTGTGTATGTATGGATCTCCCATGGCAGTTCCTTCTGCCTTCTCAAAAACTCCGAAAGAAGTCTCGCATACTCTTCTTCACGGTCGAACAGAACCATAACCGCTTCCTTCTGTTCCATCAATAAACTCCTCCTATGTATAACAGCACACTGCAAAAAACGGGACCGGCCATACAGATTCCGCTTGCCGGATGTGCTCTCTCCTCTGCAAAATACGCCTTCCAGCGTCCACAGCGGACAACATCCCACACATATTCACCCAGATAACACAATCTGTCCCACAGATTACGTGCCAGGTACATTTTGCAAAGTGCAAAAACTGCTGCGAATAGCAGCGCGAAAAATAGAAAACAGAGAACTTTTTCACCGGAAAAATATCCTGCACAGACACCCAGGAGTTTCACGTCACCGGCTCCCATGGCACCAATATAAAAAAACAGATAGAATGCCACTGTCGTCAGTAAAACATTGCAAAAATATTCCATAATCCCATAAATCCCCTGTTCCCACCATCGGAATGCCGCTCCGGCGATCAGGCAGCTCAGGATCAGGCCGTTGGGGATTCTGCGGCTTCTGTAATCATATCCGCAGGCAATACTTAATAGAAAACATAATACACCCTTTATTACTGTGTTCGTTGCATTCTCACTCTCCTTTCCTTCGATTTACAAGTGGTAATGTGGGATGACTCTATCCCATAAAAGAATTCTTTCAGATCTTATAAGATATTTGATACAACCATCGCGATTGGTTGTAAGATGGATTATAGCCGTTGTTTTTCCGTCTGACAAGTGTTTTTCCGTAAAAAAATAATCTTTGGCACATTTTAACAGTCACCTTTCTCATACGTCCTTCCAAAATCCCGCAACTCCTTGATTTTACGGCATTTTCATCTGTCAAAGCATATGATAAACTGCCAGGCCGTATAATACCAGGATTCCCGGAAAGCCCAAAATACCCACTGTCAGAGCCGTAGCTGCATTGATTCCCACTGCTACCGTAAATCCCAGGATCTCTATCCCCCAATTTAGAAAATACATAAAGATCACTCCAAAAACACTCCGCAATACAAGGTTTAAAAACCACTCCGCCTTTTTTCCCAAAAAACTTATGGCAAAGAGCAGGACTGCTGCCCCAATAATCCACAATAGATTCTCCGGATGCTCCATTGTTGTCCTCCCGATCTTTCCGCTGTTTGTTATAATCTATTCCCATTTTTCGCAAAAATGTCTTCCAGTTTTATGTTAGGCAGGTATATTTTCCCTTTCTGCTTCCTATACTGTTAGCAGAAAGGATGGATTTTTACATGAAAATCTTTTTTAGTCAGGTAAATACAAATTCCGAAATGATCGAAGAAGATCTCGCACCGTTGGATTTAAAAGAATCCATAAGAAAAACCCGCCAGGCTCTGGATATCGCCTATGCGGGTTTCGATAATGCAATCGAAAGTGATCTGATCGACAGTTATATCTATGAAATTAATGCTTTGCAGAAACGGTATCAGCACCTCACCGAACTCGCCGCTTCCCAGCCTGTGCGGCAGGAAAAAACTTTATACCAGCATTCCCCGATTCGAGCCCTGGTCAGCCATGTTTTCGGTTAACTGATTTCTTCCGTAAGTCAGTCCCGCATACACGGTCTGCGAATTATTCATCACAGGACCGGACGAATTCTGATCCTGAATCTGTCTGTAAGCATCACAGAGCGGTGCTATAACCTTCCGGATATCCTGCAGCGCCGTTCTGTCGGCTTTTGCTTCGCACGCCGCCAGTCTGCGGATACAATACAGATACAGCCTGGAAAGCTCTGTCGCCGGACTGTACTGTCTGTGAAGAGAATTTAAAAGCTCATTGATACAGCCTCTTGCTCTGCGAACTGCTTCCAAAAGTTCTGCGTCATCCGCAGCCTGTTCGCCGTCTGTAAGATACTGTAATGTCATTTCGTAGAGAATGACCACCAGCTGTGTGGCATTGGCTTGTGTGATCCGCAAGGTAAATTGTTGTTTACATTCTTTTGTCATTTTGAATCCTCACTTCATCGGAATCCATTACTGCAACAGCTGTAACACCTGGGACGGTCTCTCGTTTGCCTGGGCCAGCATGGAGGTTCCTGCCTGTGCCAGGATCTGATAAGTGGTATAGGAAGTCATTTCCTCCGCCATATCCACATCCATAATACGGGAATATGCCGCTGTCATGTTCTCACTGGTAACATCCAGGCTGTTAATGGAAGACTCCAGACGGTTCTGAAATGCTCCCAGTCTGCCGCGGACGGAGGATACATATTTGATGGCACCATCAACTCTTGAGATGGCATCCTTTGCCCCTTCCTGCGTATTCACATCAATATCTTCAATTCCCATGTTCTGCAGAGTAACCGCGGGAATATTAACCTCCAGTACCTGTCCTTCGTTGGCTCCGATCTGCAGACGCATTGCTCCGATACCGGTAGCATCGATCTTCATGCCATTATAGGAATCTCCCTCTTTTGCTTCCGATACATCCAGACGCATTTCAAAGCCGTTCGTGCCGGTGATCGTCAGAAGATTATCCTTCATATCCGTCTTTAAGGGTTCTACCTCTTTAAATCCGTCTCCGAATTTAATATCTCCGTCTACTTCAAAATTTCCCTCTGCATCTTTCTTAAATTTCATAGACTGTATGGTATATTCTTTTACCGGTACATCCGGAGAGCAATAATTTACTTTAATCTCCTGCTTATCGGTGTATCCCTTGAGATCAAATTCTCCGTTCAACAGCTTCTGCCCGTTGAATTCCGTGGTATCCGAGATACGGGTAATCTCTTCCTTCAGCTGCGCTACTTCATCCTGTATGGTTGCGCGGTCATCCTCTGTCATAGTGCCGTTGGCAGCCTTGACGGAAAGCTCATTGATACGCTGCAGCATCTCACTGATCTCTGTCATTGCTCCGTCCGCAATCTCTATAATGGATACGCCGTCACTGGCATTCTGATTGGCCACGGACAGTCCCTCGATCTGAGCATTCATACGCTTGGACATTGCCAATCCGGCAGGGTTGTCCTTGGCGTGATTGATCTTCAGTCCGGAAGAAAGTCTCTCCAATGATTTGGACAGCAGATCGTCATTTGTGGATAAGGCATTGTTGGATAACATTGCCGATACGTTGTAATTGATTCTCATGTGTTACTCCTTACTTTCCGCTGCTGTCTGCGACAGCCTGCAGGAATCCTTTTGCCAGACGGTACAGCTGTTCCGTATCGATCCGACTCTCTATGGTATCTGCATTTTTTGTCTCTCCGGCTGCCATCCTTGTCATATCCCGGGAGCTGACGATGGGAAGCTTTTCCGCTTTCCAGTCTGCAGAAGTATCTGTCTGAATCCGTTCAAGGAATATATCGGAGGTCTTCTCTAATTTCGTAACCTCTTCCGGTGTATTTCCTACGAGATAGCCATCGATGGTGTCTCCCTTTACCTGTAAATGTGCCTCCAACTCCATATCTCCGGCATTCACCCGGATTTCCACAGCTCCTACAGCTCCGGCTCTCTGCTGTAAGATAAGATGGACTCCCGCCAGCTGCTCACCCAGGAACATCGGAAGAAAATATTCCTGCTTCGCCTGAAGGCTCTCCGCAAGGCGCAGCTGCTTGTGTACCAGCTGCAGCTGTTTTACATCCAGATGTTCATCCGCCTGTTCCAGACTCATGGTCTCCACATCTTCTGCCGTATTCTGAAGCATGGTCCGATAATCCTCTGCAAAATTCTGCTGATCCAGCTGTTCCCACAGTTCGGAAGTTTCTGTCCCGGCAGGCACTTCGCTGCCTGCTGTCTGCAGCATTTCTTTTTCCTGCCGATACTTTTCTCTGTATCTGCGCAGATTGCCAAACATCTCCGCCGGATCATCCATAAGTGCCTGGGCCGCCAAAAGATTCGACGCGCTGATGGAAACTTCTCCTTTTTGCAGTAGTTCTGCGACTTCCGGTGCCGTATTTCCCGCCTCACGCATCTGCTGCAGTCCTTCCCGGTCATACGCTGCTCTGCTTTCGCCATCATCTGACACCTCTGTCAGAACCTCTTTTGCCATACCCATCCGAATCTGTTCAGATATATTATTCTCGGACAAATGAATCTCCTGTGTCAGCCCGGTATCCTCCGACACTTTCCAGTCCATATGAGAAGCCCTTCTGCTCCTGGCTGCCGTCAGCAGAGTGGAAAATTGCAACTCTGCACCGGTATTTACTACCGCGCCTACTGCTGCGCCATCCTCTCTCTCGACCTGATACACCATTCGATAAATTCCAATATACGCTTTTCGTTCCTCTTCTGTAACATCCTTTTTCCGTTCCAACTGATATAGGAAACGGCTGTAGTCCTCCACTTCTTCCTCATAGCTTTCGGGGTTCTGTGAAAAATAGGATCCCAGTTCGTCAAAGGTCTTCTCCAGAGGATTTACACCATCCCGGATCATCTGTAACACATTTTTCGGTGTCAGTCTGTCCACTACTGCGCTGACCTGTCTGTCAGCTTCCTTGACCTTCTCGATATTTTCCGGTGTAATTTCCATACTGTTATATGCCAGAATCCGGACAGCCCGCTGATTTTCCGATGTTTTTTCTAATGACATATCTGTCAGAATGTCATCTACATTAGAAAATGCTTTCCGGATGCTGTCTCCCAGATCGCTTCTCGGCGCCGTCATCAGAGTCTCATAACGTTCGCCCGCTTCCTCATAGGCTTTCTGCATTGCAGCGCCTTCCTTATGGAAGTCAGAAACTGTCTCTGTGGCAGCATTCTGTTCCAGGCTATAGGGTCCCAGTACTCCAGCAGGCAATCCCGGCAATTCAGAAGCCACCTGCACTGCCTGGGTATAAGTCTCATATTTCGTCACTGCCTGAGACTCACCGGGAAAATATTTTCCGGCAACCTCTGCCTCCGCCTTTCGCAGCGCTGCGATCAACTGCTCCATGGGGGCTGTATCAATAGAAAAATCACTCTGTAAAAGCTTTACGTTCACTTCTGCCGTCATGCGAAGGCGAATCTCTTCCAACTGTTTTCTTGCTGCCAGATTCTCTGCCGTGGCATTCCACTTTGCATCTGAGAACCAGTCCTGCAGCATTTTATCTGCTTTTTCATAAATCGTATCCTGTCTGCCCAGGTTCGCATACATCGGGGATTTTCCCTCCGCAATTGCCGCCGCTGCTGCCTGCGCAAAAGTGTCCTCCGTGACAGGATAGGAAATGCCGTCCAGTTCCACAAGCTGCTGCAGCGTATCCGTGGTCAGCGCAAGGTCGGCACTTACCAGCCACTGTGCCTTCTGTCTGTTCTCATCGTTTACCGTCAATCCCGCATCCGCAATTACCTTGTCCATCTGCTCCTGCAGTTCCTGCGGAACATCATTATTCTGTACTTTCGCACCGCTGTTCTCTGCCACATAGAGGTTCCAGATCTCCGGTTCCAGTCCATTATCCACCAGGTAGCTGACCGCACCTTCTTCCGGTTCCTTCAGGGAAGCTGCCATATCCCAGGCGCTTTTCAGTTCATTTATATTTTCCTGTGTCAAAGGAAGATCCGCGGAACGGAACTGCTCTTCGATGCTTCGGGCTAAAGTATCACTTCCTACCGCTGCCGCCAGGGTATCCATGTCGATATCATCCGTATATCCTGCGATCTGCTGTCCGGAACGCACCAGCTCTGCCTTGATCTTATCCACGATGGTGACCGCTGTATCCTGATCTAATTCTCTAGGATCAAATCCATCCTCACAGGCCTTCGCATAGTCCTCCTGTGACATGGTATGCGACAGCAATGTCATATAGTCCTGCTGCAACGCCACATTAGCATTCCCGGCATCCTGCTGCAGCTCCATCAGAGATTTTCCTTTGTTGTTCTCTTCCTTTTCTAAAGAAGACATGGGCACTGCGGCCTGCCCACTCTCGTATACTGCCCCGAAATTCACATTTACGCTCTTTTTACTGCGCCATGTCTTGTCTTTGCCCCAGTTGTTTTTCTCTGTCCGGTTACTTTCTGTTCTATTGTCATTTTCATTGATCGTCTGATTCTGAAATGTTATCTTCACGCCTGTCGTCCTTTAAATCCTCTTACGAATACAAGCATTCAAAGAGGTCTTAGTGATATTTACATGTCTCTGAATAGTTATGAAAAAAGATGAGTGCACTTTGGGTCACACTCATCTTTTATTTCGGTTGTTTTATATGATTTCTTAACCTGACCTAGAACAGAAATACCGCAGCGCCATAGGGTGGCAGATCAAAGCTGATGGAGTAATCCTTATAATGATAAGGCTTTTTCTCCGCCATAATTTCTGCGGGAATCTCGTTGCCCCAGCCGCCGAACCGTTCCTCATCACTGTTCAGCAGAAGCTTATATTTTTTCTTCTTAGGCACGGGAACGGTATAGTTCTCCCATTTCATCGGGGTCATGTTAAGTACAAACAGCAGATTATTCTTGCCACTGGAGCATTTCCGGACAAAGGAGTAAGTGCTGTGTTCCGCATCATCCGCGTTCATCCATTCAAAGCCGTCCCAGTTATTGTCAAGCTCGTACAGAGCAGGGTATTTACGATACAGCTTTAACAGCTCCTTTACATAAGTATGTACGCCCTGATTCAGCTTCTCTCCTAACAGATACCAGTCAAGCTCACGCTCTTCGCTCCACTCTCGCTCCTGTCCGAAATCCTGTCCCATAAATAATAATTTCTTGCCGGAATGCCCGAACATGTAGCTATACCCCACACGAAGGTTGGCATATTTATCTGCCGGATATCCGGGCATTTTATTCACCATGGAGCACTTCAGATGTACCACTTCATCATGAGACAATGGAAGAATATAATTCTCACTGTCGTTATAGCTCATGGCAAAGGTCATAGCGTAATGATCGCCTTTCCGGTACAGAGGATCCAGCTTCATATACTCGCAGAAATCATGCATCCAGCCCATATTCCACTTGAAGGAAAATCCTAAGCCTTCCTCCCCGATACCACTGGTGACATTAGGCCATGCGGTAGATTCTTCGGCAATCGTCAAAAATCCCGGATAAGTTCCGCGGATCACTGAATTCAGATGATGGAAGAACTCAATGGCTTCCAGGTTCTTATTGCCGCCAAATTTATTCGGCAGCCATTGTCCGTCCTTTTTACCGTAATCCAGATACAGCATGGATGCTACTGCATCTACACGGATACCGTCTACATGGAACTCTCTCAGCCAGAACAGAGCATTGGCTACCAGGAAGTTCTTCACTTCATTTTTGCCATAATTAAATATCTTCGTTCCCCATTCAGGATGTTCTCCCAAACGAGGATCGGGATGTTCAAATATGCACTGTCCGTCAAATTCTGCCAGTCCGTGTGCATCGGTTGCAAAATGTGCCGGTACCCAGTCCAAAATAACTCCAACGCCTGCCTTATGCAGTTCATTGACCAGATACATAAAATCCTTAGGCGTTCCGTAACGGGATGTAGGCGCATAGTATCCGGTCACCTGATACCCCCAGGAGCCATCATATGGATGCTCTGCGATTCCCATAAGCTCTACATGGGTGTATTTCATCTCTTTCAGATATTCCACGATCCGGTCGGCAAACTCCCGATAATTATAAAATCCTTCCGCAGTACCGTTATTCGGATGCTTCATGAAAGAACCGATATGACACTCATAGATCGCCATGGGCTCCTTGTTCATATCTTTTTTATCCCGGGCTTCCATCCACTTGGAATCCTTCCAGTCGAATCCCGTGATATCCGTAACGATGGACGCTGTTCCGGGTCTGTATTCCGCATAATTTGCAAAAGGGTCGGCTTTATACAGTCTTCTGCCATCTCTCGCATAGATCAGGAACTTATACATTGTTCCTTCTTCCACGCCGGGAACGAACAACCCCCAGATACCACCTTCTCCCAGCTTCTGCATGGGATGAGACTCCTCGTTCCATTCATTGAATGTGCCGATGACATTCACCTGTGCTGCATTTGGTGCCCATACCCCGAAATAGACTCCCTGCACACCATCTTCCGTCGACAGATGCGCGCCCAGTTTTTTATAAATATCATAGTGCGTTCCCTGGGCAAAAAGGTACTGATCTGCTTCGGAAATAAATACCTTCTCCTTCGTCATAGCTGCGCCTCCCGCTATATATTTTTAACTATTCAGAACCCCATTCGCAAAATCGCATTTTCAATGCTTTCCTTTTGCTCATGTGGTTACTTCGCCCTATAAACATTGATAAATGTTCTTACGAATGCAAGCATTCGACGCCCATTCGTCAATGTTTACATGGCTCTGAATAGTTATACAAAATCTTTCTCCGTGAGGATGATCATATCCTCATCATCATATCTCTTGGCAAACAGAACATCAAAGAAATGCTTTAATGTCTTTTTATTCGCATGCGCAATTGCCTCATCCACGATTTCTTTTACATCCACCACGGTAACTACATGATCTATCGTCTGCATATCCTCGATTCTGGTATGCAGTGCCAGAACACCCAGTTCATCGATGGAATATTCCCTCTCCCGTGCATACTGCCTTCCGAACGCTACCAGTGTATCATTGCTGAGTGCTTCGACATCCATGCGGGAAGTGAAGCTTTCCTGCAATTTCTCATACTTTTCCAGAAAACGATCTATCTCTTTCCTGGTATCTTCCAATATAATGACAATGCCCTGATTCTCCTGCTGCAGCGCTTTGTACATCGTGTCCACAGTTTTATTATTCATTTCCGATGCCTTACAGATGATAAGTGCACCGTTCTGCAGTCTGTTCAGGGTCTCGGCTGCATCTTTTTTGTTCAGCGCATGGCCGGAGATTTTGGCAACTTTTCCGGAGAAATTGCTGTCGGTAGCCTGAATCTCCCGGATCATATTTTTTGCAAGGGATAAGGTATCCATGCCTTCTTCACCGGTGATGATCACATTGCCGGTATAGGCAGCCAGGCTGATATTATCAATGGCTTTGACTAACTGTTCTCTTGCGGACTTACTCTGAATAAAGGGCGCATACAGCTCGCGCTCTTCTCTGGTAAGCGCACGGACTTTTGCTTTGTCTCTCTCCACTACGGGAGGCTCCGGGGTCTGCGGCTGCTCGTCCTCAGGGACTTCTTCTACCGCTTCTTCCGGCTCCTCTTCAGCCTCTGCTACGGATTCCTCCGATGCTTCCTCGGTCTCTGCTGTGGTTTCTTCCGGCACTTCTTCGATCTCTGCTGTGGTTTCCTCCGGCACTTCTGGGATTTCTGCAGCCGGCTCCTGCGTCACTTCCATATCGACAACAGCGTCCGGTTCCTCTGTTGCGGATTCTTCTTCATATTCCGCTACGGCAGGTTCCTCTTCAAGTTCTTCTACCTCTTCAGTGTCAACGATATCCGTATCAGCAGGTTCTGGTTCTGGCTCTTCTTCAGAAACTTCCGCAGGAGCTTTTTCTGTTTCATCATTTACATCTGCAATCTCTTCCAGCTCTTCAACTTCATCTGTATCCGTAACCGTATCAGCATCCACCGCTTTTTCTTTTTCCAGTTTTTCTAACAGGCCATCTCTTACCGCCTGTTCAAATTCCGTGAACATGGCACCGGTCTGCTGTAGTACATGCTGGCGGACTTCTTCTTCTCTCTTTTCGAGGTTTTCTTTCTTTTTACGCTCCCACTCTGCCAGAATGTCTTCAATATTGATCTGACCGGTAATCTGCTTCTCAATGCTTTCCGCCTCGGGCATTACCAGGCTGATCTGTCCGTCGGATTCCTGTGCCAGTACATTCGCCAGCTCCTTGGGAGGTTCCACCGGTGTAGTCGCTTCCGGCTCCACTTCTGCTTTCGATAATTCCGGCACAACATCCTGTTTCTTAAGAGATGCGGGTTCCTCCGGCAGGATTTCCTCGGTCTCTACCTCCGGAACCTGAGACAGGTCACCGATCTCTCCGGTCTCACCAAAGAATACCTCGGAACCTTCGATCTGCTCGGTCTCCGGCTCCAGATCATCCTCACTGACCTCTGCAATCTCCGGATAATCCAGAGATTCTGTATCGGAATCCATCATAGGTGCTACGATAGAACGGGTAATGGAGTCCGATGTCGCTTTTGCGGTATCTCCTTTTGGCTCCTCACCGAGGACTTCACGAAGTCCCGCTGCAAGTTCTGCCTGCAGATTGATGGTATTATACTGCCCCACATCCATGGTCTTCACATGAATATCGTAATCATCCTGTACCGGCTGTGTCGGTGTCTCCTGCTGTGCGGGTTGCACCGGATCATATATCTGTGTATCTCCGTTCACCTGATCATAACCGGAATCCTGTACGTAGCTCTGGTTCTGATCATAGCTGCTATCCTGTGCATAACTCTGATCCTGATCATAGCTGCCGTCCTGTGCATAACCCTGGCTCTGGTCATAGCTGCCGTCCTGTGCATAACTCTGATCCTGATCATAGCTACCGTCCTGTGCATAACCCTGGCTCTGGTCATAGTTGCCGTCCTGCGCATAACTTTGCTCATAACTTTCATTCCCGCTATACCCGTTATCCTGCACAGAGTTCTGCGACGGGATATGGCTTCCGGGCGCGTCGAACCGATGATCGTATTTTTCCTGCTGCTCCGGTGTCAACGGCTGATGGAGCATTTTCAGTTCCATTGCCTTAATAACGTATTTTCCCTCACCAAACCAGAGGATCAGTTCATCACATTCCTCTACGCATCTGGCTGCCAGTCCGACTCTATGATACAAATAGGCCAGTTCATATGCCCATTTTTCCCTATAGTCTCTCTTCTTGAGTTCCTCCAGAACAGCAATTCGTTCTTCCAGGCTCACATCCTGCGCCTCATATAATTTATACTGCAAAATGTACCTTCCCGGATCCTTGGGCGCCACCTGTACAAATTCCTTATAATATTCTATTGCCTGCACATATTCTTCCATTTTAATGGAAAGCTCGCACAGAGAATAGCAGATGGTCCTTCCGCCGGGACGTCGCTCGTATGCTAAAAGCAACATATCTCTGGCATCCTCATATCTGCGATTGATCTTATAGA
>ULWM01055699.1_pt1 | contig 12894 bp, 10 predicted proteins | sample 1960331 | NCBI WGS metagenome assembly ULWM01 (sample SAMEA4835812, study PRJEB28245) | human gut metagenome | biome: gut microbiome; material: fecal sample | place: Denmark | collected 2008 | reverse complement strand
ACGTTCAATTCTTGTCTTACGTTTCATTGTCACTTCTGTTTGTTCCTAAGTGACAACCTTTTTCAGGGAAGTACAACCGCTCTTGATTTAAATTAAATCTTTACATGCAGGATAAAATAAATCACATTTTGCTTTGCCATTTCGAGGAAAGGCAGTACCTTTGCACCCCGAATGCCGAAAGCCGGGAAGGCGGAAGGCTTCGATTTATTATTCATTTATAAACATTTAATTTAATGTACAAAACAATTTTCAACAAGCGCAACAGCTTGAAGTTCAACCGATTCTCTAACAAGAACTACTCACTCTTCGCAGTTTTGGGAAGAGAGGTACTTGTTGGTGCACTCAGCGTTGCTACCCTGAGCCATGCTAAGGCAGCAGGCGTAAGCACAGAGGGAGCCAAGGTTGATTCTACCCTCTACAAGGGCGGAAAGGCTTACGAGCTGGATGCGGTGAGCGTTACCGGATCTCGTGCACCGATGACTGTAGAGCAGTCACCTAAGATTGTGTCTGTCATTACCCGCGACGATATTCATCGTGCGGCTGCGCAGACTATCAACGATGTATTGAAATTAGCTACCGGCGTGGATGTCCGTCAGCGTGGTGGCTTTGGTGTTCAGACGGATATCTCCATCAATGGTGGAACCTTTGACCAGATTACCATTCTCTTGAATGGCGTCAACATTTCCAATCCTCAGACTGGTCACAATGCTTCTGATTTTCCTGTAGCTCTTGCTGACATCGACCACATCGAAGTGCTCGAGGGGGCAGCATCGCGCTTATTCGGAACTTCAGCCTTCAATGGTGCCATCAACATCGTAACCAAGAAGGCTAAGAGTGAGGGGGTATCTGCAAGTGTAGAAGGCGGAAGCTTTGGAAGCTTCGGAGCACAGGGACGCATTCAAACAGCTTTTGAAACGGGCAAGTGGACCCAGGCTTATTCCGTAAGCGGAGGCTACAAGCGCTCGGATGGCGGCACGGAGAACAGCGACTTCGAGAAGGGACAGGGCTACGGCAATCTCTCTTTCTCTTACGACCAGCGTTTCGATATCATCGCCCAGTTGGGTATCGCTACCCAAAGCTATGGTGCTAATACTTTCTACAGCGCCAAATATAACAACCAATATGAGAAGACAGACCACGGTCTGGCTTCGCTCAATCTGAGTCTGCACAACCAGGAGAAGACCTGGGAGATTGCGCCTCAATTCTATTATAACAAATTCAAGGATCACTATCAGCTGATTCGTGGAACTCAGATAGGTGAAAACTATCACGACCTCGATGTTTATGGTGGTGGACTGAATGCCAACGTAGCTTGGGCTTTGGGTAAGACTGCTGTAGGTTTCGACATCAGCAAGGAGTGCATCTACTCTACTGCATTGGGTGAGGAACTCGCAGAGAAAGACTACAAGGACATCTCGGGTTCTGACCGTCAATATACCCGAAAGGGTGAGCGCACCAATACCAACATCATGCTGGAGCACAACTTCATCTTCGGCGGTTTCACCTTGTCGGCAGGTGTCTTGGCTAACAAGAATACAGGTTTGGACAACGACTTCCGCTTCTATCCTGGTGTGGATATGAGTTATCGTCCTAACGACAACTGGAAGTTCTACGCTTCCTGGAACAAGGCATTGAGAATGCCTACCTACACCGACTTGTACATGAGTAATTCGGTACAGCAAGGCGACCTCACCCTGAACCCGGAGAAGAACTCAACCTTCAAGGTAGGAACACAATATCGCCAGACAGGATTTGCAGCAACCGTTAGCGGATTCTACGCACACGGCACCAACATGATTGACTGGGTTCAGACATCCGTGACCGAGCAGAACGACAGCCAGTATCACGTGATGAACATCGGAAAGCTCAACAACATGGGCTACAACGTGGATGCAACTATCTACATGAGAGAGTTGGTACCAAACAGTTTCATTACCCGCATCAAGTTGGGTTATGCTTACATCTATCAGGATCATAAGACCGAGACAAACATTCTGAAATCACTCTATGCATTGGAGTATCTGAAGCACAAGGCTGTATTCGGTCTGGATCATCAGATTTGGAACAAGCTTTCAGCTTCGTGGAGCGTAAGATGGCAGCAGAGAATGAATGGCTATCATCCATATACCAAGGTAGATTGCAAACTGATGTGGGACGAGAAGAAATACAATATCTTCGTGAAAGCCGACAACATCACTTGCCACCGCTACTACGACCTCACAGCTGTTAAGCAGCCAGGTTTGTGGATTATGGCAGGAGCCAGCGTAAATCTCGGCCGATAATATAATCAGATAATAATCATCCCAAAAGATGATAAATATCCGAAACACGATTCGGATATCAAATAAAAAAACGAGCCTTGATGGAGGTTTCTTCCTTCCGTCAAGGCTCGTTTTCTTTTATTCCGGCTATTTCCTTTTATTTCAGTTATTCCGGTTTCTGATATTTTCCGTTCACTTTTATCGGTTCGAGATGGATTCCCACATGGGTATCTGCACCGAAGTGCTGCTTCAGTTTTGTTTCTATATGAGTAGCATGCTCATGCGCCTCATAAAGCGAAAGAGAACCCGGCATACGGACGTGCATTTCTATCGCAATCTTGTTTCCGATGCGACGGGTACGCAGGTTATGAATCTCTCCTACTCCCTGCTCTTCGTTCGCAATCTTCAGAATTTCATCTTCCTCCATTTCCGGAAGACTGGCATCCGTCAGTTCTTTCACAGACTGCATCACCAGTCCCCAGGCAGCCTTGATGATAAAGGCACTCACGATGATGGCTGCAAGCGGATCGAGCACCGCCCATTTTTCTCCCAGGATGATGGCACCACCAATACCGAACATCGTTCCGATACTCGATAAAGCATCGCTGCGATGATGCCAGGCATTCGCCACTACAGCCTCGGAATGATATTTCTTTCCGGCTTTAACCGTAAACTGATAAGCCCATTCCTTCATCACGATACTTACGATGGCAGCAATCAAGGCTACAACGCCCGGCTGCTGCAATGTCTCGCCGCAGATGGCACGATAAGTCTTGGTTACGCCAGAATAACAGATCATCACACCCACCACGAAGAGCGAAATACCGATGATGGCTGTGGCAAGCGTCTCGTATTTGCCATGACCATAATCATGGTCCTTGTCCTTCGGCTTATTGCCCAGTTTTACGAATACCAGTACCACCACATCGGTGGCGAAATCGGTAAGCGAATGGATGGCATCCGCTATCATGGCTGCCGAATGTCCGAGAATACCTGCAGCAAACTTCAGTACGAGCAGCACCACATTGATGATGCTTCCCGCTATCGTCACCTTATATACTTCCTTTACTCTATCCGCATCAGCGGAATGATTCTTTTTCGTTTCTGCGGGCATCTCTTGCTCGTTATATATTCTCTCATTCTTGTCCATACTATAAAATATAACAGAAGTCCTTTGCTTCCTTAATAATGTTTTTGTATAACCAAATTCCTGTCTTTCATGAATTGATCGGCAAAAGTACATCTTTTTTCTAAAATCGGATAAAAAGAGAGATTAAAAAAGTATAACGAATAGGGAATAATGTGATGACGAAGAGAGAAAAGCATGGAATTTTGTGATAAAACGCCTTAAAACAATAGGAATTTTGTGATTTTCAGCCCGAATTCCTTTGGAATTTTGTGATAAAGTTGTATCTTTGCACTCGAATAAGAACTATAAACATATTGATTATGAAGCTTTTGCGCAGAAAGATTGATAATTATCTCAAGGAATGGAAAAGCGATAAGGAGAGAATGCCCCTCATCGTGAAGGGAGCCCGACAAGTAGGAAAGACCGCTTCCATCCTACAATTCGCCCATGACAACTATCAAAATGTGGTTGCCATCAACTTCGTATTGCAACAAAAATACAAGGCAATCTTCGAAGAAGGTTACGAGGTAGACAGCATTATCCGGAACCTCACCCTCATCAATCCTTCTCTCAAGATAGAAGCAGGTAACACACTCATCTTCTTCGACGAGATGCAGGATTGTCCTGCCTGCGCCACCAGTCTGAAAGCCTTCAAGATAGATGGCAGGTACGATGTTATCTGCTCTGGCTCGCTTATGGGTATCAATTATCGCGAGATAGAATCGAACAGCGTGGGATATAAGGAAGACTACACGATGCACTCAATGGATTTCGAGGAATTCCTATGGGCAAAAGGTTATGATTCTGCCTTTATAGAACGCCTTTACGAAAAGATGGTCTCCATCACACCACTTTCTAATATGGAAATGGATATTTTAGAGAGGCTATTCCGTGAATACATGACCATCGGAGGAATGCCTGCCGTAGTCAATATGTACGTGAGCAACGGAAACTTCAGCGGCACGCTCAAGATACAGCGCCAGCTTCTTCTTGACTATGAGGAAGACATTACGAAATATGCGCAAGGACTCGACAAAGGAAAAATCAAGAACGTGTACGACCATATTTCTGTCTTCCTGGGACAAGACAACAAGAAATTTCAGATAAGCAAGATTGCCCATGGAGCAAGAAACAGAGAATACGTTGGCACCATCGAATGGCTTCGTGATGCAGGTATCATCAACGTTTGCTATTGTCTCGCCCAAGTATCCTTACCTCTGAAAGGCAACTACGACCCGAAATCGTACAAACTCTATTATAAGGACACGGGCTTGCTGGTTGCCTCGCTAGATGAGGAATCGCAAGAAGACATCAGAGTGAACAAGAACTATGGTACCTACAAGGGCGCCATCTACGAAAACATCGTTGGAGACATGCTGGTAAAGCAAGGCTATAATCTTTACTTCTATCGCAACGAGAAATCTACCCTAGAGATGGATTTCTTCATTCGTGATGCCCAGTCGCTCATCCCCGTTGAAGTAAAAGCCACGGATAATGCCACCAAGTCGCTCGCCAAGCTAACAGCACAAGATGGTAAATATCCCGACATCAGATACGGCATCAAGCTCTGCAATAAGAACATCGGTTTCAATGGTAAGTTTTACACCTTCCCCTACTTCCTCACCTTCCTGCTCAAACGATTTGTGAGAAGAGAAAGATAGAAATGCAGAAAAATTCCTCAGAGAGGGATGATTCTGTATTTACCATTATAAGTTAACGAACTTAAAATATCAATCCGTAACCGTTAATTCTGCGAAAGAAAATTGCGGAATCCGCAAAAATTCTACATAGAATTAATAAAAGTATTCTTTTTGCAAAAGAAAAATGCGGAAATCCGCAAAAATCTTTCCTGTTATGATTGTAAATATAGAGACTAATATCTACCTTTGCTACGTATAGACGATAGTTTTATAAAGTATGTGATAACAGGCGACCTCATCAAGAAATACCAAAACGATGACGGCATCGTATTTATGGACGTATTTGATTTCTTGTTGAATAAGGAGTCTATATGATAATTTATAAGGAAAAGGCTAATGGCAATCTTGGATATTTCCCCTCCAAGATTGCCATTTATCCCTAAGTAAATCGAGAGTTATAAACTCGAATATTTTATGAAAGCCCAAAGACTATCGGGATAGTATATTTCACCCTAACACAGTTTCCCTTAAGCTTCCCTGGTTTCCATTTAGGCATAGCCTTGACTATTCGCATAGCCTCTTTATCCAAAGAAGGATCAACACTTCTTGTAATCTCAACATCTGTAATTCTTCCATCTTTATCGACAACAAATTTTACTATCACCCTACCTTGGATTCCATTTTCTTGTGCAACTACAGGATATTTGAGATTAGCCGCAATGAAGGATAATAAGGCATTAGAGCCACCAGGGAATGAAGGCATTTCTTCTACTTGTTCGTAAATTTTATCTGTATCAACCAATTCCGAATTGCCATCTATAGGCATCATAATCGACTTGACATGTTCCTCTTTTTTAAAGACATAGACATAATTTGTAAGATACTTGTTTTTTATCCCCAAATCATTAAATTTTACGACCAAAGGCTTGGCATCTTTATACGTTACCTTTGCTGTATCTGCATCTATGAAGAAATCATCATTTATTTCACCATAATACCCTTCTCTATTGCCTCCACGCCAAATCCAATAAGGCTTTCGATTTACGAGTATCGAGGTCGGACAAATCATATTCTGAACATAAACGAACTTGCCAAAACGACGTAGTGGCTCTGCAGTCTGAAATCCCCCATGCTCATTAAAATTCTCTTGAAATTGTGGAGCTTCCGCTATAGGCACAGATACATATATGGTAGCTCTTATTTCATTAAAATTACATGTAATAGGAAAATATTCTTTGTCGGCATTATACTTTTCCAAATCCAAGCTCCAATTTTTCCCCATTCTATCCTTAATTGCGTCATAGCAAATGGAGTCAAACACAAACTTTGAAGATTGCTGTAAACGTTGTTCGTAAGCTGTAGTCTTCTCGAATTCTCTTATCTCATTCCATGCACTAAATTTTTCCTTCACATTTTTCAAGACTCGTCCTCTGTCGGTCATTTCATATCGTTCGCGTTCTGATTCTTTTGCAGCATTCTCAATAAGTCTTTGCCAAAACAGAGTATTTGAATCCACCGACTTTTTATTTCTTGCACCTCTATTGTTCTTACCAATAGAAGTGGTCTTACCCTTAACCGTTTGAGACGTTTGCCCCATTTTTCTCATTTGAGGCTTTCTCGTTTGAGCATTGCTACCAACCATACATAGCAAAGCTACTATAAGTAAAATAATATGTTTCATAATTTTCCTTATTTTATAGAAAAACATTAGTACTATTTATTTCCATCTTTATCCCATCATTTTCTCCTCGCGAAAATCTTACGAACCTTTGTCCATCCCATTCTTGAGATTTTCTGACGCAATAAGTTTGGAAGCCATATCCCTTATCTACGATTCTTACCTGAAAAGGATTCCAATCGTAATATGCTTTGTTTATCACTTCTGTTATATCCACGCCATCCAATTCCTTTCGTTCTTTCATCGGGAGTTCCATCACGCAGTTTCCATATTGGTTAAAAGCATCAACGGTATGACGTTCACACTCAGCAGAATGCCAAAACGATTTACTTGGATACTTCACCTCCATTATCAGAAGCAATCTTCTTTTCAACTCACCTGATACAATTGCAGGAAAAACAAAATCCTCGTATGATGTTTCATCATCATAAACGTAAACATTATCACCTCCATCCGTCAAATACCAGAAATAGTCATCACCCTCTTTCAGCATTTTAAATGCATATACTTCTTGTGCTTCGTCAGATAAAGTATCACCTTTTGTAGTTTGTGCTTTTGCTGCTTCTTTCACAAGCTCTCTGCCCCCTTCTTTCAGTCCTACTTTTATCCCAACAAACAGAATTACCACAAGTATAGCAGAAAGCACCTTCCAAGACTTTCGCCAGAAAGATGTTTTCTCCTCACGATCAACTGTGGTGCTTGCCTCTTCAGGCTCTATACTATCTACTTTTTGAGTCATAGACTTTTCTGTGTCAGCATCAAGCCATTCACCGCAATATCTACATTTTTTTGCCACGGCAAGGATTTCCTCCCCACAATAGGGGCAACGTTTATGCTTTGTATCCATACATTTCTATTTGTCAAACAAATCTTGATAAACCTTAGCCCATTCTCGCCAAGAATATCCACGAGAAGGATGACGCTGGCGAATCATAAGAGCCTTATCTTCGCCGCCAGTGCTAAACCAACGAGTATTAACCTCATCACCATTAGCCAGAAACAGTTTCTCACCATCTTTCTCGCCAAGAGGATAAAGTCTATTGAAGAGACCATACCCCCAAGTTATGATAACATCAGGTTTCAACTCTTCAAGAATTTCCTTGAATGCCGAAACAGAGCTATTAAACTCGTCAGAAGTATCCTTTACACCTGGTCTTGCTATATTGAACTGAATAAAATTGTAAAAAGCAAGTTGATTCCAAACGCATTCTCTATCATCTACAGATATTTCCCTGTTCAACAAAGCCTTTGTTTGGCTAGTATAGCCTCTATAGAAAGAGGCATCTTCACCACTTACAAAACCGTCCACAATTTCTTGAGTAAATGTATGGTGACAAGGAGCACCAGCATTTTCTTCATTATAATGGCTTAGTCCTAACAACAACACTTTCTTACCACTATTCAAGAATCCTTTCTCGTAATCCTTACCAACAAAAGGATAAGCATTTACTTGTTTCATACGCTATTCTATTTTAAAGTTATTAAATGTCGGGGACAAAGATAGTGTTTCTACTTGACACTATCAAGTCCATAATGGTTCATAAACGAAATTTCTTGATTTCGGCTTAACAAAAGTTCTGTTTCATTAGTATATTATCATTTTGCCAGGTGTTCCCGAGACTTGGCGGGTTAAGATTTCGGTTTCGGCAAAATAAAAAAGCGTGGGAACTTACCCGTCACTCGTCCCACGGATTGAGGCCTTCGCATTGCCCTGCATTGTTGAACGAGCAACGTCGAAGCCCACGCCGATATGTATACACTTTTCCCCATACGGATATAGACCTATCGCCTTGACGCAATAAGCCATACCAGTAAAGGGATGTGAATTAACACATCCCGAGAGCACCTACCGTTGCTATGTTCTGACAATGCATGAAGTTTGCGAAGTTTCAATCCGTCAAGAACAAAGCGCTAAGTATGCGCCTTTTCCATTATGTCGTGATTCTTACTCAGAATCATCGGCAAATATACGAATAATGTTTGAAAGAACAAAAGTTTTTTGCAAAAAATCCTCATTGAGGGATAAAATTCATCAAAATCCTCCCTCTCTGAGGGATTTTTCTGTATTTAACCACGCTATGCGAAATTTTTATTGTACTTTTGCACCCGTGCTTGGAAAAGCAACAAATAAAACAGAAGAGTAAACGATATGGCAGAAAAGAATAGCATACCCCAATTCGTGAATAGTGAATCTATTATGTCGGATAGCAACTATGTGAAGTGGCTCTCCGATTTGAAAGAGCAATCCGCAAAGAATTCCACTAGCAATAACAACGATTAAGAAAGCATAAACAGAATATGGTTTTAAATTACATTTGGATAGCATTTTTCGTGATTGCGTTCATCTTCGCACTCATCGGATTGGCAATGGGAGATACGACTATCTTCCAGAAGATTGTAGATTCCACCTTCGATTCTTCCAAGAATGCCTTCGAGATTTCTCTCGGACTGACGGGCGTGCTCGCCCTCTGGCTTGGCATCATGAAGATTGGAGAGAAGGCGGGAGTTGTGAATGTGTTGGCAAGAGCACTCAGCCCGGTCTTCACCCGTCTCTTCCCCGATATTCCGAAAAACCATCCGGTGATGGGAAGCATCTTCATGAACATCGCTTCGAATATGCTGGGACTCGATAATGCGGCAACGCCTACCGGATTGAAGGCGATGCAGCAGATGCAGGAACTCAACACGAAGAAGGATACGGCAACGAACCCGATGATCATGTTCCTGGTTCTGAACACCTCAGGACTCACCATCATCCCTACCACCATCCTCGCCTTCCGTGCTTCCTATGGTGCAGCCCAGCCTACGGATGTCTTCATCCCTATTCTGATGGCTACGCTCGTGGCTACGCTTGCCGGAATCATCATCACTTCGCTCTGGCAGCGCATCAACATCCTGCAGCCGGTATTGCTCGCTACTCTGTTGGGAATGTGCGCCTTCGTAGGCATCATCATCTGGGGATTCGGACAGATGGATAAGGATACGATGAACACGGTTACCACCCTGGCTTCTAACATGATTCTCCTGGGCATCATCCTCAGCTTCATCCTGGCTGGTTTCTGGAAGAAAGTGAATGTTTATGATGCATTTATCGAGGGAGCGAAGGAAGGTTTTACTACTGCGGTGAAGATTATCCCTTATCTCGTAGCTATCCTTGTGGGCATCGGCGTGTTCCGTGCTTCGGGAGCGATGGATATGGTGATTCAGGGCGTTTCGTGGTCGGTAGAACAATGCGGCTTGAATGCCGATTTCGTAGGCGCCCTGCCTACCGCCATCATGAAACCGCTGTCGGGAAGTGGTGCACGAGGCATGATGCTGGAGGCGATGAAGAACTATGGTCCAGATTCGTTTGTGGGCAGATTGAGCTGCATCTTCCAGGGTTCCACCGATACCACCTTCTATATATTGGCAGTATATTTCGGAAGCGTAAGCATCAGGAATACCCGTCACGCCGTGGCTTGCGGCTTGCTCGCCGATTTGGCAGGAGTCATCGCAGCAATCGCTATAGCATACCTTTTCTTTTAAAGGTAAAAAAGTAAAAAGGTAAAAAGGTAAAAAAGACTTAGATTATATATTCATCTAAAAAATGAAAATATGGGCAATAATGTCATTTATGAATTAAGCAAAAAGTTTGCCATACGAATAATCAAACTTTATGTTTTCCTCAAAGAAGAGAAACATGAATTCGTTATGTCTAAACAAATATACAGATGTGGTACAAGCATTGGAGCAAACATTGCAGAAAGCACTTATGCTCAAAGTACACCAGATTATATAAGCAAACTTAGCATCTCCCTAAAAGAAGCAAGTGAAACTCAATATTGGCTGGACTTACTTCAAGAGAGCAATTATATAACAACAGAACAATACGAATCAATATCCAATGATGTTAAGACAATCATAGGAACTCTCGTAAATATCATCAATAAATTGAAACAAAAAAATAATCAATAAACAAAAGTAAAAAGCGAAAAGGCAGAGGATCCAGCTTTCTTTTACCTTTTTACCTTTTTACCCTTTTACTTTTAAACATATGGCAAGTTTAAAATCACTCGCAAAGGATACCGCCATCTATGGTTTGAGCAGTATCATCGGCAGATTCCTCAACTATCTGCTTGTACCACTCTATACGGCAAAGATCAGCGCCGCAAGTGGTGGTTATGGTGTCATCACCAACATGTACGCCTATACGGCGTTACTCCTCGTTATCCTGACCTACGGAATGGAGACCACCTTCTTCCGTTTTGTCAACAAGGAGGGAGAAAACTCGGAAAAGGTTTATCACACGGTATTGAGCATGGTGGGCTTCACTTCCCTACTCTTCATCGCCCTGGTATTCCTCTTCATCACGCCTTTGAGCGATGCGATGGGCTACGCCGACCATCCGGCTTATGTATGGACCATGTTCGTAACCGTGGCTATTGATGCCTTCCAGTGCATTCCATTCGCTTACCTCAGATACAAGAAGCGCCCATTGAAGTTTGCTGCCTTCAAGTTGCTCTTCATCGGTCTGAACATTGCGCTCAACCTGGTTTACTACGTCATCATGGATGGTCACGATGTGGGTTATGCTTTCTACATCAACCTGGTTTGTACCGCCTCCATCACCTTCTGTTTCTACAAGGAACTGAAGGAAGGATTCATGGGCGAGAAATGCTCCTGGAGCGAGTGCAAGGTACTCGTCAGGAAGATGATGGGCTACAGCTGGCCTATTCTCGTACTCGGTATTGCCGGTATTCTGAACCAGACAGCCGACAAGATTCTCTTCCCTTACATCTATGAGAAGGGCGATGCGCATGCGCAGCTCGGAATCTACGGAGCAGCCAGCAAGATTGCGATGATCATGGCGATGATTACCCAGGCTTTCCGCTATGCTTACGAGCCGTTCGTTTTCGGCAAGGCGAAGGATAAGGACAACCGACAGACTTACGCTTCGGCGATGAAATATTTCGTCATCTTCACCCTGCTCGCCTTCCTGGTGGTAGTAGGTTATCTGGATGTATTGCGCCACATCATCGGTCGCGACTACTGGGATGGTTTGAAGGTAGTGCCTATCGTAATGGCTGCCGAAATCATGATGGGAGTTTACTTCAACCTCAGTTTCTGGTACAAGCTCATCGACAAGACCATCTGGGGTGCTTACTTCTCAGGCATCGGTTGTGCGGTATTGATTGCCATCAACGTTATCTTCGTACCTGTTTATGGTTACATCGCCTGTGCCTGGGCTGGTTTTGCTGGATATGGAACAGCCATGCTTCTCTCCTACTTTGTGGGTCAGAAGAAGTATCCAATCAACTATCCGGTGAAGGAGATTATGATTTATGTGGTTCTCGCCCTCATCCTCTTCGCAGGAATGACCGAGGCTAACAGATACTTCTCCAGTGGAATTGCCTGCCTCATCAACACGGTGCTCATCCTCATCTTCGCCGCTTATCTCGTGAAGAAGGATTTCCCATTGAAGAGTCTGCCAGTGGTGGGAAAATACTTTAGAAAGTAAGAGATTCCAATCATTGAGATTATATTCCAAGAAGTCCGTGGACAATGTGTAAGTCCACGGACTTCTTTTGTTTATATTATACAGAACCTTCACATGCGGTTCAAGAATAGACAAAAGGACCCAATGTTCCTGGTCCCGAGCAATACTCAGGATATAATAGCAGCCAGCAAGGCGCCCTATAAGAGCTAAAGCAAACGGCTGAGTGAACGAAACGAGACGACTGAGTATTTTGAAGGATACGGCTCCGTTAACCGAAGGATACGGCTCCGTAAGCTGAAGAATATGACTGCGCAAGTGAAAGAAGACGTCTGATCAGGTTCAAAGAGATAGAATATGGAGTTCAAGGAGACTGCTTCTGGAAAGTTGCCACTAGGCTCAGCAGCTCTGCTGAGCCTAGTCAGCAGGTCTGCTCACTGCAGTCAGCAGGTCTGCCGAGCCTAGTGACAACACCTTTTAATCGTACAACAATACCCCCTTTAGTTGTACGACTGTACACCTTTTAGTTGTACAACTACACACCCTTCAGTTGTACAACTATAAACCTTTAGACGTACAACAATGAATCCATCGATTGTTCAACTTGACTTTTTCTCCCATTCTATACCTCAAAAACAAGAAATAGTCCGAGAATTCTCAAAAAAAGTAATCTTGACTCCACTTTAAAAAGTGGATTAAATTCGAATTAAACA
>ULWM01002366.1_pt1 | contig 13000 bp, 6 predicted proteins | sample 1960331 | NCBI WGS metagenome assembly ULWM01 (sample SAMEA4835812, study PRJEB28245) | human gut metagenome | biome: gut microbiome; material: fecal sample | place: Denmark | collected 2008 | reverse complement strand
ATTGACCGAATAGCCGTTGTAGCCTTTGTCCTTTTCATAGATGATAAGCCCGTCGATTTTATCATTGACTACGCTTTTCATATCGGCAAAGTCCTGCTCGCCGTAGGCATTCGGGCAAAGCGCGGTTTCGTCAACCGCTTGCGTAAGAGTTTTTAATTGTCCTGCGGTGCGGAAAAGGTCTATGCCGTACGTCGTGCGGACGTAGATGTATCCGCCGATGATGACTACTCCCAGTATAGCCACTATAACCACAAGAGATATAATAAGATTTTTTATTGCTTTCATAATTTTTCTCCGTCGGGCAGTTCGAGCCGCCTTAAAAAAGACGGCCCGATTGCCTTATTTCTCAGAGTGTCTTAAAGTGTTATCCAAAGCGCAGGGACTACGCCGCCTTCCGCGACAAGGTTCGGGGAATTTATAACGCCTTTATTATCCCTGTACAGAACGAAGGTCGTGTATCCCTGATTGCCGACGGCGAGAGAGGGCGAGCGAGTGTACCAGGTAACATAATCCTTTTGGGTGTTACCCATCGATACCCCGTGGAATTTGGCAAAATCGGATGCTTGCAAGTTTCTTGCGGGATCTTCCGCTAATACGTCCTTATTAAATCCGTACGCCGTGGTGGTAACGTCTCGCAAAGACAGCAAGAATATCTTATCGTCCGTATCTTTGCATTGGTCTGCATACTTGTTTTTCCCTGCGTTTTCCCCGTAGCCGTAATACTTCGGGTACTCGTCCGGATTACAGCTTCTCGCGCTGTTGTCGAGGTGCGTGGTTTGTATGATTTCCTTTTGCAAATCATTGAACACCTCGTTGTAGAAGGTCTCGTTGAGCCAACTGCGTATGAAACTATATTCCCAGTTGTTGGCGTAAGTTCCGTCCGGGACACCCGTCGAATTGTTATACGCAGCAAGTAAGTCGTCGCGAATCTCGCTCTTTCTGTCGGGTTGCATCGAAAAGAAATCCAAAGCGATATCGCTCATAATAAAGGCGGAATTCTCGTTTGTCGTGAGGATTCTCCACTTTATCGGTTCATACTTAAACCAGTACACGTTAAGCTTGTAATAGCCGTTGTCCGTAATTGTATCGTACAGAGCATCAATCCCCGACGCGCGATAGTCGTTCATTTGGACGCCGAGGTATTTCGTGCCGTTATATATAACGATTTTTTGCCACATATAAGTAGTACCCTCGTGACTTTCCCAATTATAAGGATTTGCATTATCACGCGGAAGGGGCGGCGTCCCTGCCATTTCGTTGAGTTTCGCAACGACGTTTTCGTCGCGCTCTAAGGTTTGCGGCCAGTGGCCGAAATAGATATAATCGCCGTCGCGCGTGTAACGAACGGGGTTAAGTTCGTTGCACGTGGTGCAAACGTCGCAAACGTAACTGTGCTTTCCGTTGGCCGGGATTTCCACTTTCGTATTATAATCGCAACCCTCGCGCTGACATTCGTCATACTCGTCCCAACCGGGCAAGCAATCGGGTTCTTTTGCTTCGTGGTGTTTGAGAAGGTGTCCGAGAGCCTTATCGACGTATCTGTCAGACTTTGACGAATAGTCGCAACCTTCGCGATTGCAGGTGGAATAACTTCCCCAATACCCGTCCTCGGTGCAGGTTGCGTCGTACGGATCGTGCCATTGCAAATCGTGTCCGAGAGCGGGCAAACCATTATAATCGGTGTGATAATCGCACCCCTCGTTGGAGCATTTTAAATACTCCTCGTTGCCCCACCTCTCGCAAGTCGGCTCAACGCGCGGCACGGTTATGGACAAATTATGCCCCGTGGCAGGTATTTCCTCGTACCCTTCGGTTTTTCCGCAATAATGCTCGCATCTTTTGTACGCTTTCCAGCCGACTTCGGTGCAAGTCGGCTCTTTTGCGGCAACGTCCTGCATATCGTGTCCGATAGCGGGTATCGGCTTCTGCTCGGTATAAGTACAGCCCGGATTTATGCAACATTTGCCGTGGGTAAGTCCGTCTTTTTCGCATCGGGGATCGTAACCTTTTTCTTCGCGCAGGTTATGATCGGCAAGTTCGCCGTATTCAAAGGTTTCTCTGCCCAGACTGCCGCAAATACTGCAAACAAGCCTATACACAGCCTTCCTTTGGCATGTTGCATTGTCCACAAGGTTTCTGTCGGTAACTTTTTCGACATAACTGTGTATATGCTGTTGATCGGCATTTACCAGTCCCGCAACGACAAAATACGAAAAACTTGCCGTTTCAAAGTAAATATTGTTGCCGTCGGCCGTCGTTGCGAGTTCCTCTACCGTGTTATCGTCCTTGACGTGATAGGTGACGTAACCGTCCGCCTCAAACGGTTTCGGCATAGTGATTCTGACCTTGCCGCCCGGTTGCACCTTTTCGCCGCCCTTGGTAAGAGTAATGTCGAATACGGCAACGCGTGCGCTGTCATACGGCTTATCGATCACCGACATAGCCGCCTTGCCTTGCTCGCTGTCCGCAGAATGATGTATGCTGCTCAGCACGGAGTCGCTTTCAAACACGCCGTCCGCGGTAATGCCGCTTTCGGCAGTCAGTTTGCTTACTTCTCCGTTTTCATCGCCGCAAGCGACCAGCGTAAGACACAGCGACAAAACCAGCGCAAGCGCAAGAAATAATAAAGACTTTTTCTTCATCGAAGCCTCCTTTATGTTTATAGAACACGATGCGAATAAGCGGGTTTTTACGCCCGCTTATCCGTTATTTTGATCAGATAATAACTTTTAAGTTATTTTTCTACGATTTTGCCACCCAATATATCACCGGGATCCTTATCAAGTTTTATAATAACTCTACCGTCGGAAGGAATTGCGAAACCACTTGCGCTTGTTGTGCCTCCGGCTATGATTTCTGTAATCGTGGCTTCGCCCACTTTTGTGCCATCCTTCTTGTAAATCTCAACCGTTTGTCCGACCTGGAAGTATCCCTTTTCAACAGTCGCGTAAATCCTTTTTTCTTCCGCTTCTACGATTTGGATCGGACCGGAAGTTGACTTTTCGGTTAACTTCTCAACAACCGTAATCTCAACTGTCGTTACGCCGGGGGATTGGGGAACGATTTTGTAGTTTTCCATAACAGGGGACGAAATGTTTGCTATTTTAAGGAAGAAGCAATCAATCGTTACCTTCTTTTTCTGGTCAGGGACAAGCTTAGAACCGTTGGTTTGCAACCCTGCTTTTTCGTTGTCAAGCCAAAGTTGGATTTTCTGACCTTCGATAAGATTATCGTATTGTCCGAGTAAAAACGTTTTGCCGCCATCATACGACGGATTGTTTTGATTAGGACCGTAACCAAGTTTGAGCACGAACTCATACGGCTTAATTGTGAACGTTTTTACTTCGGAAACCACTGCTTCCCATTCGTCCGTTGCCGTAACGCCGATGCGGTATTCATACTCTCCCGCGTTCGTGAGAACGTTGGCGACGTTCAAATTCCTTCCCCATTCTCCGCCAACTTCACGGAACTCGACGTATTTTTCGCCGGAAGACATAGGCGTGATATTTTCTACGCCGCCTTCAATTGAAGGGGTGCTTAATTTTTTAAAAAGGTTATCAAAGGTGAAGTTCGCCACTTGCTTGCCGTCGTACATTTTATCTTCAATGCTCTTGACGGTAAGCGTTCTTGATTTCGCCTTCATAGTGAATTTGACGAACGTGTCTCCGAAATTGTAGTTGGCGCCTTCCGCATATTTAATGTGTACTCGGAACGTTCCCGTTTTAAAGTTTATTACTTCTTCTTTTGTAAGGTTACGACTCCAAACGCCATTTTCAAGTTCTTTTTCCCAGAAGATAGTCCTTTCGCCGTAACCGGTGCCGATTTCAACGTAATTTGTTGTGGGATCGGGGATACTCTGTGCGCCGATAACAAGATTATTGAATGCGTCTGCATTGCTGATTGTAAAGTCGACGATGTCTGCTTTGACGATGTCCACGTTAATGTCTTCTATTGCAAGGCTGTAATTGCCCGCGTCTTTTCCTGTGATTTCAAAGCTTTGAACTTCTGCTCCGACGTTGGCACTACTCATCGTAACGGTAATTGTTGCTTCGTCGCCTGGAAGCAATTCGGTGGGTGCGCCCGTAAAAGTATTTGAATTATTGTATGTAGGCTCCCAAGCAACGCTGATTACCATGGGGGTGATTGCAAAGTCAAATGTTTTTGTCGCGGATTTCCACTCTGCCGTGCCTTCTACGCTGACTTTCACGGTATATTCGCCGGCATTCTTCGGGGCGGTTGCGGCGTAAGTATTGTTGTCCGCGCCTTTTGCCTTGAACATAATTGTGGGTACGCGATTGCCTTCAATTACGAAATCGTCTTTCGTAATCGCAAGAACTTCTCCGTCATATTTCTTGCCAAGCGTTTTGCCTTCTGCAAGTTTAATTTCGTTGTCTTTTGCGCCAAGTGCGTCGATTTCTTCGGTATAGCTGTATTCGCATACCGTGCAGGTGAATTTCTTTTCGCCGACCACGCCGTAGTCCGCTTCTTTCACAATTTCTTCGTCAAAGGTATGCGCGGCGAAATCGCTCTTCATTACGTCATGCGTGGGAGCCGTTGCGTCACAGGTCGATTCGTGCCAGTGTCCCGACTCGTCTTTTTTCCATTCCTCGCCGTAAGTGTGCGTTGCGGTGCCGGAAATTGTCCTTTCGGTTTCGTATCCGCATTCACATACGCCCTTTTCGACTTTGTCCGTATGAAAGCCTGCGGGCGTTTTTTCTGTCCACGTGAACACGTGCGGGGTTTTCTCCGTTGTGTCGGTGTGCTGCTTCGTGGTGCATTCGTGCCAGTGATTTGTTTCGTCAAACTTCCACTCGCTTGAAAACTCGTGTTTATTTTTGTTGCAAGCGGTAAGAACCGAAAGCGACAAAACAAACATCAACGCTATCGCCAAAATAGTGAACAGTGATTTTCTTTTCATGGTTTTCGTCTCCTTTTTTCTAAATTAATTTATTTCAAACCGCAAATCGAGAATTGCGTTCTAAAACCGTTGTTTATTGTGTTTGTATGCCTTTGTCGGATTATTTTACCACAACGCTATACTTATATTTAAATGTGCCAATTCCAGGTTCGGTATTGGTCTGTATAATGGTCGTTTTATCTGCGGACAACTCAAACGTTGAGCCGGCAAGCAATCCGTATTTGTGTGCGGGGATTTCTTTTTCCATATCTTCTTGGCTGTCGTAGAACACGATGGCAGTACCTTTAATTTTATACAGCACCACGAAGATGCGTTGACCGCCTACTTCGCCCGGACCTGGATCATATGTCACCGTCGCGGTATTTTTGTCAGCCGCAAACTCAAACGTGATCTTTGATGAAGCGACGAATTGAATATACTGTTCTTCCGTCATTTCCATTTCCGAGAGGAGCGCTTGCTTGACGGCTTCGGACTCCCACTCGACGGTTGCGTCTACTTTATTGAACGTCTTGCCCTTGATGTCGGCAGTCGCCCATTTTGCGTAAAGCGTGAAAACTCTTGCCGGCATATATGAAAAACTGAATGCCGTGTCGGAAAGCGTTACGCCGCCGTCCGTGCTTTCATACCAGCCTGCAAAAACAAAACCGTCTTTGGTGGGATCGGTCGGGGCGGTAATCGCCGCGCCTGCGCTTGCCTTGACGGGTTGCACCGCGCTGCCGCCTTTGCTGTCAAAAGTTATAGTATATTCTGTTTCGGCAACAAGTTTATCAATCTTCTCGGTCTTTTCTCTGCGGCAGACCGTGCAGGTGTAAACCATAGCGCCTTCTTTTTCCGTGGTAGGCTCAACAGTCACGTTGCCGCCGTCCCAGGAGTGCTCGGCTTTGTCTTTGGTTTCCTTGCAGCCCTTGTCTGCGCACGCGTGCCAATGATGAGTTTCGTCGTTGCTCCATTCTTCCGCAAAGTTGTGTTTTCCGTCCTTGTTGCAAGCGGTAAGCACCGAGAGCGACAAAACAAGCATCAACGCTATCGCCAAAATAGTGAACAGTGATTTCCTTTTCATGGTTTTCTCCTTTTGATTAGATTGTTTTTGATTCATATATTTCAAATCGCGTTTGGGATTGGCGATGTGAAATCAATTTTGCATTATTGCAAAATGCGTACTTTTCAAGGCAAAATACGACACATAAAGTACCGATTTTGTCAGTCTTTATTCTTTTTGCTCTTGTTCTTCAACTCCTCGCACTTGCGCTTAAATGCCTCGCCGAGGTCTTTGAAGTTCTTTTTCTTGATCGCAAACCAGAAGATTGCAAATCCGCCGATTCCTGCAAACAGCAACGTTCCGATTACGATACCTGCAATTTGTCCGCCGGACAATCCTTCCTTTACTACGGGAGCATCCTCATATACGGCAGTAAGGGTTGTTTCTTTCGATACGTTAAAGGTATATTCCTTTTTGGTGCTGACGATTTTTCCGGTTTCGTCCTTCCAGCCTTTGAACACTTTACCTTCCGCAGGCTCATTTGCCGTTACGGTTACGCTTTCGCCTTCCTTATAGAATTTGCTTTCGCCGTTGATTACCACGTTATGCGTGCCGATTTTGGCAATTCTAAGTTCGGTGATTTCGTTGCCGTCTTTATCAAAGTGCTTCCCGCAAACCGTGCAATCTTTGTGTTCTTTCACGCCAAATTCTGTGGTTGTTGGAGACACTTCGGGAATCAACTCACCATAGGTATGGTTGTTTGTGGTAGGAATGGTCAAGTCCGCAATCTCTTTTCGGGTTATCGGGTCGCAATGTTTTCCGCACAATCTGCAGTCTCTATGCTCTTTCACGCCGGTATCTTTGCACGTTGCAGGAACTTCTGCAACCAAATCACCCAATTCGTGACCGTCCGGATTGACAGGGATAACAAAATCGGTAATTTCCGTATTGCTTGCGTCGTAATCCTTGTCGCAGATGCTGCAATGCTTGTATCCTTTTCTGCCCGGTGCTTGACAAGTTGCGTACTCTTCTTCTACCCAAGGACCAAAGTGGTGCCCATAGTATGGGCTGACGGGAGTTTTCAACGCTTCTTCAGTTGTTTCGTTTTTGTCCGCGTCAAAGTATTTTCCGCACCCTTCGCATGTATAGTGTGCTTTCATACCGCCTGCGATACAAGTTGCGGGGGTTTCATCAATAAGCGTGCCAAATGTATGAACGCCGGTTGCGGGGATAGTCAATTTCGCTTCGGTTGTTTCGTTTTTGCTTTCGTCAAAATACTTGTTGCAAACCGAGCATTTGTAATACGCTTGCATACCCGTATGTTTGCAGGTAGGCTCTTGCTTTGGCACTAAATCACCGTATTCGTGTCCCGCAGGAATTTTTACTTGTTCTTCGGTAAGCGATTTGACCGCTCCTGCGTCTTCAAACAAATCTCCGCAAACGTTACATTTGTAATGTTCGATATTTCCGTCCGTTGTGCAGGTTTTCGGCTTTTCAGGGACAAACGTTGTCGTGTGCGTATGGTTTATTATAGTTACCGGTATTTCACGCAAGTAACCACCTTTACTTTTTGCTTCAACTCCTATTGTTGTTGACGTTTCATCAATTCCGACAGTCAAGACGCCGTCTTGAGATATTGTTGTACCTGCAGAATAGTCATATATATCCCATGTAACCGACTTGTCAAAATCGCCGTATCCAATTACGGTTGCGGTAAATTGTCTTTGCCCACCCTTTGGAACGGAAGTGTTTTCAGGGGAAATAGTAACCCCAGTTATTTGTCCGTTTTCATAAACGGGAACATAACAATTGCCAGTGCCGAAACCAGTTTCTTCGTAGTCGCCATTTAAATTTTTGGTTTTTACACCTACATTAAAGGATATATCCTCAGTGCTATAGGGCGTGCCATATACTTTTCCTTCTTCTGTTAAGAATAGTCCGTTTCCTAATTCATACTCGCCTTGCGCATTAGGTGTTGATTCTTCGAATTGGTTCAAATACGTAAAGAACAAAAACGGATTATCCGCCGCATTCGTTCCGGTTGCCTCAAATTGAAATTCAAAATATTTCCCTTTTATCGCAGGTTTATTAGTTATGTCATCTTGGTTTATAATTTTAGGTCTTTGATATCCTTTTTGGATTGTTATGGTATATGTCTCTTCGTCAAATCCTGCGGCGTTTTGCAGACGCACGGTAAAAGTAAAAGTTCCCTCCTCGGTAGGTTTTCCCTCTATGTAGATACCAAAACCTGCTTGTCGAAGTATTAATCCTTTAGGTAAATTACCGTTTGTAATGCTTGCCTCGGAAGGTTCGCCTATGCCACTATTATAAACTATACGCTGTGAATATGAAGAATCTACATAACCTACCGCAATATCTGCTTGCGTTGTCGTGATTTTCGGTTTGGAGGTTTCGCCATAAACGTACATCCCCACAGAGATGTTATCACTACCGTATTTATTTGTAACGGTAACGCTGATATTGTATTTACCTGCATCTCCCGTAGGCGTACCTACGATTTCGCCTGTCGTCGGGTTTAACGAAAGTCCTTCGGGCAATGGGGCATAGCCTTCTCCCGATTTATTCGCACGAAAAGTGAACGGTTCTGTTCCAGTAGCCTCAATTTTGTAGTTGCTACCGTCTTTCGCCTTGTATTCTACGCCCTTTAATGCATTAGGGAGAGTGCCCATATGGTTTTCTCTATCAACGTCAATACCGCCTGTTTTGACGATTGTCGGCGCTGTTCCGTCTTCTCCTACCGCATATGCTGCAAAAGTCGGGCTTGCAAACACAATGCCAAGCATAAGCGCAAAGCAAACAACAAGAAGCGTCATTGCTATTCTCGTTTTTGTCAATGTTTGTTTCATATTAAATTCCTTCCTTTTTGTTGTTTTGGGGGCGAGGTGCGCCCTCGGTTTGCCGAGAAATTTTTATCGTCAATTCTTGAAAATATCTCATTGTTATGGTATAGTGATTTATACAATAAAGGTATAGGATATATTTCTTAAAAATATATCAACACTATATCATCATCAAAAGTATATGGGTTAAAGTGTCGCGTGTCCCCTACCCAAACCCCCAAAAGGTAGGGAAAATTCAAAAAAGTTTGGATTTTTTCAAAATTTTTTGTCGTGCACTTCCTGCGGATTGCTTCGCAAAACAAGGAATCTCTTTATGAAAAAAACTTTGCCGATAATCGTTTTTATTTGTATGCTTGCGCTTTTGCTTTTCGGGCGCGATAGGCAAGAAACGTTGCTCAATCCTCAAAAGCCGGTCACGCTCACGATGTGGCACGTCTACGGCGAGCAAGCGGATTCGCCAATGAACAGATACGTTGAGGATTTCAACCGCACCGTCGGCAAGGAAAAGGGCATCATAGTCAACGTTACTCTCATGTCCAATGCATCGCAAATCGGGCAAAAACTCGTCAATGCTCAAAACGGAGTCGCCGGCGTACCGGCGATGCCCGACCTGTTCTTCTGCCACAACTCAAATGCGCAAGAACTTGGCGCAAACAACTTGCTCGACTGGCAGGACGTTTTTTCGGCAAGCGAACTTTCGGATTTCATTGGCGAATTTGTATCCGACGGCATGGTTGACAACTCGCTCTCGGTGCTTCCCGTGTCAAAGTCCACCCACCTGCTCTTTTTGGCAGGCGGCGCGTTCGACAAATTCGCAAAAGAACAAAACGTGACCTACGCCAACCTCGCAACATGGGACGGTTTCTTCTCCGTTGCCGAAAAATATTACAACTATTCCGGCGGAAAGCCATTCTGCGCCCTCGACTATCTCATGCGCTCCGTCGAGCTTGACGCAATAAGCCACGGCGCAGTCGATTTCTACCAAAACGACTGGTACAAGCAAAACGTCACCTTGATTGCCTCTTACAAAAAGTTTGCCTCGTCAATCGCCAAAGGTCATATCGTCGTGTCCGACCTGTACTCAAACACTCAGGTTATGACGGGACAAACCATCGCTGGTATATCATCCTCCGCCGCCGTGCTCTACTACAACGACACAATCACCTACCCCGACAACACCCAAGAGCCGACCAACCTCAAAGTCCTGCCCGTGCCGACTTCGAGTGGCAAAAAGTATGCTACACAAGCAGGCGTAGGGCTTTGCGCCTACAAGACCACGCCTCAAAAAGCCGAGGCTGCCACTGCCTTTGCAAAATGGTTCACCGAGGAAAAACGCAACCTTGACTTCGTCGCTCAAACAGGTTATATGCCGGTCAAAAACGGCGCATTCGACAAGTTGGAATCTTACACTTTCAAGACGGAGGCTTTCAGAAACACTTACGCCGCCTTGAAGTCCACCGTGGAATCCTGCACCTTCCTATCCGAGCCGTCGATGGCAGGCTACTTTCCAAACACATACACGCTCTATTCCAAAATTCGCGCACTGCACAAGGAACTGCCCTCGATGTACGAAAACGGCAAAACCGAAGAGGAAATCACCGACCAACTCGTTGACATGTTCCTCTCCATCCCCGCCGCTTAATCGTCGCACAAAAAACGGCATAATAATATCAAACACGCAAAACCCGCGTTTTTGTTTTGAAATCGACGCTTTTCGTCATAAACCGACAGCAATATATGAACACTCCGAAAATCATAAAACCAAAAAAATCGTCCATGAAGCACAAACTGTTCTGGTACATGCTTGCGCTTGCGGTTATCGTTTTGTCGTTTTTGGGGTGCGGTCTGTTCTTCTTCGGGCACTTCTCCACGGCAAAGGAAAGCGTTGAAAACAATCTTGCATTCCAGATGCGCACTTACGAGCGTCAAGTGTCCAAATACTTTGAAGATATGACAAGAATGGGCAACTCGCTTTCCTACTCAGTTGCCCAGAAAACAGACGCATATCTCGCCTCCGAGGGCATTGAATTTGACGACTTGAACGACGATTCGACGCGCATTGCCGCGCTTCAAAATATACTGTTCGATAAACTGGGCATAGAGTTGATGAAAACCGACTGTTCAGGCGCGTTTTTGATACTCAATGCCACCGTCAACACACATATCGACGGCGCGGAACACTCCAAAACGGGTATGTACTTCCAGCGCGCTTCTCTCGACGAAACCGACGAGACGTTGCTCCTCTACCGCGGCATTTCAGACATAGGACGCAACCGTGGCGTCATGCCTCATCGGCAATGGCGTCTTGAATTCAATCTATCCAATCTACCCGACGGCGACAAGGTGATTGCACTGTTAGAATCCGCCGAAAAAACTCCGCGTCTGACGCAAATTTCAAGGCTTTACGGCACCAGCGAACGCACAATGAACTTTGTTGTGCCAATCGTCGGTGACAACAATAAAGTCTACGGCGTGTGCGGCTTTGAAATCTCCGAAAACTACTTCAAAAAGTATTTTGCACAATCGACACAGCTCGAACACCTCACCTGCATGTTCTTCCCCAAAAACGGCGGCACGTACAACACCGTCAACGGATTTTCGGCAGGCGTGTACGGCGGCTACTATCTTCCTCCGCAGGGAGAACTTACCGTTGAGGATATGGGCGGCGGACTTACCGCTTTGCATTCGCGCGACGGCAATTCCTCTTTCGTTTCCAAGACGCAATTTGCCACTATTTGCGGCGACGAATACGTGCTTATCGTGTCCTATCCCAAGGAAGAATACGACATTAACGTTGCAAACAACGTCATTTCGGTGGTACTGCTAGTGTTGCTGCTTGTCGGCATGACCGTTGCAGTATGCGTGTTTTTCAGCAAACGTTTCTTGCGTCCGCTTCTCAAGGGCATAGAGCAAATCCAGAAACAAGAACACAAGAACGCCGAGTCGGAATTTGTCGAAATAGACGACCTTTTTGCATTTCTTGCCGAACAGGATAGAATCAAAGATGAGGAAACCGAAAAACTCCGCACACAATGCAACGAACAAGGTTTTTCTCTCGAACAAAAACAAGCGGACATCGACCGTCTTGCCTACTCTCGTAAAAACGAGGTATCTCCCGACGACTATGAGATGTTCAAAACGGGACTGAAAACCCTCACCAAAACCGAAAAACAAATCTTCGGCTTGTATCTCGAAGGCAAATCCGCAAACGAAATTATGGAAATTTGCCACATACAACAAGGCACGCTCAAATATCACAACCACAACATTTTAGGCAAACTCGGCGTGTCCTCGCGCAAGCAAATGCTCCGCTATGCAACTCTTCTCAAACAAGAAACTCAGAGCAAATAACATAGTTTTTCGTTAAAATTACACTTCAATTCAAATGATGCGTCATTTTGTTCATCACAAAACCCGACTATTGCAGTCGGGTTTTTTCTATTCTACCAAGATTTGGATATTTCATATCCTCACGCCTTGCGTGCCGAACTCGGGACACCCGACTGACGTTTCACTATGCGGATAAATTCGCTCGTTCCACTATTACGGCAGTCGTTAGCCCGCCTGCCTACGAACCTCGGTAGGGTCACCACAAGCCAATAATACGAACTCAGATAATGGGTTCGTATTATTTTTTCTTCGGGAATTTTTTGCAACAAAACTACGCCTATAAATTCAAATAATTTATAAAAAACTCATATTGCTGATTTTGTGCAATTAAAGCACCACCCAACGATAAGATAAAGCATCATATCCCTATTTTACAATAAGAGCCGCTCGGAAACCGAACGGCTCATTGCTGTCTTTGATTATTCCGCTAACGTACTGTCAACCATTACGTGCGTCGTTAAACGTTATTAAGACATTTCTTGATTTTTCTTATTGTTATCTCCGTTGGCTTTCCCCTTGCCCCGAAAGGCAAGGGGTAATTGTTTAGCGCCGGTTATTTCTTCTTAAACAATGCAATCAGGTCGGCGAACTTCTTTTTCTTGACTGCAAACCAGAAGATTGCAAATCCGCCGATTCCCGCAAGCAGCACCGAACCGATTACGATTCCTGCAATCTGTCCGCCCGAAAGTCCCGTCTTTTCGGATTGTTCGCCGCCGGGTTGCCCGCCGCCGGGTTGCTCGCGCGTTAATTCGGGTGCGTTTTTGGAGGACAATTCAACGTCGAATTTCTTGTCCGTTTTTCACGTCGACGTACATTTTCAGTCCGTTTTCGTCTGCGACGATTTTGTCGGGA
>ULWM01023759.1_pt1 | contig 13047 bp, 9 predicted proteins | sample 1960331 | NCBI WGS metagenome assembly ULWM01 (sample SAMEA4835812, study PRJEB28245) | human gut metagenome | biome: gut microbiome; material: fecal sample | place: Denmark | collected 2008 | reverse complement strand
GCTGCTCTATTATCTTTCTTTTGCAGTATAGTTTTTCGACAAACTGAGGGCTCGCCGTCTGCACTTGGCAGACAGCAAGCCCTTTTTATTAGCCTGACACAATATAACGCGCGCAAAAGGCCGCCTAATGTCATTTTATAAATCCGCCGTCGGCGCAGAGTATTTGCCCGGTTATGAACGAGGCGCTGTCGGACGCTAAGAACGCGACGGCTTCGGCAATGTCCTCGGGTCTGCCGAGCCTGCCGAGGGGCGTGTCCTCGGCGAGCATATCGAGCGTTTCCTGCCCGAGCACCTGCACCATATCGGTGTTTATAACGCCGGGCGCAACGCAGTTTACGCGGATGTGAGTCGGCGCGAGCTCCTGCGCCAGCGAACGTGTAAGACCGATTATCGCGTGCTTTGTCGCCGAATACGCGACCTCGCACGACGCGCCGTGCATTCCCCATATCGACGACACGTTCACTATGCAGCCCGAGTGCTCATGCAGCATGCTCGGCAGCACCTCCTGAATCGTATTGAACGCGCCGTTTACGTTCACGTCGAATACCCTGTGCCAGTATTCCTCGCCGATGTCCTGAAAAAGGCTCTGGCGCGCAATGCCTGCGTTGTTGACAAGCAGCGTTACATTGCCAAAGCAGCTTTTCACCGCGCCGACCATTTCACGAACAGCGGCTCTGTCGGCAACGTCGGCCCCGAAGCACATGGCCTCAAGTCCCTCGGCAAGCAGCGCATCGCGAAGTTCCTCGGCCTTATCGCGGCGCTCGATGTAATTTATGCACACGGCGTAGCCGCGCCGGGCGAGCGTCTCGGCGCAGGCCCTGCCGATGCCGCGCGAGGAGCCGGTTATAAGTGCAACCTTTTTCAATGCTCGACCTCACTTGTTCTCAAATTGGCTGGTGTACAGCTCTTTATACAGTCCGCCCTTTTCGAGCAGCTGCTCGTGCGTTCCGCTTTCGACGATATCGCCCTTGTCCATGACAAGGATGAGGTCCGCGTCGCGGATGGTGGACAGGCGGTGGGCAATGACAAAGCTCGTTCTGCCGCGCGCGAGGCGATCCATCGCCTTCTGCACGAGCACCTCGGTTCTCGTATCGACCGAGCTTGTGGCCTCGTCAAGGATTATCATCGGCGCATTTTCTACCATTGCGCGCGCGATGGTCAGCAGCTGGCGCTGGCCTGCCGAAAGACTGCTGCGGTCGTTAAGCTCCGTATCGTAGCCCTTGGGCAGCGTCTTTATGTAGTGGTCAAGACCCACGAGCTTGCACGCGGCCTCGACCTGCTCATCGGTGACGCCGGGCTTGCCATAGGCGATATTCTCGCGATAAGTCCCGTCAAACAGCCATGTGTCCTGCAGCACCATGCCGAACATCGCATGCACGTCGCTGCGGCGCATTTCCGACACAGGCACGCCGTCGATCTTTATCTGCCCGCTCCACAGCTCATAAAAGCGCATGAGCAGGTTTACCATCGTGGTCTTGCCGGCGCCGGTGTAGCCGACTATAGCTACCTTCTGACCCGGCTCTATATCGGCAGAGAAGTCGTGGATTATAGGCTTATCGGCATCATAGCCGAAGCGCACGTTTTCAAACTCGACCTTGCCGCGAACATGGTCGATGTGCGCGGTACAGCCGCTGTCGTCGGGCATTTCCTCCTCGGCGAGGAAGCCGAACACCCTTTCGCCGGCCGCGCCGGCCGACATGAGGCTGCTGACAGCCTGAGATATCTGGCTCAGGGGGTTGGTGAAGAGCTTTACGTAGCTTATAAACGCAATGACCGTGCCGAAGCGGATGGCTCCGCTCATCGTGAGCGTTGCGCCGACGATGCACACGGCGACATAGCCGAGGTTGCCGACAAAGCCCATCAGCGGCATGAGCATTCCGCTGAAAAACTGCGACTTCCAGGCGCTGTTGTAAAGATTATCGTTTATGCGGTCGAACTCTTTCTTCGACTGCGCCGTTGCGCCGTAGGCTCTTACGATGTTGTGGCCGGAATACATTTCCTCAACGTGGCCGTTCATATCGCCGAGATTCTGCTGCTGCTGGCGGAAGTACTTGCGCGAGCGCGAAACGATGAAGAACATCAGCACAAAGCCGAGTATCGACGAACCGATCGCCGTCAGCGCAAGGCGGCCGCTGGTCGCAAACATTATTATAGTAACGCCCACGAACTGCACGACAGCCTGAACGAGCGTCGTTATGCTGGAGTTGAGCGCCGAGGATATGGTGTCAACGTCGTTCGTGATGCGGCTGAGAACGTCGCCGACTGTGACCTTGTCGAAGAATTTAAGCGGAAGCTTATTTATCTTCTGGCTGATGCTCGTGCGCATGCTCCATGCAAGCTTCTGCATGACGGTTATCATGATGTAGCTTGCCGCGCAGGTGACAAGGTTTGCGCTTATGTATATTGCTAAAATGATGAGGATGGACTTTATGATAAGGTCCATATCTATGCCCGTTTGCAGTCCGTCGCTGATATTATTGGTCAGATCTGCAAGCTTATCGGGCGCTATGATCGTCAGAAGCGTGCCGACGAGGCTGAAGATGAGCGAAATGACAATGGGCTTGTACCACGGCTTTAGATACCGCAGCAGCTCAAGCATCGAGCTTTTGACGTTTTTGGGCTTTTCGTCGGCGCCTCTTCCCGGTGGTCCGTGTCTCATATGGCAAGTTCCTCCTCCGAAAGCTGGCTGAGCGCGATCTGGCGATAGACCTCGCAGGACTTGAGCAGCTCCCTGTGAGTTCCGATGCCGACCACTCGGCCTTCGTCGAGAACGACGATCCTGTCGGCCGACATGATGGTGCCGATGCGCTGGGCGACGATGAGCTTTGTCTGTCCGGCGGTGCGGTCTTTCAGAGCATCCCTCAGCTCGCGGTCGGTTTTGAAGTCGAGCGCGGAGAAGGTGTCGTCAAAAATGAGTATCTCGCAGTCGCGGCAGAGTGCACGGGCTATGGAAAGGCGCTGCTTCTGGCCGCCGGAGAAGTTTGTGCCGCCGCGCGCCATGTGCGCGTTTTCCTTATCCTCAAGCTCGGAGATGAAGTCTGCCGAGTGCGATATCTCCAGCGCGTCGGTCAGCTTGCTCTTATCCGCGTTTTGGCCGAACGCCACGTTGTCGGCGACGGTTCCCGTGAACATGACCGCCTTCTGCGAGACGTAGCCTATCTTTGCATAAAGCGCTTCGAGGTCGTATTCCTTGACGTTCACGCCGTCAACGAGCACCTCGCCCTCGCTTGCGTCATAAAACCTCGGTATGAGGTTCATGAGCGTCGTTTTGCCGGAGCCGGTGGAGCCGATGAACGCGACCGTTTCGCCCCTGTCGGCTTTGAAGCTCACGTCGCTTATGACGCTGCCGCTGCCGCCGGGATAGGTGAAGCTTACGTTTTTAAACTCGACCGTTCCGCGCACGCCGCCGGGATCGGTGACAGAGCCGCTTACGACCTTAGGCTCGGTAGCAAGCACCTCGCTTATACGCTTTGCGGCCTCCAGCGCGCGCGGCATGATAATAATGACCATGACGATCATGATAAAGCTCATTATGACCTGCATCGCGTAGGACATGAAAACGATCATATCCGCAAAGATACCGACGCGCGCGGCAACGGATGCCGCGCCGTTTATGGCAACGGTATTTATCAGCACCGCGCCTATCCAGTAGATCGACATGTTAAGGCAGTTCATGACAAGGCTCATGAACGGGCTTAAAAGCGTCATGGTGCGGTTTGCAAACAGCGAGTTGTTAAGAAGCTCGGTGTTGACCTTTTCAAACTTCTTTTCCTGATATTCCTCGGCATTGTACGCATGCACGACGCGGATGCCGGTGAGATTTTCGCGCGCGGACTGGTTGAGCGAATCCTGAAGCCACTGGATGCGCTTAAAGCGCGGAAACGTGCGCACGACGGCAACGCTCAGTATCGCAACAAGCAGCACGACCGCGATGCCCGTTGCCAGCGACCACTGCCATGCCTTGCCGGCGATCTTCATTATCGCCCAGACGGCCATGAGCGGCGCCTTGACAACGACCTGAAGCGACAAAACGACCAGCATCTGCACCTGAACAACGTCGTTTGTCGAACGGGTTATAAGGCTCGCGGTCGAAAAAGCGTTTATCTCCTCGAGAGTAAAGCTCTCGACCTTGTAGAACATTTCTTTTCTCAGACGCTTTGAGAAATTCGCCGCGATGCGCGAGGCAAAAAAGCACACCGCGATCGACGAGACAAGACTTCCGAACGCGCACAGCAGCATCATTCCGCCGGCGCTCCAGACATCGCCCATCGCGCTGCCCGGAGTTTCGATAAGCGTCGTTATCTCGGACATATAATCGGGTATCATAAGCTCAATAACGACCTGAGCACATACAAAAACAAGGCTGAACAGGCAAAACAGCCATTCCTTCGCTCTCAGATACCTGAACAGTTTCAAAAGCTTCAGCATTTAGCGGCAGCATCCTCCTTTTCGCCGGTCTCGCCCTCGCGCAGCTTTTCCTCGATCATGCCCTGTGCAAGAGCGGCGGTCTCCTTCGTTTTGTGTTCCTTGACGTATTCGGCATCAATAACGCCGACAATGTCTATGTATATATTCGTCTTTTTAAGAGGGAAATTGTGAACGACCCTGTCGGTATTGCGCAGCGCAACGCACACGACGGGGACGTTCGCTCTCTGCGCGATCTTGAACGAGCCTGCGTGAAACGGCAGCATATCCTCCTGCTTGCTGCGCGTGCCCTCGGGATAAATGACAACGGAGGCATAGTCCTTGTCGATATACTCGGTCGCCGCCTTGACGGTTTTGAGCGCTTCGCGGTTATTTTCCCTGTCAAGCGGCAGGCATCCGCACTTGTGCATGACCTTGCCGATGATGGGGATCTTCAGATTGCCCGGCTTTGATACGAAGGTAAGCTCCTCCTTGGGCATCTTGTGTACCATGACGACGGGATCGGCAAGCGAGCGATGGTTTGCCACCATAAGATAGCGCGTATCCTTCGGGATAAGCTCCGTTCCCGTTATCGAGACATCCGCGCGCGCATAGAAGCACAGGAGGTCCGCCACGGCGTGCAGATGCCACAGCCAGAATTTCGACGGCTTTTCCTGCGGCTTGCTCTTTCTTATGAAAAGCTCGGTTGAGATCAGCATTATGAGCGCATAGGCGATGTGAGCGCCGAAGAAATATTCAAGAAAGCGCAGCAGCAGTATGCCCGTTGTCTCCAGGGCATTGCCCGTCTGTCCGGCAATGAGCGTGTGCAAAACGGAGCCTCCGGCTCCTATAGCGGCAAATATTTTAAGAAGCATGAACAAGCCTCCCGGTTCGAACTTAAAAATATATGATGTTTATTCATTTTACCACGAGTTCGTGATTTTCCAACATTAATTTTTTGAACATTTTAATAATTTTTAACTTTTTAGTTTCAATGTAAAAACACATTTTTCGACTTTTCACGGAAGAATGCCCAAAATCGGGGTAACTTTGTTATATAAATATCAGTGTTTTGACCTTCTTCGATGCATTTTTGTGTGTTTTGCACACCTTGAGCACTAAAATCGCGCATCTTTCGTAAAAATTGATAAATTTGTTGAAATTGAACGAAAGGCGCTAATTTTAAAATTGATTTTTGCCCCATAATAGTATAAAATACATAAACGAGTTGTTAACGGCTTATAAACACCGTATCCGTTGCGACTCCCAGTTCAGTAATCAATTTAATAGGAGTGAATTTTATGGAATCCCTTAAGTTCCTGGCACCTGCTCTCGCAGTGGTCGCTCTGCTGTTTGCTTTCTATAAGATAGCATTCGTCTCCAAGCAGGACGCAGGTACCGAGCGCATGAAGGAAATCTCAGCGGCTATCAACGATGGCGCAAAGGCTTTCCTTTTTGCAGAGTACAAGATCCTTGCGATCTTCGTAGTCGTTCTGTTTATTGCCATCGGCCTCGGTCTGGGCAGCTGGATCACCGCACTGTGCTTCCTGTTCGGTGCTCTGTTCTCCATCCTTGCAGGCTACATCGGCATGAATGTTGCAACCAAGGCTAACGTCCGCACCGCAAACGCAGCACGCACAAGCGGCATGAACAAGGCTCTGTCGATCGCATTCTCCGGCGGCTCTGTCATGGGCATGTGCGTTGTCGGCCTTGGCCTTCTCGGCGCATCCGTCCTGTTCCTCATTTTCGAGGACACCAACGTTCTGTTCGGCTTCTCCCTCGGCGCAAGCTCGATCGCTCTGTTTGCCCGTGTCGGCGGCGGTATCTACACCAAGGCTGCTGACGTCGGCGCAGACCTCGTCGGCAAGGTCGAGGCAGGCATCCCCGAGGACGACCCCCGCAACCCTGCAGTTATCGCAGATAACGTCGGCGACAACGTAGGCGACGTTGCAGGTATGGGCGCTGACCTGTTCGAGAGCTATGTCGGCGCTATCATCTCCGCAATGACCCTCGGCGCAGTTGTCGTTGCTCAGTTCGGCGATCTGTCCGTTATCTTCCCGCTGGTCATCGCGGCATGCGGTATCCTCGCATCCGTTATCGCGACCTTCTTTGTCCGCGGCAAGGAAGGCTCCAACCCCCACAAGGCACTGAAGATGGGCTCGTATGTTTCCGCCCTTCTCGTTGTTATAGCCGCCATCACCCTCAGCAAGGTCATGCTCGGCAGCTACGGTCCTGCTATCGCGATCGTTGCAGGTCTGGTCGTCGGCCTCGTTATCGGCATCGTCACCGAGGTCTACACCTCCGGCGATTACAAGTTCGTTAAGAAGATCGCTCAGCAGTCCGAGACCGGTTCGGCAACCACCATCATCTCCGGCACCGCAGTCGGCATGATGTCCACCTGGGTCCCCGTCATCCTCATCTGCGTAGGCATCTTCCTTGCTTACAAGTTTGCAGGCCTGTACGGCATTGCTCTTGCGGCAGTCGGCATGCTCTCCACCACCGGCATCACCGTCGCGGTTGACGCTTACGGCCCCATCGCCGACAACGCCGGCGGCATCGCAGAGATGAGCGGCCTTGACCACTCCGTGCGTGAGATCACCGACAAGCTCGACGCAGTCGGCAACACCACCGCAGCAATGGGCAAGGGCTTCGCGATCGGCTCTGCCGCTCTGACCGCACTTGCTCTGTTCGTTTCCTTCACCCAGGCTACCGGCCTGACCGCAGACCAGGTCGCACTGACCAGTCCCACCGTCGTTATCGGTCTGCTCATCGGCGGCATGCTCCCGTTCGTGTTCTCGGCAATGACCATGGACTCCGTTTCCAAGGCCGCTTACAGCATGATCGAAGAGGTTCGCCGTCAGTTCCGCGAGATCCCCGGTATCATGGAAGGCAAGGCAAAGCCCGACTACAAGACCTGCGTTGCTATCTCCACCACCGCTGCTCTTAAGGAAATGCTCGTTCCCGGCATCATGGCAGTCGTTGCACCTCTGGCAGTCGGCCTCATCCTCGGCTCGACCGCTCTTGCAGGTCTGCTGGCAGGCTCCCTCGTTTCCGGTGTTATGATGGCAATGTTCATGTCCAACGCCGGCGGCGCATGGGATAACGCAAAGAAGTACATCGAGGAAGGCCACCACGGCGGCAAGGGCAGCGATGCTCACAAGGCAGCCGTCGTCGGCGACACCGTAGGCGATCCGTTCAAGGATACCTCCGGCCCGTCGATCAACATCCTCATCAAGCTCATGACTGTCGTTTCCACCGTTTTCGCAGCTATCTTCACTGCAAACGGCCTGTTCTGATAATCAAAAGGCTCACCGCCCTGCATCCTATATCCTATGGATGCAGGGCGGTTTTTACACTTTAATCATACTTTATTAACAAAAAAGCGCGGTTTTTATGGCATAATAAGCGCAGTTCATAATACAAATGCGCCCGGCTTGACAGTGGGTGTATAATATTATGGTAAACTAAAAGTATTGGAGATCATTATGCTGAAGATAAAAATGAAAAAGTTTTTTGCTTTCGCGATGGCTCTGGTCATGACGATGAGCGTTATGCTCTCGTGCATGTCCGTTTCGGCATTCGCCGTGTCGCAGTCGGAGATAGACGCGCTCAAGTCTCAGAAGTCTCAGCTTTCGAGTCAGAAGAGCAGCCTCCAGTCTACGATCAACTCTCTTCAGAGTCAGCAGAGTGACCAGATAGCGCTGAAAAACGCGCTTGACGAGAAAAACGCCATCACCGTAAAGCAGATCCTTAATCTAAACGAGCAGATAGATCTGCACACCGAGCTTATCGAGCAGAAGACCGCCGAGGTCGAGGAAGCTCAGAAAGTTGCCGACGCTCAGCTTGAAAAATACAAGGTTCGCGTTCGTGCAATGGAGGAATCGGGCAGATACAATTATTTCGAGGTCCTGTTCGGCGCCAGCAGCATCGGCGAGTTTTTGAGCCTTATTGATGATATCGGCGATATCATGAAAAGCGACAAGGAACTTGAGGATGCTTACCGCCAGTCCGTTGACGACCTCAAGGCCGTAAAGGCAGAGTATGAGCAGGCCAAGGCCGAGATGGAAGACAGCAAGGCAGAGCTTGAGACTCTCAAGGCCCAGCAGGAAAAGGACATCGCCCAGGCCAATGCTGTTATCGCTTCGCTTCAGGGCGATATAAGCTCCAACTCCTCGCTGCTCAGCGAGCTTTCCGCGCAGGAAAAGGCTCTTAACGCCGATATTCAGGCGAAGATCGCCGAGCTGAACAAACAGCAGCAGCAACAGCAGGGCGGCGGAAGCAGCGGCGGCGGTAGCACTGTCGGCACCGGAAACCTCGTTTGGCCGAGCTACTGCACCTACATAACAAGCCGTCAGGGTCCGCGCACCCACCCCATCACGGGCGAGTACAAAAACCACGGCGGCACCGACATCGGCGCAAGCTACGGCAGCGCGATCTACGCAGCCGACTCCGGCACGGTAGTGCGCTCGGCCGACGGCTGGAACGGCGGCTGGGGCAACTACGTCATGATCGACCACGGCAACGGCATGCAGACGCTTTACGCGCACATGTCCTCGCGCGCAGTCTCCGTCGGCCAGACCGTTTCGCGCGGCCAGACCATCGGCTATGTCGGCTCGACCGGCATGTCAACCGGCCCGCATCTGCATTTTGAGATGTACATAAACGGCTCGAGGATCGATCCGCAGACGCGCTATCCCGGCGTAAGCTTCACTTACTCGGCAAACGCTTGATGTAAATACGCATTTAAAAATCCCGAAGGAAAATTCCTTCGGGATTTTCTTATATTCATTAGGGATGGGGCTTACCCTCACGGTAGGCCGCCATGATATCGCGGAAAACCTCGCCGTTGGAGGGCGGAGTCCAGGTGATGGCGTTTGCACCGGCATCAATGGTCTTCATGATGCTCTCTTCCGTCGGGCCGCCGGTCGCAATGACGGGAACATCGGGGTGTGCGTCCTTTATCCTGCGGACCAGATCCGGCGTATCTGCCGCCGCGGAGACATTGAAGATATCCGCACCGGCCTTCAGGCGGGCTTCAAAATCCGTTTCCTTTCTCGCGACCGTCACTACCACGGGGATATCGACCGTGTGACGCACGAGCGACAGCACCTCGTTCGAGGTAGGGTCATTGAGCACGACGCCGGTCGCGCCCTGCATCTCGGCAAACATGGCAAGGTTTATCGCCCTCTGTCCCTGCGTGAGTCCGCCGCCGACGCCGGAGAACACGGGGATATCCGCCGCGGTGAGCAGCGCCTGGGTTATGACGGGCTGCGGCGTGAAGGGATACACCGCCAGGATCGCGTCGGCGTTGACGTTTCTGATGATGCTCAGATCGGTCGAGAACACGAGCGATTTGATGCGCTTTCCGAAAACGATTATACCGCTGCATTTGTAAATGCATTCGGGCACACGAAGTGCGAACTTACGCAGCGTACCATCAACTCGGTTGGGCAGTTTTTTCTCAATTGATACTTCGTCATGCATAATTTTCACTCTCCAATATTCTTTTAAATGCCTCGGCTCCGACAAGCAGCACTTCCTCATCGAAATCAAATTTACTGCTGTGCAGAGGGGCTCCTCCCCTGCCGCCGTTCACGCCGAGGAACATGAACATACCTTCGACTTCCTGCTGATATTCGGCGAAATCCTCCGCCGCCATGACAGGCTCGACGAGAACGACATCGTCCATAGAATCGAGCACAGTGTAAAACTTATCGACCAGTGCACGCGGATTTGCAACATAGGGATAGTGAACGATCGTCTGCATGGAGATGCCGGCTCCCGTTGCCATCTCAAGACCCTTGAGCAGTGCAATTATCTGACGCATGAGCTTATCGTAAAGCTCGTTGCTGAAAACGCGCAGAGTTCCGCTCATGGTGACCTCCTCGGCAATGACGTTGTGCGACGTTCCGCCGACGATCTTGCCGAGGGTCAGCAGTGCATCCTGATGCGGATCGACGTCGCGCGTTATGACCGACTGTATCATAGTTATAAGCTCGGCTGCGACTACGATCGCGTCAATGCCCATCTGCGGCGTTGACGCATGGGCGCTTTTGCCGTGGACCTTGATCTCAAAATCGCTTGTCTGTGCCATGAGGTTCGACCAGCGTATGCCGATCTTGCCGCCGGGCACTGTCGGCCACAGGTGCAGACCGTAGATGCGATCGACCTTCGGCGAAACGAGCGCGCCCTCGTCGATCATTTTTCGCGCACCGCCCCAGCCCTCTTCGCCGGGCTGGAACAGCAGCACGACGTTGCATTTGAGCTTATCGCGGTTGAGCGATATCCACTTTGCCAGAAGCAAAAGGATCGTCATATGTCCGTCGTGGCCGCAGCCGTGCATCACGCCCTTGTTGCGCGAGCGGAAGCGGAATTTATTCTCCTCAGTGTTTTTCATCCCGTCCATATCGGCGCGGAAGGCTATCGTGCGGTCTGCGCCCTTGGCGTAAAACACCGCCTTGAGTCCCACTTCGGCGAGCACCTTCAGCTCATCGGGGCGGCATGCTTCGATTATCGGCTTTATGTATTCGTGCGTTTTGTGAAGCTCGAAGCCGATCTCGGGTATTCTGTGCAGGTCGCGGCGTATCTTGACGCAGTCGTCCTTCATGCTGAGTATCTGTTCGCTTATCTGCATTTAGTTATTTCTCCGTTGCAATAAGTATCTTGTATCCCTCGTTTTTTATGCGCACATCCGACTTTTCCTTGCAAAGCCTGTACACAACATATGCGTCACCGCACGCGCCGGTGAGGCTGACGATGAATATGGCATAGCACTGCCAGAACAGCTTGTCGGGCAGGATTATCATAAGTATGAGCAGCACAAGGCAGACCGCAGCCGCCGGAGCAAGGCTCATTATCAAGTAGCTGCGCTTATCCAGCCAGCACTTGTATTCTATATATGCGCTCATCCTGCCGCGCACGACGCGCGCAGGCTTGCCGGTGAGCTTGCCGATGATAATACATTTTAAATGTTCCTGCCCGACAAGGCAGAAAGCCGTTATCAGCATGATGAGCACGAATCTTCCCAACAGCGCAAACACACCCGATGCATCAAACAGCAGGCTTATGTCTTTGAGCAGACAGCAGACCACCGTGAGCGCCACGGCGACGGCTGCGGCTGCGGCATACAGCCGAAGGCTCAGCTTTTTATCGCCGTCAAGGTCTATCGTCCCGGTCGTGTATCCCGAGGGCAGCTTGTTTTCAAACGTCATAGTCACCGCATTTCCGGCAGCGGTATGCTCTTATTGAGCAGGACCTTGCCAAAACACATGAGCGTTATGCCAGAGCTTGCAGAGACGGTCACGTCGGCGTCGCTCCTGTCGCGGTTTGCCGAGAAAAGATAGACGTTTCCGCTGTAATCCTGGCAATACTGCTTGCACTTCATGTCGCCGTCAACGAAGAACAGGCCGACGTCGCCGTCGTGGATAATGGCTCCGCGCTTGCACAGCGCAACGTCGCCGTCGTGGATATACGGCTCCATACTGTCGCCTGCTATGCGCACGGCAAAATCGGCAGCGCTGCCTTTTTCGACCGCATAGTCCTCATAATCGTCGCCGAGGGCGGGCGATGCGTAGCCTGCCGCGGCCGGTGTGAGGTAAAGAGGTATTATCTTGCTTTCGGGCGAATTTACGCTCGGCTTTTCCTCGCGGCGCGACAGCTCATGGTCGATGACCATATTTACAAGCTCCCTGCTGCTTTCGCTCAGTCGCCTGTATTTGCCGATAAACTGCCACTCGCGCAGGTCCGGCATTTTAGGCAGCGCATTATCCTCGCACAGCCGCTCGACCGGAACGTTGAGCAGCTTGCAGATATGCATCATCATGTCGAAATCGACCTTCTGATTATCGCGCTTTACCATGCTGTAAAGCGTCTGTGCGGAAACGTTCAGCCTCCGGGCAAGCTCGCTGATGCTTATGCCCTGCTCCTGAAGTATCTCCTTGAGCATTGAGCCTCTCAAGCAGCACACCTCCTACATTACATTAAGTATAGCATAGCATCCCGCAAAGATTATGTCAAGGAATAAGCTATTTTATTAAAATTATGTGTATGCGGATTTGACACGGGGCACCATATTGGCGTATCATTTTGACGTATAAACATTTACCCTCGCGTTTGGAGTGAAAGTAATGAAGCATAAGGATATCCGCCGACACGACATGCACCGCATTGCGCTCGAGCGTGAGCTGCTCTGGCTCGGCATAGCGCTTGCGCTGTACATTGCCGCCTCGGCAGTGGGCGCCGTGTATGTCAATCTGCCTAAATGGGCAACGCTCATTTTGGCGATCGTGCCCATTGTCGTTGCCGCAGTCACGCCGCTGCGCAATGCATTCGGAAAAATTTTCGGCGGCAAGGTGCTGTCGTATGAGCTGCTGATCGTTCTCGCCTGCGCTGGAACGGCCTGCATGCAGAATTTTAACGAGGCGTTTTTCGTGCTCGTCGCGTTCGACGCCGGCAGCTGCTTTGAGCACATCTTTGCAGGCAAAAATCAGAAGCGCACCCCGTATCTCGCCTTTCTGCGGCCCGAATACGTCGCGGTCGAGCAGGACGGCAGGATGAACATGGTCGACCCCGTGCGCATACGTCCGGGAACGGTCATGACCGTCGGAAAAAACGAGCTTATTCCTCTCGACGTCATCGTTGTTG
>ULWM01031516.1_pt1 | contig 13203 bp, 13 predicted proteins | sample 1960331 | NCBI WGS metagenome assembly ULWM01 (sample SAMEA4835812, study PRJEB28245) | human gut metagenome | biome: gut microbiome; material: fecal sample | place: Denmark | collected 2008 | reverse complement strand
CGAACAGATAGCCATAGCTTGGGCCGACAGTCCGCTCGGACCGTTCGTACAGGATGAGCCAGCCATGATTCCGGCGAAGACAAAGGAGATAGATCCGTTCATATTCTTCGACGACGACGGCAAGAAATACATGTATCATGTGCGCCTTATCAACGGCAACCGCATATACGTGGCAGAGATGAACGACGACATGCGTTCGCTCAAAGAGGAGACCGCCCGCGAATGTATCTCGGTGAACAAGGACGGATGGGAAAACACGGAGAAAACGAAGTGGGGCGTGAGTGAAGGTCCTACGGTGGTGAAGATAGACGGTACTTACTACATGTTCTATTCGTGCAACGACTATCGCAACATAAATTACGCCGTGGGTTATGCCACGGCCAAGTCGCCGCTCGGACCGTGGAAGAAGCACAAGAAGCCCATCATCTCGCGACAGCTTACGGGTGAAAACGGCACGGGTCACGGCGACCTGTTCCGCGATGCCGACGGACGCTGGATGTATGTGCTGCATACACACAACAGCAACTCGCAGGTGGGACCGCGCCGCACTGCCATTGTAGAGCTGAATAAGAAAGGCAAGAAGTTTGAGATGGTGCCCGGCTCGCTGAGATATATAGCGCGTTGAGGCTTGCCGCATGTGCCCGTCTGACGGGTGGATGAACGCCTGTAGGCGTGTCTGCCCGCAGAATATGAGCCGGTGCAGGGGCACTTAATCAGAATACAGATAACGCAAGGGCGTCGTAGCAGACGGACATTCACGGTCTGCTACGGCGTCCTTATCGTATGCCTGCGGTTGAGGCTGCGCTCGGAAAACGGTTTTGAAGGATGACCGTAATTGGTTTCAGCCGAGCCTGTCGTACCTTGGATGGGAAAGTGCGAATAAGGGAGTTTCTGCATATTCATGCAAAATGAAAAGTAAAAAATATTGACAAAATTTTTTCGCGAAATAGAAAACGAAGAGCCGCGAAAATGGCTTTATCGGAGCAAATAATCCTTTCGGAGGTGTCGGAAAAACGTCTTCGCAACCCGATTTTCCGGCGGTTGTTTTCCGAAATGGGCTCTTTCGGCTTGCGAAATAGGCTTTATTGCAGTCCGAAATGGTGCATTTCATGGTGCGAAATGGGCTCTTTCGGATGCCGAAATGGGCTTTATCGCAAACCCGTCTGCGCGATATGATTTTCCGTTTTTGTGTAAACAGCTGACTGATAAGTGATTACGCAAAATGCTCAAAACTCGCGTATTTGCGGCCGGATGGACTTTTGTCTGCAAATATTCGATTCTCGTGAAGTTGACGATGTATAAATATTCATCGCCTCTCCGGTTTATGTATATTTATACAATTCCGCAAACGGTTCTTCTGCTGACCATGAACGGTGCTTGACAGATGGTATGAGTGCAGTGTGATACGCACCGCCGGACAATAAAAAAACGCATGACCCGATAGTCGGACCATGCGTCTTGCAGCCTTGTATTCAGGCTTATTTCTTAGGAGCCTTCACGGCCTCCACGCCTTCGAATGTTATCTTCACCGGTTTGATGTATCCGTTTTCATCGAAATACATGTGGTCGATGCACACCACGCGGTTGTCGCGTCCTTTCTCATTCAGCGGGCGGCGGTGATATACGATGTACCATTCGTCCTTGCCAGGTATCTGTATTACGGAGTGGTGTCCGGCGCCTGTTGCCACTTCAGGATCCTGCTGCAGAATCTTGCCCACGCGCTTGAACGGACCGAAAGGCGAGTCGGCAATGGCGTAAGCCACGCAGTAGTCGGGTCCGCCCCATCCGCCTTCAGACCACATGAAGTAGTATTTGCCCTTGCGCTTGAGCATGAACGGACCTTCAACGTAGTTCTCAGGAGTAATTTCCTTATACATTGTTCCGTCCTCGAACGGCACTATGCTGAGCAGATCCTGCGACAGACGCACCATGTTGCAGTGGCCCCATCCGCCGTAATACATATAATATTGTCCGTCGTCGTCGCGAAACACGAACTGGTCTATCGGCTGCGCGCCGTTTATTATCTGGCCTATCAGCGGCTTGCCCAGCGCGTCCTTATACGGTCCTTCCGGCTTGTCGGCAGTGGCGACACCTATGCCTCCGAGCTCGTTGTTGTTCTGTATGTCGTTTGCTCCGAAGAAGAGATAATACTTGTTGTTCGCGTGTATTATGGCTGGGGCCCACATTGCGCGGCGTGCCCAGCTCACGTTCTTTTTCTCGAGCACCCGCGGATGCTTGGTCCAGTTCACGAGGTCTTTCGACGAGAATGCGTCCATGAATGTCTGCTCGTCGTATTCGGCCGAGTAGGTGGGGAATATCCAGTATGCTCCGTCGAGCACGGCTCCTTCCGGATCGGCATACCATCCCTGGAATATGGGGTTGCCGCTGGTCTTGGTCTTCTTTGTCCCCGCCTGCGCACTGGCAGCTATGGCAAGGATCATTGCGGATGTAAGTAATAGTTTTCTCATTGTGTTGGATTGAAATTTTGTTATGGTTATGTTTTTCTTGGGGACAAATGTATTAAAAAAAAGTATATTTCGCAAATATTAGGTAATGATTTGTAATCAATATGACGCGTATTTTCAATAATAGAAAATTAAAGCAAAAAAAGGAATTAAGATTTTAACGAGAGTTAAAAAAATAGAGGATAACGGATTTAATTGTGAAATTATTTGATAGCTTAACTTAAAAGGTTTAACTTTGAACGTGCTTTTAAATGAAGCGTGAAAAACATAACTGATTAACAAACTAAAAGTGTAAATATTACTATGATCATTTCCCAACTGTTGTTTTTAGGTTCTATCGGCATGCCCGAAGTGCTGATTATCGCATTGATTGTGTTGCTCCTCTTCGGAGGAAAGAAGATACCGGAGCTTATGAAAGGTCTGGGCAAGGGTGTGAAAAGCTTTAAGGACGGAGTGAACGGAATAGAAAAAGACTTGAACGCAGACATCAATACGTCTGCCGATGACAAAAAGAAGGACTAAAAAACAGCGTATCCCATAATGGCATTAAAGGCAGACATGACTTTTTGGGACCATCTGGAGGCTCTGCGCTGGACGTTGGTGAGGTCGTTTACGGCAATAGGAATATTATTCATAGCGGGTTTCGCGTTCATTCCTTATATATTCGACCATGTGGTGATGGCTCCGAGCCGCAGCGACTTTTTCCTCTATCGCTTTCTTGCTAAGGTGAGTCAGATAGTCCCGTTGGTTCCGGGAGAAGTGGTGAAACCGTTCCATGTGGATATCATAAACATAAAGCTGGCTTCGCAGTTCTTTCTTCACATGTCGCTCGCATTGTGGCTGGCGTTGCTCGTGGCGTTCCCTTATCTGGTTTACGAAATATGGAAGTTTGTCTGTCCGGCGCTGTATGATAATGAGCGTAAAGGCATAAAATTCACGTTCCTTTTCGGTACTATAATGTTTTATCTGGGTTGTGTGGTAGGCTATACCGTGGTTTTCCCGCTTACGCTCAGGTTTCTCTATACATACGAGATAAGCTCGCTCATTACCAATCAGCTTTCGCTCGACTCATACATGAACAACTTCCTGATGCTGATCTTCATGATGGGCATAGTGTTCGAACTCCCGCTGCTTGCCATGCTGATGTCTAAATTGGGATTCCTAAACCGTAGCTTCTTCTCCGAATACAGGCGACATGCCATTGTCGCGATAGTAGTGGTTGCGGCTGTGATAACTCCTTCGTCAGACCCGTTCACGCTGATGGCTGTGTTCATTCCTATATATGTGTTGTGGGAACTCAGCGCATTCCTCGTGAAACCGGCACCCGCCGACGATGACACGGAGAAAGAAAATGCCGACGCTGAAAACGAATAGCTAAACTAAAACATAATGGACAACTCTAAGATAAACGTTGGATTAATTGGATTTGGCAGGATGGGCAGCAAATACCTGCGCAATTTCAATGCAACAGGAAAATATCATTTCTCCTATATCTGTGATGTGGATCCGGAGGCAAGGGCAATGGCCAAGAAGCTGTCTCCCGAATCGACGGTGGTGGATAACGAGGACGTGATATTCAACGACGATAATGTTCAGTGCGTCATATTGTCAACACTGGCCAACATGCGCAAGGAACAGATAGACAAGGCAGTGAGCCATGGCAAACACGTAATATCGGAAAAGCCGATTGCTGATACGCCGGAAAGAGAGTGGGCAGCGGTGAAATGTGTGGAGAACTCGAACGTACTTTCCACAGTAAACCTCTATCTGCGCAACTCGTGGTATCATAACAGGATGAAGCAATACATAGAAGAGGGCGAGATAGGCGAACTTGCCATAATACGTGTATGCCACATGACACCTGGACTTGCGCCGGGTGAGGGCCACGAATATGAAGGACCCGCGTTCCACGACTGCGGCATGCACTACGTGGACATAACAAGATGGTATGCCGGAGCCGAATACAAGACATGGCACTCGCAGGGCATGCGCATGTGGAACTACAAGGACCCGTGGTGGTTGCAGTGTCACGGCACGTTTACCAACGGCGTGGTGTTCGATATCACACAGGGATTTGTCTATGGACAGCTCTCGAAGGATCAGACACACAACTCGTATGTTGACATCATCGGAACAAAGGGAATCGTGCGCATGCACCATGATTTCAAGACAGCGGTGGTGGAGCTCCGCGGAGTGACAAAGACCGAGACGACAGAGCTTCCTTACGGAGGAAAGAACATAGACGTCATGGGAAAACTCTTTGCAGAGAGCATAGAAAAAGGACGTCTACATCCGCAACTGCCGACGTTCCGCGATTCAGCGATAGCGTCTGAGTATGCATGGAAGTTCTTTGAAGATACAAAACAGCACGACCTTCCGGCAAAAGGAAATCTTGACACACTGGAAGAGATAATCCAACGTCGTAGAACCATGAAGAACGGATATGGACTGCTGGGACAGAACAAGTGGGCCGACGACTGACCGGAAACATCCTTTTTGAATCTGATTTTTATTTAATGCCAACCTAATATATAAACTCTTAAAACACAACAATCATGTCGAACATTTCAAGACGAGATTTTCTTAAAACAGGAGCCGCTGCAATCGCCGGATTCACGATCGCTCCGAGTTCTATTCTGGGTAAGAGCTTTGGACACAGAGCTCCGTCAGATAAATTGAATATTGCCGTTGTAGGTATCGGCGGTATGGGCCATGCCAATATCAATGCAGTGAAAGACACCGAGAACATTGTTGCTCTTTGCGACGTCAACTGGGATTACGCCAAGGGCGTATTCGACGAGTTCCCTAACGCAAAAAGATATTGGGACTACCGCAAGATGTATGATGAGATGAACAAGACCATCGACGCTGTCATCATTGCAACCGCAGACCATACTCATGCTATCATCACGGCTGACGCCATGACTCTCGGTAAGCATGTTTATTGTCAGAAACCTTTGACACACTCTGTATATGAGTCACGTTTGTTGACAAAGCTTGCCGCTTCAACAGGTGTCGCAACATCAATGGGTAACCAGGGCTCTTCTTGGGAAGGCACACAGCTTGTATGCGACTGGATTTGGAATGGTGAGATAGGCGAAGTTACCAAAGTAGAATGTGCTACCGACCGTCCTATCTGGCCGCAGGGACTCAACGCTCCTGAGAAAGAGGATCCAATACCTGACACTCTTAACTGGGATCTGTTCACAGGACCGGCAAAGCTGAATCCGTATAACGCTGTTTACCAGCCGTGGAACTGGCGCGGATGGTGGGATTATGGTACAGGTGCGCTCGGCGATATGGCTTGCCACATACTCCATCAGCCGTTCAAGGCCCTCAAACTTGGATATCCTACTAAGGTTGAAGGTTCTTCCACATTGTTGCTCAACGCTTGCGCACCGCAGGCACAGCACGTTAAACTGACATTCCCTGCACGCGAGAATATGCCTAAGGTGGCTATGCCTGAGGTAGAGGTTCACTGGTATGACGGTGGAATGATGCCTGACCGTCCGAAAGGATTCCCGCAGGGCAAGCAGCTCATGCAGTCGGGTGGTGGTCTCACAATATTCCACGGAACAAAAGATACCCTTATCTGCGGATGTTACGGACAGGAACCGTGGCTGCTCTCTGGCCGCAAACCGAACGCTCCTAAGATTGCTCGTCGCGTGAATGTATCTCATGAAATGGACTGGGTTCGCGCCTGCAAGGAAAGCAAGGAAAATCGCGTGAAGACAAACTCTGACTTCTCTGAGGCAGGACCGTTCAACGAAATGGTTGTCATGGGCGTGCTCGCAATACGTCTGCAGGGCCTTAACAAGACTCTCGAGTGGGACGGTGAGAACATGCGATTCACCAATATCGGTGCAAACGAAACAATACGCACTGTCATAAAGGACGGCTTCACAATCCACAATGGTCACCCGTCATTCAACAAGACATGGACAGATCCGGTAAATGCACAGCAGTTCGCAAACGAGCTCATCAAGCATACTTATCGTGATGGATGGAAACTTCCTGCAATGCCATAAGGTTAAACATGAATTAAAAAAAAGGAGTATAATAAGCTGATATGAAGAAAATATTATATTCGGTGGCTTGTGTCATCTTTGCAGGAGCTCTCGCATCATGTAGCGGAAGTATGAAGGTTGCCCAGTTGGCTGTGTCTTCATCGATGGCCGGAGCAGAAAGCGAGCTCGTGGATGTGCCTGTCGACAAGGGCTATTATGTCATATTCGACGGCACTTCTCTCAAAGGCTGGCGCGGCTATGGAATGGACCACATGCCTAATTGTTGGAAGATTGAGGACGGATGTCTGAAGTTCTCGAGAAACAACGGCAACGAAGGTGGTGACGTTATATTTGCCCATAAGTTCAGAAACTTTGAGCTCGACCTGGAGTGGAAAATCTCCAAAGGCGGCAATTCCGGCATATTCTATCTCGGACAGGAATTCTATACGATTGGCAATGACGGCAAAATGACCATTGAGCCTCTTTACATCTCTGCCCCTGAATATCAGGTCCTGGATAACGAGAACCATCCGGATGCGAAGCTTGGAAAGGACAACAACCGCAAATCCGCATCGCTTTATGATATGATTCCTGCCAAACCGCAGAACGCAAATCCATACGGCGAATGGAACAAGACAAAGATTGTCGTTAAGGATGGTGTAGTATCTCACTATCAGAACGATGTCAAGGTTGTTGAATACAAACTCTGGACAAAGGAATGGACGGATCTGTTGCAGGATAGCAAGTTCAGCGAGAAGGCTTGGCCTCAGGCTTTCATCCTGCTCAACGATTGCGGCGGAGTGCTTCACAGTGGCTTCATCGGCCTGCAGGATCACGGCGACGACGTATGGTATCGCAACATCCGTGTGAAGGTTCTGGAATAATTTAAACTTTCAAAACACAAAAGAAACAAAGATTATGAAGAAATTATCAGTTGTGTTTGTCGGCGCATTGCTTATGCTCACTGCGTGCGGCAACAAGACAAATAAGTGTGAGTGCAACTGTTCTTGCCCGGGATGCACCTGCAACCAGCAGAAACCTGCGGACAAGGCGAAGCTCGATTATAAGATTGCCGATAAGAAGAATATCGACATCTCCAAGTTTCCGGTTGACAAGGACGGTTATATCGTACTGTTCGACGGAAAGACTCTCAACGGCTGGCGTGGCTATGGTATGGACACTCCTCCAAAGAGCTGGACTGTTGAAGACGGAGCTATCAAGCTGAAAGGCTCAGGCACCGGCGAGGCTCAGGTAGAAGGTGGCGGCGACCTCATCTTCGCTCACAAGTTCCAGAACTTCGAACTTGAACTGGAATATAAGATTTCCGAAGGTGGTAACTCTGGTATCTTCTATCTTGCACAGGAGGTTACCACAAACGAGAACGGCAAAGAGGCTTATCTGCCTATCTGGCAGTCGGCTTCTGAGTATCAGGTGCTCGACAACGATAGACATCCGGATGCCAAGCTCGGACAGGACGGAAACCGTCAGTCTGGTTCGCTTTACGACATGATTCCTGCAAAACCGCAGAATGCTAAACCTGCAGGACAGTGGAACAAGGCTAAGATCATGGTTTACAAAGGAACTGTTATCCACGGTCAGAACGATAAGAATGTAGTTGAATATCACCTTTGGACTCCGAAGTGGACAGAAATGCTTCAGGCAAGTAAGTTCAAGGAGAACGGTGAATTCCCGATCGCTTACGAACTGCTCAACAACATGGGTGGCAAGAACCACGAGGGTTACATCGGCCTCCAGGATCACGGTGACGATGTATGGTATCGCAACATCCGTTTGAAGGTTCTGAAATAAATCATTTTAGAATAACAACATAAGATAAGGAAACTGTTTCGGGCTGATACGTCGGTGATGTGAGGAGCCGGAACAGTTTCTTTTATTACAATCTATTAAAATCAGGAAAATGAAGAGAAACACATTATTTTACGCTTTGCTGGCAATGGTGCTTTCTTTTGCAGCAAGCACCCAGACATTTGCAAAGAAGGCGGCTAAAAAGGAAGTATGCATACAGCTTTATTCTGTCCGCAGCATTCTTGACGGTGTGAACAAAGACGGTCAGGCCGACCAGAAATATACCGACATACTCAACAAACTGGCAAAGATGGGCTACACAAGTGTTGAGGCTGCCAACTACGATCAGGGCCGCGGAACATTCTACGGACGTACGGCAGCACAGTTCAAACAGGATGTTGAAAAAGCCGGAATGAAGGTTCTGTCTTCTCACGTAGGCCACGGCCTGAGCGCAGAGGAACTCGCTTCTGGAGACTTCTCTGAGTCGTTGAAGTGGTGGAGCAAGTGTATCGCCGACCACAAGACAGCCGGAATGAAATACATCGTGTGCCCGTGGATGGACGTTCCTAAGACTCTGAAAGACCTTGACACATACTGCCGCTATTACAACGAGGTGGGCAAGATGTGCAAGGAAGCCGGCATGTCGTTCGGATATCACAATCATTCGCACGAGTTCCAGAAGGTAGAAGACAAGGTGATGTACGACTATATGCTCGAGCACACCAATCCAGAGTACGTGTTCTTCCAGATGGACCTCTACTGGGTGGTACGCGGACAGTGCAGTCCGGTAGCTTATTTCAAGCGTTATCCGGGTCGTTTCAAGATGTATCACGTGAAAGACGACAAGGAGATCGGTCAGAGCGGAATGGTGGGATACGATGCCATATTCCGTAACGCCGATATAGCCGGTGTGCAGGACATCGTTGCCGAGATAGAGCAATACACCATGCCGGTTGAGGAAAGCGTGGAGGTGAGTCTGCGCTATCTGCAGGAAGCTCCGTTCGTGAAGGCTTCTTATTCAAAATAAAGCATGCGCCGTGAAGCGTATGACAGCGCCCGGCATACGTCTGACGCCATGTCATGAATCATAATGAAACAGTAACTTAAAATAAAATATTATCAAGATGAACACAAAAAAAATATTTGCGGCAACGCTGATGGTTGCCGCCGCAGGAAATGCCTGCGCACAGGAGGGCATGCGTCCTGAGATGTCTGAATTCTACACTCCGGTGACGACGGTCGTGGCACCGGGCACAGAGCTTGCCGACGGAGGCTTCACCGCTCCGTCAGACGCCATCGTGCTGTTCGACGGCAGCGACCTCTCCGCATGGGAGAACACACAGGGCGGACCTGCTGAATGGAAAGTGGCTGACGGCGTTATGACCGTTGACAAGAGCAAAGGTGACATACGCACCAAGGAGAAGTTCGACAACTTCCAGCTCCACATTGAGTGGCGCGTTCCGGAGAACATACACGGCGAGGGTCAGGCACGCGGCAACAGCGGTGTCTATCTGCAGGGCATGTACGAGCTCCAGGTGCTCGACAGCTACAACAACAGCACATACGTTAACGGCCAGGCCGGAAGTATCTACAAGCAGACTGCTCCGCTGGTAAACGCAATGCGCAAGCCGGGCGAATGGAATGTATATGACATTATCTACACAGCTCCGGTGTTCAAGGAGGACGGAACATACCGTTCGTTCCCGCGTGTAACCGTAATACAGAACGGCGTATTGGTTCAGAACAACACCACAATCCTCGGAACGACCGAGTATATCGGTTTCCCGCAGGTGCGTGCACACGGTGCCGGTCCTATTCTTCTCCAGAGTCACGGCGATCCGAGCGAGCCTATCAGCTTCCGCAACATCTGGATCCGCAAGCTGTAATATCGTTTCTAACCCCAATCGGTCATTAAGATTCGGTCGGTATTTTTACTTTATATAGAGCGTATTTTTGTCATACTTTTTGCAGGCATGGCTGGCTATGTCAAGAAAAATCGGGCAAAAACGCGCCGATAGAAAACAAGAAGACGGCTGAAAGCATTATGTACAAAACAAATAAAACCATGTGCGGGCTAATGACCGATTGTGGTTTAAGCATATAGAAACGCAGCGGCCGCGCCACACATGCTGCTGTTCCGTCATACGGAGAGCGTCATGTCTTGCGCGGCCGTTATGATATAAGAGTCCGAATATTCACACCGTGAACCATTCGGGCTCTTTTCTTTCTCTGTTGCCTCCCACTATCTTTTTCTCGGCTATTGAATAAAGTATTCCTCCGAAGTGACGCGCGTGCTGCGGACATACCGCCACGCAACGTCCGCACGATATGCATTTGCTGCCGTCGGTATGGCACGGATTCTGCGCGTCTATCGCTCCTGTCGGACACAGCTTGGCGCACGTTCCGCACTCGTTACACTTGTTCTTGTCGCCGTGAGGATGCAGAGGCACCGCTCCCGGCTTCTTGTATGGCCTGTTGCCCTTTATTCGGAGGTCGATGGTAATATCGCCCTCGCACCAGTCGTCGAGCTTATCTTTGCAACGCTTTCCGAATGCCTCCAGCTTCGCCATGTCGTCCTTGTCGGGCCTTCCTGCCGCCAGCTGCGGGAAGATGGAGTGTTGCGCTATGAATGCTCCGGCGGCGATGACCTTGAATCCGTTGGTGGTGAGCGTGTCGTTGAGCTCGAGCAGCGCGTCGTCATAGTCGCGGTTGCCATACACGCACACTGCTATTGCCGGTGCTCCGTCGCCTTTCACCTTGTCGAGTGCCTCCGCGCCCCTCCGCGGAATGCGTCCGGCATAGACCGGCATTCCTACTATGAGCAGCTCGCCGTCTCTTCCGATGTCCATGGTGGAGTCGGGCAGAGCATCCGTCACATCGTGTTCCACCACCTCGCAACCGAACATCTGTGCCAGTGCACGCACCAATTTGCGCGTGGTGTATGTGGCGCTGAAATATACTAATGTAATCTTCTTTATTTCCATATTATATGTTTTTATGTATGTGACAGCAGGTGTGATGTCTGACGTCTTCATGGCCGTATGCAAAACGTGTGGCCTGTAAAGCTACGTCTTTGCCGCCCGGCATCATACGTCATTGCAAATATACTAAAAGGAGAGTGCAAAAGCAAGCGAATGAGTACGGTTTTTGCTTTTTCTCCGTGTCTTCTTCCGCATACCGCGCCTTACGGTCCGCCAGCGTGAATAAATCTTTTGTATGTATGATACGCTGAATATGCAGACAATGTTTTAATATTTCATGAGCGCCGGCATGGTTTTCTGCTTGTCGGATAAGGGGCTTTTCTGTTGTGCCGGATATATGATTTTTGTAAAATAAAAAACTTATTCATATTTCATGGGTAATTCAATGTTGATGTATCCGGCAAATTTACACGGCTTTCCTCACGCCCCATATCGTTATTTTTAAGTGATATGCGTAGGACGGGCTTACGATTTTTCTTGATTTTATTTTGACAAAATATTTTCGCAAAAGAGATGTAAAGGAATGTTAAAACAAGCGTAATGGAGGCTGTTTCGGACAAAACCGACTTATGATATACCCTGTATCGTAGTCCGGAAAAGCCTGTTTAGCTTTCTGATATTGCCCATTTCATGATGCGATAAAGCCTGTTTTAGGGTGCGATATGGCCTATTTTAGCTCCTGAAATGGGCTATTTCGCATGCCGAAATGGTGCTTTTTGCAATGCAGAAAAATACCTCTTAAATATAAATAACTGATATTCAATGCTTTATGATAACCTCTTATAATTCGCGTATTTGTGCCCAAAGGAGAGTCTGATTGCAAATACGCGCTTATTTTTCGGGGTAGAGTGGGAAACTGAGGCGGAAAAATGAAAATCCGGTTATAATTTGAAAGTGGGGCATATTGCATTTCTTTCAGCAGAATGAAATGGCGATTGTCGGGGAGTGATGCCGCTGTTTTCTTGAAATCAATCTCCATTCGGGTTCTAAAGAACCGTTCTTTCTTTGTGCTACAAAGTTATATTCGTGTTGCCGCATGGTCGGGGCAAGGCGGCCGTTGCGTGTCAAATACTTCTTCTTTTGTTATTATCCGCTTATCCGTCCTTCCTTTTCTTTTCCGCTTCATACGGATTGTGGCCGGGTGTCAGACAAAAAGCTCCTGCAGCACGGCGAGCGATCTGAGTTCCGGAAAGTCTGGAATGTGCAGCCTGTAATATTTCAGTATGAGGTCGACACAGCGGTTGCGCTCGTTGCGCGAGAAGGCGAAGAGGTGCATGGTCTCATATCTCATGCGCATGAGCAGCGCTATCTTTGCCGCTTCCGCGGGCTTCAGGAAATCGTTGTGCCAGGGCTGCACGTCGGTGAAACATCCGCTGCGCAGGTCGAAGAACGAGTTGCCGTCGCCGTCCTCGAGGTTGGGATAGAAACCCACGAAGCGCGAGAGGTGCATCATATATACAATGTGGAAGTTGGAGAAAGAGCCGTGACACGCGTCGAGCCACATTATGCTGTTCACTATGTATTGGAACAGTGCGGTGTTGTCCTGCTCGCTTCGCGTGGCGAAATTAGTGAATTCTGCCACGAACAGTGCGATGGACAGCTTGTACGGGTTGAGCGGAATGGAGCTCAGCGGGCACGCCATTGATGCGTCGCTTATGTGCTGCATTTTTGTGTTCTGGCGATATTCGAACACTATGTCGAGTATGGACAGTGGCTGCAGCAGCTGCTTCCTCACCCTGGCGCGCGAGGTCTTGGGAATCCTCTGTATGAAAGTCATCCTTCCGTGCGACTCTGTGAGCATGTCGGCGATGATTTGCGAGTCGCCGTATTTCAATGTGCGCAACACCACCGCTCTGGTCTTTATCAGCATGTTTTCTAGGCATTTACGCCACAAAATTACGAAAAATGCATTATTTTGAAAAAAAAACACGAATATATTTGGTG
>ULWM01011762.1_pt1 | contig 13331 bp, 10 predicted proteins | sample 1960331 | NCBI WGS metagenome assembly ULWM01 (sample SAMEA4835812, study PRJEB28245) | human gut metagenome | biome: gut microbiome; material: fecal sample | place: Denmark | collected 2008 | reverse complement strand
CGGCAGTAAGTCTCTTCGGATTCACACCGTAGTTGTTCTGCAGATACTGCACGACACTTGAAGCACGCAGACAAGAGAGGTCCCAGTTGTTGCGTATGTTCTTCATCAGCGGGCTTGATGTGTTCACCGGCACATTATCGGTGTTGCCCTCAATGAGCACGTCGTAGTCCTTATAGTCCATTATTATCTTTGCAATCTTGCTCAGTGTCTCAGCAGCACGATCGTTTATTTCGTAGCTTCCGCTCTTATAAAGCATGTTGTCGGCCAACGAGATGTAAACCACTCCCTTGAGCACCTGTACGTCAACTTCCTTCAGTTCTTCCTTGCTCAGCGAGCGTGTGAGGTTGTTTGTGAGTACGAGGTTGAGCGAGTCAGACTTCGACTTCACCTCAACAAGATGGCGTATGTACTGGTTCGACTCGTTTATCTGGTCCACCAGTTTAGAGATGTTGATGTTGTTTGAACCGGCGTTTGTCAGACTCTTGTCGAGCGACTGCTGCAATGCTGCATAGTCCTTGGTCTGACGCTCGAGCTGGTCTTCGAGTGACTTCACACGTGCCTGTGCTGCGGCAAGCTGCGCATTGGTGTCCGAGAGTTTATCCTTTGTGCTTTGATAGTTACCCATCAATTCTTTATTTTCTAAACGACAGTTCTCAAGATCCTTTTTGCTGGCACAGCCAGTCATGAGCATCATTCCGGCAGCAACAGCCAAAATAACTACGTTTGTTCTTTTCATACCTAAATTAATGTTGTTTAGTTAATACTTATTTTTGCTCAATCGTAAAGCTACATATATGACGAATGAAATGTCAAAATGTTGGATTGGATTAATACTGTTTAACTTCGCAGAGCCGCCATTAACATCTTTTTGCTATATTGGGACATTCTAATGCCGTTTTTTACGCTCATACAGCTGGTGTCCGAGTATTTTTCATCCATTATCACGTTATAAGGCTTATGTTATTCAAGCCGTTGATCCCCAAAAGCGGGTCACACATACCGGCATACACGCGCATGCACGTCATGTCCTGAATACATATCTTATGCACGACACCGGCGCACACACTGCGATAATGCAAATATAATAATAATTTCCGCATGTTGTTTTTCTTATTAGATGAATATATGTTAATGCCATATGTTCCGGACTTGTTTATTGTGCGCTGAGGGCTACAACATACTGTGTTCTGAGCATTCCGCCGGCACGCACGACAAACATCAACCATCGTGAACAGCGGAACAGCGTACACACCACCCCACGCACTGACACTAAAAGCGGCTCCGTAGAAATAAAACGGATATTGGTTTCAATGGAAAAACTGAAGTTCCGTATCGAATAAACTGTCTCCGATACCTGATAAATTGTTTTAAACAGTCGGACGAGCACCGTTTTCTCTAACCCGAATCGGTCATTAGAATTCAGTCTGTATTTTTGCTTTATATTGAGCTTGTTTTCGTTGGATCTTTTGCGGGCATGGCGGGCTATGTCAAGAAAAATCAAACGAAAAGAGGCCAATGGAAAGCAAAAAGACGGCTGAAAGCATAAATGCATAAATCATATGTATTCCACATGAAAAAAACAGGACAAAACAGAGGCAAGCGGTTGTAAAAATAAGCGTTGTAACTACTTGATTTTCAGCTAATATATTTTAACAGACGGAAAATTCGGCTATTGGCGTTTAGTCCTTATTGGAGTAATTTTGTACCACGGTTGTACCTCGCAGGAGGGGTCGCACGGTTCGATTTCCTTTCAGCAGCGTGCAACAGCATTCAACAATGTGCAACTAAATTTCTTCGATGATGGACCGTCAAAATGAACACAAATTAACAGGCCAGCCCGACTTCGGTCGGGATATGCCAAACAAGCCGTTCCTCACCATTGGGGAGGTGGCGGACATACTGCAAGTGAGCAGCCGCACCGTGTATAACCTGATTTACAAGGGTACGCTCCGGGCTTGCAGGATTACATACCACATCACGCTAATCACCAAGGAGGATTTCTTCCTGATGATTAAGGAAACCACCTACTGCAAGCGGAGTGTTTCAATATTCGCAAGGCAGGGGAAAAAGACAAAGAAGAAAATGAACGTAGAAAAACAAGAAAAAGAGCAAGCCGCCCTCAACCGACAAGAGGGAAAGAAAGAAACAAAGGGCTGTCCGACAAGACGGCGGCTCATTCCGGCAGCGAATTACAAGCAGTCCGTGCGTGACACGTTCACGGACAGGGAGAGTGTCGGCGGCGACCTTTACACGATGGCGGAGATATGCCAAAAGTTCAATTACACCTACGGGCGTTTCTACAACCTCCGTATGCGCTATTCGATACCCTGCATCAAGGCCAATGCCACCAAGTGCTTCCCGAAAGCGGAAGTGGACAAGGCGATGGCGGAAGAGAACGAGCGGCTGGGCAACAACCTTTCGGAACACTGGTATTCGTGCTTCGACATCATGCGGCTGTTCGGGCTGGGCAAGACCCAAGTCCGCAGGTTCGCACTTACACACGGGGTACGGACAAAGCGCATACACGGCAACCGCCTGTACTACCTGAAAGCCGACTGGGATGCGGCACGAAAGGAAGCGGAGCGTAAAAGCGCAAGCACGAAAGCCAAAAGGGAAGAATGGACATTTATAACCAATTAAATACATAAGCGATATGACAAACATTTGTACGAAAGTGACGGTCAGGAAACGACCTATCAAGAACGGGCAGTTGTCACTTTATCTTGACTTCTACCCACCCGTCAGGCATCCGAAAACGGGCAAGCTGACAAGGCGAGAATATCTCGGCATATACATTTATGCCAACCCGACAGAGAAGTTTGAAACGGAGTTCAACAAGACCATGCTGCGCAATGCGGAGCTTATCAAGTGCAGGCGGACGGAAGCCATCATCAACGAGGAGTTCGGCTTCCTCGACCGCAACAGGGGCAAGGAAAGCTTCTTGGAATACTTCCGCTCCAAAATGGCAGACGATGATAATTTCAGGAATTGGAACGCCGCCTACAAGCATTTTGAGAAGTATTGCGGCGGAAGCTGCACCTTTGATGATTTGACGGTGGAATACTGTCAGGGATTTCTCACCTACATGCTTTCGCTCACCACACAGAACAAAAGCAAGATGATGGCATCCACCGCCAACAACAACCTGAACAAGCTGAAATGTGTCCTGCGGCAAGCCTATGAGGAAAGGCGGATAAAGGAGAACATCGCCCCACGGCTGAAACACGCCAAGGAAGCCAATACAAGGCGTGAGTTCCTGACGCTTGACGAGGTGAAGATGCTTGCCAACACGCCATGCGAGAAGCCTGTTGTAAAATCGGCGGCTCTTTTCTCTTGCCTTACGGGATTGCGCATCAGCGACATCATCCGCCTGCAATGGGAGAACATCATCAGGGCGGCGGATGGCGGCTGGTGTATGCACATCGTCACCAAAAAGACACGGACGGAAGCCATTTTGCCACTGTCAGACGAAGCACTTGCACTCTGTGGCGAGCGTTCCACAGGGCAGGTGTTCAAGGGTATGACGCAAGCATTGCTCCCCTTGTACCTCAAGGATTGGATTAAGTCGGCGGGCATTACAAAGCACATAACCTTTCATTGCTTCCGGCATACCTACGCAACCCTGCAACTCGCCGCAGGCACCGACCTCTACACCATATCAAAAATGCTTACGCACAGCAACGTGGCGACCACGCAGGTTTATGCCGATGTGGTGAGCGACCTGAAACGCAAGGCTTCCGAACAGATTACACTCAAATAAACATTATGCTTATGGATAAAATCACATTTGAACAACTGCCGCAGGCTGTCTCCCTCCTGATTGAAAAGGTGGGGCAGCTTGCGGACAAGGTGGACGAGGCGTTGGGCAAAGCCACGCAACAGAAAGGCAGACGGTTGCTTGCCTTGGATGATGTCGCCGCTTTGCTTGGCAAATCCGCTTCCACCATCTACGCAATGACTTCCGAGAAGCGCATACCGTATCACAAGAGGGGCAATAAGCTCTACTTCTTCGAGGATGAAATCATCGGCTGGATTGAGCAGGGAGGGACATCGGGAACAGGCAGCGAGGAAGATTTCAACAGACGGCTTGAAGCCTTGCGTGGCGGCAAGAAGCACAAGCCAAGTTCATTACAGACAAAGCAGGAATTATGAGGAAAGAGGACTTGATACCCGTCATTGCAAGGCATGACCCGATATTGGCCGATGCGGTCAGCCGAATGGTTGACTACATTCAAGACCGATGGGCGGCACCGTACCCATCAAAAGAACAGACGGAAGCGGTGAACGCCTACCTCCGTTCCATCCATGCGGACGGCGGCGGCACGATGAGCGAAACTGACATTGCCCACCGCAGGATTGCCACGCAGAAGATAACCATCAACGCTATCCGTGTGCTTGACCATGACCAGCTCGACCGTTTGCAGGATGTGCTGAACCACATAGCGGCGGACAGGGAGTATTACATGCCCGAACGACGGCAAGGCATGGGCAGGTAGCTGACCGGTGTAACACCTAAATATCATAGACTATGTGCAAAAACAAACAGAGCATACATTACTGCACCATCCTTTCGGACGAGCAGTGGAATTTTATTTTGGAAGGCAGATTTTCCGCCCAAAGGCAGAAATGCCTGCACAGGCTGATGACCCACGCCGTGCGGACAAAGACCGTTTGTAACATCAAGGGCATAGGAATAGCCTTGGAGGTGGGAGAAGTCGCAGCTTCCGATGTGGAACTTGCGGAATATTTGGGTTGCAACCGAAAGACGGTAGGCAAACTCATAGACAGTTTTAACAGGCTCGGTGTGCTGACCACCCGAACCAACAACCGCACTTCCATACACACCCTGCATTTCCTTACAGGCTGGTATGTCGGTGGTGTCCTCCTGACCAATCCCCATTATGTCAAGCCATCAGCTAATGTCAAAGAACTGGCGGACGGAAAGCGGACACCTCTTTCTAATGATACGGCTTCGGATAGCAAGCCGTGTACCGTGCAGGACGGTTGCCAAAGTCAAGGGCAGGAAACGGACACCACGGAAAGCGGTGCAGCACCTCTTTCTTCTTCCCTTTGTTCCTCCGTGACTTGCGACCATCGGACTGGCATACAAAACAACGAGGGTGAAACAAACCATTTCCTTATCATAGAGAACAGCAACCTGCCGTTAGCCGAAAGTTCCGATGAGAGCCGCAAAGAAGCGCATGGCGGTATGATTGGCGTTGTGGATGATACCGACACAGGCACGGAAAAATAACAGGCGCAACAGACGGATTTCAGCGGTACTCCGTTGTTGTGGCGTTGGCTGACTGGGCTTGCCCAGATATAGCCCACTATAACTTATCCGCTGCGCTCCGAAGTTGTGGGCTCTCCCGAGGGGCTGGGCGTTGCCCCGTCCCACTTATGGCTCTGCCCTAAGAACCCGACAAGGACTTTCAGCCCTGTGCAACCCGACCAAAGAGTGACCCCCTCTTTGGAAACTCCGCTCAGTGGCTTTTGCCCCTGAGAACCCCAAGCAGGAAGTGACCCTCTCCCTGCACCCTCCGATTAAGGCGCAGCCCTAATAACCCATCGTTAAACTCACAAACAGACAAGCATTATGGCACAGAAGACATCCATCAACATCAAACCGTGCAACATCGGCAGCAGCGAGGCGCACAACAGGCGGACAGCTGAATACCTCGCCAACATCCGCAAGGAGAAGTTCTACATCCGTACCGACCTCATGGCTGGAAACGAGACATGGGTCGCACCTGATTTCAGTGAAGCCACGCTCACCGACCGATACAATCAGATAGGCGCAATGGTCAAGGAAAAGACAGGCCGTGCGATGCAGACCAAAGACCGTGAACGGGTAAACAAGAAGACTGGCAAGGTGACCATCGTCCGTGGCAGCACTCCGCTCAAGGAGGGCGTGGTCGTCATAAAGGGTGACACCACGATGGAGCAGTTGCGGCGTTTCTGTGAGGTGTGCAGGGAACGTTGGGGCATAACCGCCCTGCAGGTGTTCATCCATCGTGACGAGGGGCACTACGGAACGCCCGGTGACAATGCAACATGGAAGCCCAACCTACACGCCCATATCGTATGGGACTGGATGAACCACGAAACGGGCAAGTCCTGCAAATTAGACGAGAAAGCCATGAGCGAAATGCAGACCGTTTTGGCTGAGTGTTTGGAGATGGAAAGGGGCATCTCAAAGGAGATTACAGGAAAAGAGCATTTGGAACGCACGGACTTCATCATCAACAAGCAGAAGCAGGAGACGGAAAAGGCGGAAGCCGAAAAGGAAGCAGCCCTTGCTGCCAAAGAGAAAGCCGAAACGGAACGGCAGTTCATCGAGGGAGAGAACAAGGCGAAAGAGGAATACCGCCAGTCCCTTGACAAAGACATTGCCGACAAGGAACGTCAATTAAAGGACGGGCGCAAGGCGAAAGTGGACAGCATACTTGACAGCTTCGGCAGCCTCGTAGGAGTCGGTAAGTCGGCCGCTATGGAAAAGGAAATCGCCAGACTTAAAGCCGAGAACGAGCGCATCAGAAAAGCCTTTCCGAATGCAGTAAAAACTAAGGTAGAGGAAATGGCAAAGGTATTGGTTGCTGAGAAACAGAAAGCCGAAGATGAGCGTGACAGGGCTTTGATGCAGAGCCGTTCACTTGCTATTGAAAGGGACAAGGCGGTACGGCAGCTTCAGGAGCAAGAGGACGGCGAGCGGCAGCGCATTAACTTTGCCGTAAGTCGTGCTACGGCGGAGAAAGACAAGACCATCCGTTTGCTGCAAAGTGCGCTGAAAGCGAGCAGGCATATTCTGAATGTGCTTGCCGATATTCTTTATAAAGCAAACGAGGTCTTTAAGCGAGCCATTGATGCGATTATCCATTTCGGCACGGAGCAGCACCAATCGTTCTTTGCCCCATCCGAAGCTGCTGACATCAAAAGCGTCATGCAGGAGTACGGAGAAACAATCGAACAGCAGAATGCGGTCGGCGCATGGCTTTGTGATTATGCGGAGAGCCGACAGCCTTTTGACGAAATAAAACATCGCCATACACTCAAAGAGGTTGGCGATGTCGCAGAGGGGGCGTATGATTGGAAAATTGAGAATATGCAACAAGGATTGCAAAGATGATATATCTCACTCAATGAGTTTGCAAACGTTTTAATTACGAGGCCATTTTAATCTATGATTTCAAAACGTACCAGCATGGAATAGTTCTTCTTGATGGTGCGGAAGTTGTCGAATGAGGCAGCATCGGATGACAGGACATTGCTTTGCGCAAACGGAAAGGCATTGCTGCTCCCTTCTTCCACAATGCGTATCACGTCACCCAATTTCTTGCCCAGTGCTTCTACCAGATAAGTCGCTTTCTTTTGAGCGGCTTTCAATGCTTCAATTTTTCCCTTTTGGTGATAGGCAAGCATGTCTTTGTTCTCCAATTCACCGATGCGCATGGTGTGGATGCCTTTCGTATCTATGTGCTTGATTATCTCATTTATCTGATTGAAGTCAGTCAGTGTGATGTCGAATTTCTTGGACACTAAAAAGTCCTGCCCTTGCTGCCGCCAATAGTCACCGATTTCTTGCGTGCGAATAGCATTTTGTGGAATGTCTGCGTTGGCAAGGGCTTCTCTCAGTCCTTGTTCTATCTCTGATAAAGGTACTTTGGTGCGGTATTCTTCAGGTTTCGATTTCCCGTCGAATTCTTCCTCGAAGTATTCACGGATTTCAATCAGATAATGAATTTTGTCGGGCACGATTTCTATTTCCGATGTGCCCGTCACTTCAATGTACCGTTCGTTGGTTTGCGCTTGCAGAGAAAGGATAGCCAGCAAGCAAATAGTTAACAATAAGACTTTCTGTTTCATATACTATCATTTTACTTCAAATTCTGTATCCATATAAATTTCCAATTGTAGGCCTATTTTATATTTTCCTGGCAACAATTTTCCAGACATGAACCGCTTTTTATAGTTCTTATCTGTAATTCGGTTTATGTCCCATGAGATAGGGATGGTGAACAACATCGCTTCTCCACCTTTTAAACGAGCACAGTTTCTCATATAATCGGCCTCACCACTCCAACCGGAACGGGCAAACGGATGCGCCATATACAATTCATCTGTACCTACACTTGGCAAGAAAACGGGTTGAACATCCAGATTCGTATGGTTCTCAAACAGAATGCGAATAGAGTCATTAGCTGATGGCAAAACCTTGAAAATAAAAGCCCCGTCCATTTCTGTCTCCTTTACAGGCATGATGTTTCCGTTTGTCAGCTCACAATAAGTGTATATGTTGGCTAACACATAAAAATTCACTTGATACTTATTCGGCTTTAATGGATATTTGAATTCAGACACGTGAATATATTCGGGTAACGTGTCACCTTTGGATAAATTCCTGCCTACGCCAGCAAAGCCGAGATTGTCTATAAAGGGGAAACTGACCCATTGTCCATTTTTCCATTGTTTCAGATGATGGTATGCCAGTTCTGCCGTTGGTCCGTTCACATTGATTACATCAACCACAATTCGTTTTGTCTGCGGTGAATAAACGGGTTGCTGTGTTTTAATTCGATAAGCATCAGCATGGGTGATATTAACATCGGAAAGTCGTTGTATACGAATGCGGCTTTCATACTTCTCTATTTCCGATTGCGATAAGGGGAAATCAATGTCTTGGGACTGTAATGGGAGGAAAGCCAGTAAACTAATAACTGACAGTAATACTTTCATTCTCATATTCTCATCTGTTTAGGGTGTTATTTCATTATGATTGACAGCCAATCACGGTTTATCTTGTCTACTGGAACATCTTTGTGCAATGTTACCCAGCCCCTGCCTTTTACATATTGCTTTTCAGTGAATAAAGGCGGTTGTTTAGAGGCTCTGAAAGTCTGGGTCAATACGGCTGTCTCAATAAAATGACCTTCAATAAACTCAAAACGTTTGTAGCTGTAAGATGCAGCCGAGATACGCGATGAAGAAAACACACATCTCTTCTCGTTGTTTATTTGTGGATTTTCTATCTGCCTAAAACTTTCATCTTTACAATATTGCCCCTTAGTTTCATCCCACACAAAGCAATCATAATATTGTATCATTTGATTGCTATACTGACCAAGATTGACAAGTATATCGTTTTTACCATCAAAACTAACGTCTTGTAAGTTAACCCAAACATCGAGATTGTTGGCAAATTCAATGTCAGGAGGATATGAGTAGGATATTTCTTGGGAAATTTCTCTTTGCTTACCAAATATAGTGATTTGCAACCCTTTCAAACTCGTACCATTTCTGATGGCCACATATTTTATCATTTTATCGCCTTTGTGGTCAATAAGTTGCCATTCATCTGATTTCCAAAAAGAATGTTCTCCATCATTAATTGCGTCCCCGCTTGTTGTGGCTTGTGCTTTTCCGTTTTCAAATGATGTGGCAAATTTGAATTGAGGCTTAATAACCACATTGCCCAATGAATCGGCAAACCCTATCCATCCGTCCTCATCCATGATGCGGAAAAGTCCTTCACGGATATAGTCGGGGCCGTTATCGTATTTGTACACATAGAACAATTCTTTGCCCTGATTGTCTATACAAACGATTCGTGCATTTTGTCTGTTCTCATACACAAAACCTATGTGCCGTATGGTATCCGTTTGGCAGAACTTGTATTTGCCGTAGGGTATAATGGTATCGCCTTGTTCATTCAAATAGCATATAGGAACGCCGACTTCAAGGTGACTTTCAGCTGTATGCGCTATCAAGTTCCCGTTCCTTTTAAAAAAGATAGGTATAGTCCATACGGATTCCCGATATTCCCCCTTCCCATAATAATTGATGGTGGGTGTCCAGCGTGGCATTTTTCTGATGATTTCCAATACTTGGTTGTCCCAATCCTGTATGCCGCAACTTCGTAAGACTTTGGCTTCATACACTTCTCCATACGAGTTAATCCGCATCGTATAGATGCCTCTTGCTTGCTGTTTGTCACCCAATAACGTGGGGTCATACTTTAAATGTCGGGTGATGTAGTTTTGCGCAGACCACGGCTCTCCGTCTTGAAAAGAAGAGACTGCTTCCCATTCTACAAAACAGTGTTTCTGCTCTTCTTCCGCGATGCTGTCCGCTTTCACCCTGTTCCGGTAATGTTGTGGCAGGAAAGGCACATAAACCGCATAGTAACATTTCATCCGCTTGCCGTCCTTGTCCCTGCATGGCAGGCAATGCGGCAACTCTTTTGTCAGCCGGATAACCTCTTTGTCGAACTCTTTATGTCTAGAAGTCAGTATATAAGTGTTATGTGGAAGCCCTAAAGTGTCGATAGAAAACATGACTACGGAATATCCTGCTTGGTTCTTCTTCAACAGCTCTTCGGGATATACCATTTGGGAAGTGTAATATTTCTCTAAGTCATAATCCCATTTTGCCCATCGTGGCGGCTCAATAGTTGACAAGTCTTTGACTGGACTCCCCGACATATCCAGAACGCCTATATTCCAACTGATTTCCGCACGCCAAATACTGTCCAAGCGGTTCTCATTCTCCCATTGTCCTTGCAGGCTGTTGTCTGTCACGCATCTGACCGGACCAACGCCAATGGTCAGCGTGTCGGGCAGATACTGAAAAATCAATGTGCTGTCGGTCAGTTCTTGGATAATATAGTTTTTCCTCGATTCAAAGACTTTGATTGTATCTCCGCATAAAGAATAAGAATAAAAAGTTTCCGTTCTCTTACCATCATACAAAAAGACGCTTCTCCACCCTGCATCGCGAAATTCCATTTCCATAGCATATTGCTTGTCTTGTGGCAATTGCATTTTCCACACCTTATTTTCCAGCAATGCAGGCATATCCGCACCGTCGTTATTCTGGGCAGAAAGCCCCTCCATAACAACCCATGCAAGCAATATGAACAGCAACTTTTTCATAACTTATCCGTCTTAATGTCACTTCAAAGATAGCGAAAAGGAATAACCTAACCAATTATTAGACTATTCCTTTCCCGTTAGGTTTAAGCAAATTAACTCTTATTGTCGAAGTCCTTTTCTGTTGTTTCTGTTGTGAGGAGATATAACATTTTTCATATAGACATATTATAGTTGTAGCAAATCATTTCATGTAGCTTATAGATAAAGTTTGTACCCTTATTGGTTCATAATTTACTTAATGCATTAACTTTCAAGAATACTAAATAATTCCCCGACAATTCCGTTGCAGTTTTGACCTCACTCCGAGCGGCCATCAGCAAAGTATAAAAATGACTACCGTTTGTTAAGTTTTTGTTAAATCTTCACCTAAACCCACCTTTTTCTTTTCCTCTTTGCTTCTTCCAAAAACGGCTTTTTCACCCTGTTTCTTACAGCGATTATTTTTGTACCGATATTTTCTTATATCGCTGATAATCAACTATAAATACTCTCTCATATGAAACCATATGCGGTATAATGACCGATTTGGGTAAAACCCTAAATGAAAACGATACAGGTCACTTTCAGATTATAAGCGGATTCTGATTTTTCAGCCCAAGTTTCCTGTTCTACCCCGAAAAATAAGCGCGTATTTGCGAGCAGACCCTCCTTCGGACGCAAATACGCGGAAAATAAGAGACTTTTGTAAAGTATTGAAAACCAGTAATTTATGTTTAACGGGCATTTCATCGCCTTGCGAAAAGCACCATTTCGGCATGCGAAATGGCCTATATTGGAGTGCGATATGGTGCTTTTCAGCCCCCGAAATGGGCTTAATCGGACTGCGAAACGGGCAATATCATAAAACGAAACGGACTTTTTCGGACTACGATATAGGGTATATCAAAGGGTGGTTCAACCCGAAACAGGCTTCATAGCGCCCGATTTAACATCCATTCACATCTCTTTCACGAAAATATTTTGTCAAAATAAAGTCAAGAAAAATTGTAATTCATTCTCCGGGTTTTCACTGAAAGACACGGATATCGAGCGCGGAGAAACACCGTAAACATTTCCATCTGACCGCATAAAGATTACTAAAGAATCTGACATTGTATTTTACACAATGCGGGGATAATCTTTCTATTTTCCACAACCGTTTGTCTGATGAGCAGGAAAGCGGTTGCCTCACCGTTGTAACATACACCGGTGCGTTATGGATGTTGCGTCAGAGGCATATATATAAAATGAAAAAGTCCGGCATCAGAAACACTCTGACACCGGACCAACTTAATTGATATGATAAGAAAATTTACTTAACTGATTTCTTGTCACGCAACATTTCGTAGAGATGTTTCGGAGCACGCTTCATTCCTTTCATACGGAACTGGGCTGAAGCTGCCTGCTGCGCTGCCTCAAACTCCTCGGCAGGAGCAGCGCCGGCCTTGTCGAAAGTCATCGTCAGACGGTCAACGTCTCCGAATATTCCACTATGATCCTGTGCTACTCCGAGGAATGTGGCTGTTCCCCAGTTGGCAATGAAGGTAACTTCTTTCTTGTCAACCACGCCGGCACCATTATCCACGAGTGCATATATCACGGTCTCGTCCGGATACATGGCAGGATCTGACGCATCGCCTGCGGTCAGACCGACATACCAATGCATGGCGTTCACATCGTCAACCGTGACATAAGCCGGAACGACAACATAGCCAGCATAGCGTGAATATTTCTCCGGGTTGTATTCGCTCAGTGCGTCACCGTCGAAATATTTAGGACATGAGATGTCTATCTTCACGTCGGACGACTCGCTGGCAGCTGTCGTAAAGCGGCGAGTATAGACTGTTCCTGTCGCTCCGCCGTCGGAACCGATAGCATAAGCATAAGCCACATATTCTGTACCAAGCTGGAGACCGTCTTCATCCATCTCGTTCTCACCATACATAGCTACAGCCTTCACGACGCTGGCGATGTCGTAGCCGAACGACTCGGCCATGTCTTTCAGCTCTGCCTGATTGGCCGCAACAAGGTCCGCATCAGACGTATATTCGCTGGCAGGAACTACTCCACAATAATAAGGAACGGTCGCATCAGACGGAACGACGTTTATAAGTGCATAAGTTGTGCCTACATATCCGGTGCTGATGTCGAATGTGCACTGTGCCGGATCACCACCTCTTGATGTACGGAACGAAATGACCGACGCATCCGTACCCACCGTACCGTCGTCTGAAAGACCTACGGCAAACGCAAAATACTCGGTATCAGGCGTAAGTCCGTCGAAGGTGTCACTGTCCTGTCCGTGGCTCTGAAGCATCGAAGCCACCTCACTGCTACTCAATCCGTATATGCCTTCCAGATACTGGATAAACTCGTTCATTACGGCAGACAGGTCGCCGCCGGCAGCTTCATAGTCGGCCTTTG
>ULWM01025454.1_pt1 | contig 13489 bp, 9 predicted proteins | sample 1960331 | NCBI WGS metagenome assembly ULWM01 (sample SAMEA4835812, study PRJEB28245) | human gut metagenome | biome: gut microbiome; material: fecal sample | place: Denmark | collected 2008 | reverse complement strand
AAGACGGACCATTATCTGTTCATGAAAGTTCTCATCTCCGGCATGGCCTCATGGCATATGGATAAAACGGCTGCCTCCTTTGAAAAGCTGGGCATTTTGTCCGGCATGTGGGTAAGCAACAAAAACAGGGGGCTTCCTTCTGGGAAATATAAGCGCATTTGGCCCTACCATTTGGGCATGAAACCTTTTTATCATGTTGCCCCTGCTTATCTTGAAGAGGAGATGAGGTGGAGAAACCTTTGGCTTTATGATTGCTGGGTAAGGAGGCAGGAACTCCCGGCAGATGTGGATGTCGTGCAGTGCCCGATGGGCTCTTGCTCGCCTGTGTTTGACCTGGCCGAAGCTTCCGGAAGAACCATTTTAAAGGTATTCGAAGCCATGAACGGGCATCCGACCACCCAGCGCGGCTATTGGCAGCGGGAGGCGGATATTCATTCCCCCGGCTTCCGGGTTCCCGTAGGGGAAAAAGTGTGGAGCCGCATGAACCGGGAAATTCATCGGGCCGATTGTGTTCTATGCCCAAGCACCTATGTTATGGAGAGCATGGTGGCCAACGGCGTTTCACCGGAAAAATGCCTGCTCAATCATTTTGGCTCAGACACCTCCCTCTTTTTCAAAAGAGAAAAGGAAGACATCCCTTCCTTCCCCAAATTCATCATTACGGGGAACCTGACGGTTCGGAAAGGCCATCAGTACCTCTTTCTGGCTTTTCAGAAACTGGTTGAGCAATATCCCGATGCGGAGCTGCATGTGTACGGGGGCATCCGGCCCGATTTCCGGCCGCTGTGGGAGAAATGGAAAACCTGCCCGCATCTGTATCATCATGCGTCCGTCTCCCAGCAGGAACTGGCCCGCCGGCTCGCTTCCTGTACGGCGTTTATACTTCCTTCCCTGGAAGAGGGGTTTGCCCGTTCATTGCTGGAAGCCATGGCCGTGGGGCTGCCCATCATTGCGACCCACGAGTCTGGGGCTACAACGCTGCTGGATGGGCGGTCCGCCAGAATCATCCCTGCCGCCGATGCGGAGGCTATTTACCGGGCCATGAAGGAACTGTGCGACAACCCCGCCTTAGTGCACCGCCTGGGCGAGCAGGCGTATGCGGCGTTTGGCGGTTCGGAAAATACCTGGGAAGCCTACGCCGGGCGTCTTGCTGAAGCCTACCGGGAACGGTTGGAACGCCTGCGGGAAAGCGCTGGACAGCGGGGTTCGCGCTAGGGAAGGGGCCGGTTTTTCCGGGCGGAACACAGGGAACTGAGGAGAAGAAGGTATTTGGCCGCGACCCGAGAGATGCGGGCAAGGAAAAAAGCTGTATTTTTCCGGGGGGTTTTAAAATTGACCAGCATATCCATGTAATAAGGGGCGATGGGCGAGGCCAGCAAAAGCCGATAGTCATCCAGTATGGCGGCCGGCAGGGTCTCCTTCAGGGATCTGGCGTCTTCCTCAAGCATGGTTGTTGCGGCGGTGTGGCTGATGCCCGTCGCATCGAAATAAGCGATAAATGCGTTGATGGGCTTGAATGTGGCCGACTCTTGAAACAGAAGAGAAAGCAGCATTTTCCTGTCGGCGCAAATTTTGTAAGTCTCATCGAACTGGTGCTTGTGGCAAAGCCGTGTCCTCATGAATGCCGCCTGGTGGCAGAAATTTTTGATGATGAAATACAGGGTGTTATTTTTCCACGGCGGGGATGCCTTCCCGCTTGGCCCGCCTACCGTTATTACCCTCCCGCAAAGCACGTCGGAGACGGTTCCCTCCCGGTGCATGTCGGCAAGAACCTGGGGGGAATAGAAGCAATCTCCGGAATTGAGAAAGCAGACATATTCCCCGTGTGCCTGTTTCAGCCCCTTGTTCATGGCATTGTAAATGCCGGTATCCCGTTCGCTGACCCAGTATGAGAGGGAGTTTTGGTATTTTTTGATAATTTCGGCGCTGCCGTCTGAAGAACCTCCATCAATGATGATATATTCATAATCGGCGCATTCCTGTTTGATGACGCTTTGGACGGTTTTTTCCAACCCTGCCCGGTTGTTCAGGTTGATAGTGACGATGCTGAATCTGGGGGGAGTGCTCTTCATGTTTTCTTGGTGGCGCCTGATGGTCTTAATTGAGATGGGAGGCGGCGCAACAGGTCTCTTGCGCCTTGGCTGATGCATAATAGCAGAATGCCGTAGCATACCGAGAAAGGCGCGCAAAGGCAGACTGCGTAGGACAGCCATGAACCGAACGAAGAACTGTGGCCGGGGAAAAGCGTAAGAAAAGGTTTGCTGATAAAATGGAAAGCCGCATATGAAATGGCAAAGGCTAGCAGAAGGGGGAAGGTTTTTTTCCAATACAGCAGGTAAGAAGCTCGCAATCCCCGGGAAAAAAGATAATAGGGTTTCCATAGGGCGATGATAAGCGATGTGCTGATAATCTTGCCCAGGAGAATGCCGTTGATACCCAGATAAAAGGCTGTTGAGAGGGTAATGCCTACATTGAGGATGACTTCCGTCCAGGCGGCCCATGTGTCTGCATACAAACCGAAAGCCGTATTGAACATATCCACCGTGCCGCGGGTAATCATGATAAATACGTAAATCATCAGCAGAACCACAATGGAATTTTCCAAAATGTACTCACTGCCCAGCCACAACGAAATGAAAGAGTTGATGAGATGGTAGCAGCAAAAGACGATGATGCCGGCCAGAAAATACCGGAAAGCCATCAGTTCCCAGAATACGGACAATATTTTTTGCCGGTTTCCCTCTGCAATCAGGTTCCCGATCCCGGCCGTGATGCTGTCCATGGTAGTGGTGAACAGCCCCGTAATGCGGGTGGTGATGAGAGTATAGTTGCCGTAATAGGCAACCATGGAAAGAGAATCGAAGGCAAAGACGAAAATCTGGTCGCTTTGCATTAACAGGAAATCCTTGATCTTGTGGATAAAAACCTGTTTAGTGCGGATCAGGATATCGGGATATTGACGTTTGAGGGCCGCGCCGTTTCTGGTGCATGTCTTTAGCCAGGGATAAACCCGGCGCACTTTCCATCTTAATATCAGCGAGTATAAAATGCCGAAAGCTAATTCGACGGCAATCCAGATGTACGGATTGCCGTATTTCCGGGCCAGAGCCATTTGAAGCAGTATTTTGAGAATATTGGCTGTCTGGAAATAGGCTGCGACCAGATAATTTTTTTGGTCGGCAACAAACAGGATTTGCGTGTAATTGACAAAATAACTGAGCAGAGATGAAATCAGGAATGCGTAAAAGGCGCTGTAAACAACGCCGTAGGAAATAGGGCTGTTCCGGAAGATCAGAGGAAAAAACGCGCTGAGGATAATAGCTGCGCCAAAAACAAACGCCCCTATTTTTTTGTAAAAAAATCCAAATAAGGAGATAATATCGCTGATGGCGTTTTTCCGGTTCTCCTGCAATGGTTTATAAAGCGCAAACGAAATGGCTGCCCCTAGGCCGAGTTCAGCCAGATTCATCAATCCCAGAATATTCTGCAGGGTGCCGACCAGCCCCAGGAAATTGCTTCCAAGCGATTTCAGGAAAATAGTGCGCGAAAAAAACGTGCATGCCAGTGTGAGAATATAAAAAATAAAACTGACACGGGCATTCAGAATGCTCTTTTGGACGCGGGATTTTGGCATGTTAAAGCTAAATCGGCATATTGGGGAAACAAATCCGGTCAGGAGAAATGATTACTGGCGAAAGAAAAACAGGGAAATATCAAAAAATAAATAAAGGAGCGACAAAAAAACTCCTTCGCATAATGGAAGGAGTTAGAAGGCTTGGGCATGGGCCAAATCAATACACGTCCCGCTGGTAACGGCGGTGCTGTTTCATGTCCGCCACATATGCCGCGGCTTCCTCCGGAGTTTTATGGCCCCAGGTCTGGATGACTTCATGAAGGGCGTTGTCCACGTCCTTCGCCATGCGGGAGGCGTCCCCGCAGACGTAGAAGCAGGCGCCGGCTTCCAGCCATTTCCAGAGCTCTTCGCCTTCCTGGACCATGAGGTGCTGCACATACACCTTCTTTTCCTGGTCGCGGGACCAGGCCACGGACAACTTCAGTTTGCCGGTGCCGGTCAACTGGTTCAGCTCGTCTTCATAACAGAAGTCGGTGGCCCTGTACGGATTGCCGAAGAACAGCCAGTTGCCGCCCTTGGCGCCGGAAGCGGCGCGTTCCTCCCAGAATGCCCGGAAAGGGGCGATGCCGGTGCCGGGGCCCACCATGATGATGGGGGTGTCCCCGTCTTCCGGAAGGCGGAAATTCTTGTTGGTATGTACGAATACCCTGGCCGTATGGCCCGGCTGGAGGCGGTCCGCCATATAGGTGGAGCAAACGCCGCCGCGCTTGCGGTCACGGGCCGTATAGCGCACCGCGCCCACGCACAGGTGAACCTGTTCGGGATGGGCGTTCGGGCTGGAGGCGATGGAATAAAGGCGCGGCATGATCTTTTTCAGGATGCCGACGAAAGCCTCCGCGGATTCGAAGGAAGCGGGGTATTCCGTGGCCAGATCCAGCACGTCCCGGCCCCACAGGAAATCGCTGAGGGCGTCCTTATCCCCGGCCAGAAGCGTGTTCAGCTCCTGGCTGCCGGAGGCGGCGGCCCACTTGGTCAGCAGGGCTTTGTTGACATTGGTAATGTCATAGCAGTGAACCAGGGCGTCTTTCAGGCTTGCGGTTTCCCCTTCGGGCGTGGGAACCTGGGAATCCGGGCTGAGGCCGAGCTTGTCAATCAGAGCGTCCGCCAGGGCCGGATCATTGGCGGGAATAACGGCCAGGGCGTCCCCGGCAATATAGTTCATCCCGGAACCGTCCAGGCTGTATTCAATGTGGATGGTTTCCTTGGGGCTGCCTTCCCCGGTGATGTGCCTGACGGAGAGGACGGGAGCGGGAAACGGATTTTTTTTGCCGTATGGTTCAGTGGTCATGATGATGGAGGGGGGGTGAAAAAGAATATTACCAGCGGATAACGGCGGCGGACCAGGTAAGCCCGGCGCCGAATGTGACCAGGACAACGTTGTCTCCCTTGCCGAATCTGCCGGAACGGCGCGCTTCGTCAAAGGCGATGGCGACGGCGGCCGCGGACGTGTTGCCGTACTTCTCAATGTTCACGAACACCTTATCTTCAGGAATGGAAAGGCGCTGCGCTACGGCGTTAATGATGCGGAGATTGGCCTGGTGGGGAATAATCAGCTGGATATCGTCCGCCGTGAGGCCGGCGCGTTCAATGACGCTGGCGGCGGAAGCCTTCATGCGCGTGACGGCATGGCGGAAGGTCTCATTGCCGCGCATGGCCAGGGTAGCCAGGCGTTCATGGGCGTTTTCCGCTGTGGTGGGGCAGCGGGAGCCGCCGCCCGGAATCTGGAGCAGGTCATGCAGGGAGCCGTCCGAACCGATATCCGTGGCAAGGACGGAACCTTCTCCCTCTTCCCCTGTGGAAGCCTGGAGCACGGCTGCCCCGGCGCCGTCCCCGAACAGGACGCAGGTGCTGCGGTCCTCCCAGTTGACGACGGTGGAAAGTTTTTCAGCGGCGATGATGAGCGCCGTTTTCATCTGGCCGGTGCCGATGTACTGGACGGCGGTCTTCATGGCGAACAGGAAGCCGGAGCAGGCGGCGGAAATGTCAAAGGCGGCGGCATTCTTGGCGCCAAGGGCATCCTGGATATAGCAGGAAGTGGAAGGGGTGAACGTATCCGGCGTGATGGTGGCGACGATAATCAGGTCAATATCCTCCGGCTTCAGCCCGCAGGATTCCAGAGCGCGCTGGGCGGCCTTCGTCCCCATATGGGAAGTGTACTCGTCAGGGGCGGCGATGCGGCGTTCCACAATGCCCGTGCGTTCAATAATCCATTCGTGGGAAGTGTCCACCATCTTCTCCAGATCCGCATTGGTCAGGCGGCGTTCCGGAACATAGGAACCCGTACCGATAATCTTGACGGGCAGTCTTTTAAAGGGAGTATCAGAATGTGCGGCCATAGCTTTGGGCGTATGATGAACAGAAAACGTCCTGACGTTTTATGTGGAAACAGTCTAAAAGAAAGCGGGCCTGATGACCAGCACAAAACGCAGGACTCCTTCCATGCCGTAAATGAATGGCCTACAACAGCCACCCCTGGCTGTTGGCGGGCGGCGCGGCTCCCATCTTGAGATAGGCGGAAGGCATCGCCACGCGCCCCCTGGGGGTGCGGCTGATATACCCCTGCATAATCAGGAAAGGCTCGTGCACGTCCTCCAGCGTGGAAGCGTCCTCCCCTACGGCCACCGCCAGGGAGGAAAGGCCCACCGGGCCGCCGTTGAATTTGTAAATCATCGCTTCCAGCAGGCGCTTGTCCATCTCGTCCAGGCCATCGTCGTCAATCTCAATCATGGTCAGGGCGTCGTGCGCCAACTGCTCCGTAATCACGCCGTCGCCGCGCACCTGGGCGTAATCCCGCACCCAGCGCAGCAGGGAATTGGCCACGCGGGGCGTGCCGCGGGAGCGCAGCGCGATCTGCAGGGCGCCCTCCGGGTCCACGGGCACGTTCAGCAGCCCCGCGGACCGTTCGATAATGGCGCACAGCTCCTCCCGCGTATAATAATCCAGTCGGTTCACTAGGCCGAAGCGGGAACGCAGCGGGCTGGTCAGCATCCCGGCGCGGGTGGTGGCCCCCACCAGGGTGAACTTGGGCAGGTTGAGCTGGATGGAGCGGGCGTTCGGCCCCTGGTCGATGATAATATCCAGCCGGAAATCCTCCATGGCCGGGTACAGATACTCCTCAATGGCCGGGTGCAGGCGGTGGATCTCGTCAATAAACAGAATATCCCCCTTTTCCAGATTGGTCAGCACGCCGGCCAGGTCTCCCGCCTTTTCAATCTGGGGGCCGGAAGTCGTATGAATGCGGCAGCCGACGGCATTCGCGATAATATTGGCAAGCGTCGTCTTCCCCAGGCCCGGGGGACCGCTCAACAGGATGTGATCCAGCACGTCGTCGCGCTGTCTGGCGGCTTCCACCATCAGCATCAGGCGGTCCTTAATCTTCTCCTGCCCGCAGAACTCGCTGAAAGCGGGTGGTCTGAGGGACAAATCAAAAGCGGAGGAGGGGGCCTCCGTGGTGCGTGTGTAAAAGGACTCTCCCATGCGCAGGACTAGCAAACCTGTCTTTGGGGCATCCGTCAAGGGGGAAGTGCGGTCGGGAAACGCCTTTTCCGGGACATGCGGAAGCCTGTGGCCTTTTTTGAGGACGGGAGGAATGCGGAGCCGCGGAAATGATGATATGCGGTGAAACGGCATGTTCTGCCTTCTCTTCTTACAGTGTGGATTCCCATTTCTGCCGCGCCTTTCCGGAACTCTCGGAACCCTGGGCTTCCGGAATCTTTCAGTCTTCTCTTTCCGTCTCGCTTTTGAAACTTCCTAAACGTCTTATGATCAATTCTTGATTCCGGACGGAAGTAAGCTTATCAATAGAGGTTCTTACCTGAACCTTGCCCGATTGCCCGGAAGCCGCAAAGGTGGAGAAAGAGAAAAATTCTTATTTGCTCCGCGGGAAAAACAGGGCAGGGAGGGAGGAAATCTGCCATGCCCTCATGGATGATTTTTGTGAACCACGGAAACCTGTCCTTTCAAAACTTTTCAAAATACGCTTCGTTTCTGCTTATTCCTGTTGAAAACTTCCTCGTGCTGTCGAGGCGCTTTTCATCCTTTTCGAGCAACTGCCGGAAACGTGAAAAAACTCGGGGAAAACGGAAAATTCCTTCCGGATGAAAAAAAGATTGCCAAACCTCTCTTCTGCCGTTATTCTATCCCTGCTTTCCTATCTAGCACAATCTCCAACGGGCAGGTGTCAGAGTGGTCGAATGAGCACGCCTGGAAAGTGTGTGTACCGCAAACCGGTACCGAGGGTTCGAATCCCTCCCTGTCCGCCATCAATTTTCCACCACAATATACCCATTATGAGTATATTGTTGTTTTCGTTTGTAAGAATATGGGGAAGAAATGGGAAAAATCAATGATTTATTTCTCGTTTTCTTGACCTCGATTTTTTATGTGCTAAAGTATTCGTATGAGTATAGTTAATGCTAGAATTCGATTTATTGTAGCACAACGTATTGGCAATGTCATGAGAAACGAGGGAATGGAAAATTCTCAATCCATTATCGAATGCTCTTCTCAAACAAAAAAATACTTAGGAAGATTGCTTGTCAAACTTTCTGAAAAATCTAGTCCATATACATCAGACGCGACAACATTTCCTATCCTAGAAAAATTTTCAAAATCAATAATAGATCAAGATCAACAAATTTATCAATCTTCATTATTGGCAACAAGACTTTATGAAACAGGTCGACATCTTCAAATTGAAGAATTCACATTCTTGAATATTTCTTTTGAAACACAAAATTCTGATGCAACATCAGTTGTTAGAGGCATTGCACTTATTGCGTTTTCTTCACCGAAGACACAGATTTCATATGATGAAAAAAATCATCATATGGATAATGTAGAGACGATAAACGAAGATTCTTTGGATCGAGTTGCTATTTGGCATGAGAATTCAGATATCATAAGAATAATAGAACGGAAAAGCATCCCGAATAAATTTTGGATTAACGATTTTCTATGCATAAAACCTGTACTTACAGAAAATAAAGCCGCAGCAATGGCGTACAAACTGATCAAAAAAATATCTTCAGAAATAGATTCTTCAATAAAATCTTCTGAATATCGTGACAAGGTAAAGCATTTAGTTGATGCATCTCCTTTAATATCATTTAATGAAATAGAAGAATGTTCTAGTGATTTTTTAGATAGAGAAAGAGTCAATGCGATTAAAAAAAATATAGAAAAACAAGGAAAATTATTTTTAGAAAAAGAATACGAATTTCCTTCACAGATTCTATATAAAAAAGTAAATCAATTCATTAAAACTTTAAGAGTGACGCCCAATCTTGATATTACCATAAAAGGAAATCAAGAAGTGCTATCTATGGAACAACTTCGTTCTGATGAAGAGGATACAATAATTATCAAATTAAAAATTAAAGAGGAGGAATAATCATGAGTGGCGAAAGATCTTTTGTTCTGGGGCAATATGGGGAGGAAAAAACTGCTGCATTCCTTCAACTTATCGGATGGTTTCCTAGGCATTCAAATATTAGTATTCCTTGTATAAATAAAGAACATAGGAATCTAAAGGATGCAGAAAAGCGATCTCATGGAGAAGATATTATATATGCAACACAAAATAATTTCAATCCGAAATATATGGATGTAATGCATATACAAGTGAAAAATCAGGATAGTTATCCTAAAAAATCAGATTTAAAAAATAAAATATATAAAGCATTTCATGAATTAGATAATACCATTCAATGTGCGAAATCTACTCAGGATATTGTATCTTATATAAAAAGAGCACGTGGGTCTCTTTTTATTCCAAAACTCAATCATATTGGGCTATTGGTAATGGTTAGTGAGAATGTTCAAGATGGAAAAATTAATTTGCTCGATGAATTGGAAGAATATGATTCACCTCGAGGATTGGAATCAAACATGTTATTGGTTGATCAAATGCAGATTAATTTTATTTTGGACTCAATAGGCGTTGCTAAGATATTATATAAAAATGCGATTATCCAATATTTTTGTACTTCAGCCACTCTATCTCTCTCTCAAAGACTTGAAAAAAGCACAAAAGAGATGCCTTACTCATATTTAACTTCAGGATGTTTGCCGATAAAAATACAACAAGAAAATAAGCAAGGGCTTGTTTTATTTGTTAACGATAATTTTACAGAAGAAAATTTTGAAAGATATATTAATCGTGGACTTTCATTTCTAAATGGATGGGGTATATTTTTAAATATTGGTTTTCGTAATTACGAAATGCATAAACATAACAAAATTGTGGCTGATGTTCTGACTCTATACAAAGATCGACTAACTACTTATGAAATATCAGCTTTTTGTTCAAATCCTATTGATGTAGTGAGAAATCAACATGACTAATCCTCCCGATACTCAAGAATACGAAGATTTGAAAGCCAAGGAATTTGTGCTTCCATTTGGAGAATCTGTAAGGACATTATTGAAATGTGAAAGTTCCAGTGATGTACTCATTAAACAATTAGCTTTTAGGAAAGGTTTTTTCTCAAAATCCCGCAATGATGATGTTTTTTTTCTTTCCTGTGCTATGCTTACAGCATCTGAATTTGAAAGAATAGAACAGGAAATCTTTTATAAAGAATCTAAAAAGAGATTTAAACATGCAGAATATGAATTAGATCCCAATTCTGATACGAGTTGGACAAAGTGTATTGAAGATTTAAGAAGTGATTTTGAAGAGTTGAGTTCTGCTTCAACCGAAAATGAGTCTTATACTTTTATACAACCGATCGAATTTACTAGAGACAAAAATAGTTGTACGATTGAATACGAAATAAATAGTTTGGATCTTTCTGCAAATTACGTTCGTTCTTCTGTTCCTCATAAAGGTAAAATTGTAATAGAAGAAGATCCGAGCAGAAATATTTTAGATATAACTATAGTTGACGACCACAAAGACATTGTAGGTATAAATAAAAAAATTTTAAGAGCGATTGGAAAAAAATTTAAATCTGAAAAATGTGTCGTAGGAAAAATTAAGTCGATAAAATTTGGTGATTTCCCTAATCGAGAAAGAGTCACTTTTTTATTAAAAATGACAGCTCCTGTTTTTGGTCAAAATAAATCTAAAGTATCTTCTTTATCTTTCTATATTAATAAAGATATAAAAAATTCTGAATCTGATGATAATATAAAATGGTTGACAGACGCTGCTTCTCGTGTTCATTTGTCAGGTGAGTCAATAAACAAAGTGCTAGATCTTATTCATAGCAAGTATTTTGATTACTTTTTTATTAGAGAAATAGGTGTTCAATATTATTTTGCTGATCCTAACACGGGTGAATTATTAACAGCTAATTGTTCATTAGAATTTGCCTCTAACTCTCGAAGTCATATTGATGAAAAATCTAATTTTTCATCTAGTGTTATCACTCTTACAGGTAAGACTATATCAAGAGCAGATCTTAGAAATCAATTGGAAAAAGAGTTGAAAAAGCGTTCAGCCTCTTATTACAATGAGATTATGGAATCTGTTGCTCTTTCAAAAAACATAGAATTGGGATAATTTAATTTTGAAATTTCTATTATCCTATTTTTCCTCAAAGATTGCCTAGACTAAAATATACTTCTGGTCAGTGTTCTCTTTTTTTGAATCATTGTCCATAGTTGACTGTTTTTCTCTAAGTTTTCCTGAAATTCGTTCTACTCTCTCTGTAGTCATTCCTCTATATCCTGAACAATTTCCATAGGAATAATTTCAAGATTAATCACTTCCGATTATTTTAATTAAAAATGCCTTCGTACAAAACTGATTGCCCTTGGATGTCCTAGAATCTGGTCATACATAATCATTCATTTGGAAATCCCTCCATTTATTATATTCATACATTGATCGAGGTTATTATTATCATAACTTATTCGTTTCCTTATGCTTAAGAATTTGAGAAATTTCCCCGGGAGTAATACTAGGTATACAGCGGAATACATTTGAAAACTCTCTCTTTACCTTTAATATACATTGTATGAGACCATAATTTTCATAATATACTTATTTTTATATCATTAAAATAATTTCCGTTTCCCTGTCCGTATATTCCAGTGAAGATTTCACAGAAAGTGAGAAGAGTCTTACAGCATTCTTTCCTGTTTTATTCTTAACAATTCCAGAATCATTGATAAGAATTATCTAGGAACTTTCTTGGAAAATGTATTCCTTTTCTAAATTAAATCCCTAGAAATTAATTTAAAGTTAAAAAGAACTCCATAGCATACAAAGCAGGCTTCATCCGGTCTCATTCAATAGAAGAAGTAAGTGGAAGGAGGGAGTAACAGGTGAAAAAAATCATTTTTCCTAGGCGCCGGGGGGACGGGCTCCCTTCATTTCTCCCATTGATATATTTCCTAATGCAGAAAAAAATATTTTCATTTTTTAGGAAAACAATTTTGAAGCATTTGGGGAAGTCTTTCTTCATGTGAAAGCCTCCTTGTATATACCGGGAAGGAATAGGAGGGCTGTTAACTGAGGCGCACTTTTGATTTAATGGGGGTAGTGTATGGAATGAGGTAGGGTATACGGTAGATGGTATGGGTATGATGAGATAGGACAAAGTGAGACCTATAGACAGATCTCACCTTGTTTCTTTGAAGGAATGTTTGATTGAGTGATTAAACTCTACGATGATGTATCATAAGAGTTGCGAGACCTAAGAGGCTGAGTGATGATGTAGTCGGTTCTGGTACGTTAGGTAGAGTTTCGAGTGTAAATGAGATAACTGGCGTCAAACGGTCTAGTCCTGATATATATATCCCATAATCCTCATAACCAGGCATAAGAACCTTATCTGTTTCATCATAAGGAGTTCCATTTTCCTTATAGATATTCTCATGCGAATTAGTACTCGTAACACCAATAGCTGGTGCCGCAATTGGTGTATCTGCCCATTCTATTGTAGAACTTGTTGTACCTTTCAGGCTGGTGATTGTGCTTCCCGCTTTAAGATAGTTGAAGGTACTGTCCTTTCCATAGAAGACTGCCGTATACGTAACATTAGTACTTAGTTTAAGATCTTCAAAATCGAATGGATTTGAACCTACCAGAGTTCCTGGTCCATAAGGAGCATTATTCCAAGATGATTTGCCTACAAAATCCCATGTGGATGTTTGATTTTTTTGAAAAATAGCAATACCTAAACCTCCAGGAAAACCTTTACCAACTTGTCTTCCGTAAATGGTAAGATTTTGCAAAAGTACTGAATCTGTCAATGTTTCAGAAGTTGTCAACCAAGTCGAGTTGTTAAGAGTAAAATCAAAAGAAGTACATATAACATACGAAGGAGGACTAACTGGATTATAATCGTCTGCGCCTGGACTATAAATGGTTACTATGTCAGCCTGAGCGATACTTCCTGCGACTAATAAAATAGCGATAGTCTTCATAGTCATTTATTGTTGATGTGTTTTATTAAAGTCGAAAATCTGATGTCGCGATGAGTCACTTCGTTTGTGATGTTGCTACGAATTAACGCGACATCAGATGAGTGTTATTGATTATCGTACGGGAATTCCTCCTGATTCTACTGAAGCCATTATCGCGAGTTTTCCGTTCAGTTCTTCATATTCAAGTGGAGACATATTGTTTCCCTTAAGATGAAGTTCCTCAACTCTGTCTTTAATCGCTTCGTACTCTTCTTGCGTTAATTCTTTTTTGCCTTCCATAGTCGTATTCGATTTTGAGTTTTTATTGTCAGAGAATCTCCACGAGAACATAGGGAGATTTGCGATCTAACTGTGCAATAATATCTCCCAAAGAGATTTTGGTAAACACTTAATATCTCAAAAAGATAATTTTCTTGAGATTGCTCTTGTGGCATACTCCTCTCATGAAGACGCATGGAACAGGCGTTCGGTCTGCGA
>ULWM01033182.1_pt1 | contig 13526 bp, 18 predicted proteins | sample 1960331 | NCBI WGS metagenome assembly ULWM01 (sample SAMEA4835812, study PRJEB28245) | human gut metagenome | biome: gut microbiome; material: fecal sample | place: Denmark | collected 2008 | reverse complement strand
CAGATATTGCCCAGAACAAGGCAGATATTGCTCAGAACAAGGCAGATATTGCCCAGAACAAGGCAGACATTGCCCAGAACAAGGCAGACATTGGCAAGTTGGATAACCGAGTCACGAATGTAGAGAATCTTGCTAAGCAGCATACCACCGTTGAAGCAGGCAATAACATCACTGTGACGGAAAGCACCAATACAGATGGTGGCAAAAAATATACCGTAGGTATGGCAAAAGATATTACAGTGGATAGTGTAAAAGTCGGCGACAAGACCTATGTGAGCAAGGACGGCTTGAATGCCAATAATCAGACCATCACGAATGTAAAAGACGGAAAGATTGAGGAAGGCTCCAAGGATGCCGTGAATGGCGGACAGCTGTATGCGACAAATCAGCTGGTGAAGGAGAATGCTAGCAATATTTCGCTTCTTGGTAATTCGATCAATAAGCTGGACAATCGTGTGGACAAGGTCGGTGCAGGGGCAGCTGCTCTCGCCGCACTCCATCCGCTCGATTTCGACCCGGAGGATAAGTGGGACTTTGCAGCAGGCTATGGCAACTACAGTGGTGCAAGTGCCGTGGCGCTCGGTGCATACTATCGCCCGAATGAAGACACGATGTTCTCTGTCGGTGGTAGCTTCGGCAATGGAGAAAATATGGTGAATGCAGGCGTAAGCCTGAAACTCGGTCAGAGCAACCATGCACCGACTTCCAAAGAAGCTGCTATGGAGAAAAAGATCAGTTCTCTTAGTCAGGAAGTAGAAGAGCTGAAGGCTGCAATCGCTGATCTCCGCGCAGCGCAGACGAAAGCAAAAGACGCAACAGAAAAAGACGCACAGAAGAAATAAGCTGGGTTTGACGACCGTATTTATTCTGGTGTAAATATGAAAGTTGGCAGAAAAGACGTAAAGACTTTTTCTGCCAACTTTTTTTATGATTATGTAAGGAAATGCTGATTCCATGGTAGAGGCGGGTTTTAGAAGGAGCTTTATACATGGCTTCGTCATCACCTTCCTTACATGGTTCGCTATTCGTGTCAGATGATTCCCTGCCTTGTATAAAGATTCAAGAGTAAAAGCTGATAATGATTCAATCAGTGTCTTCTTAGCATGGCTGAATTTGAAATTTTCAGAAATTTTCAAATTATATACGAAAGTATGGTACAATAATAGAGTATGTAAAAAAGGGGGATGAGGAAGCGGTATTCACATATTGCTCATCGGGGGAGGCTCTCATTGGATCCCCGATCCCCAGTCATCAGTCACTAGTCACAAAGTCACTACAACCCCCAAGGAGGTCTATAATGGCAAAAGATTATTCATTCGACGTGGTATGCCGCACGGATCTGCAGGAAGCGGCAAATGCTGTGAATCAGGCGTCCAAGGAGATCGGCACGCGCTATGATTTCAAGGGCAGCAAGAGCTCGGTCACGCTTGACGAGGACAAGATCACGCTGATCGGCGATGATGATTTCAAGCTGAAGCTGGTGAAGGATATCATTCATGGAAAGCTCGTAAAGCGCGGGATCTCCCTCAAGAATCTGAAGGAAGAGAAGAAGGAAGCGGCAGCCGGCGGGACGGTTCGTCAGGTACTCTCGCTGCAGAACGGGATCTCTTCGGATATGGCGAAGGATATCGTGAAGCGGGTGAAGGCTTCGAAGATCAAGGTCGCTGCCAAGATCAATGGGGATGAGGTGCGTGTATCGAGCAAGGATAAGGATTGCCTGCAGGAGTGCATCCAGTTCCTGAAGCAGCAGGACATTCCGGCGGATCTGCAGTTTGTGAATTACAGATAAGAAGGCTCTGCGGGGGCAAGGGCTTTCACAGGTGTGACGAGGCTCAGCTTTGAATGGTGCGGCGTCGCATTTGCCTTGCACCGTGAACCGAATGAACCCGCTGCACCTTTATGTATGGGAGGAGTTATGAACGCAGAGGAAATGATGGCGAAGACGCTTCGGGAAGGGCATACCACCGGCGCAACGGCGACGGGGGCGATGAAGGCAGCGATCCTGGCTATGCGAGGAGAATTTCCAAAGCAGGTGACGGTCCTTTCGCCGCAAAGGACGGAGCTCACGATCCCGGTGGAGTCGGCCGAGGCACATGGGCGGACGGGCATCGCGACTTGCCTTAAGGATGCGGGCGATGACCTGGACTGTACACATGGGACGCCGATCGTCGTGACGGTGGAGCTGGTGGATACGCCGGGTCTTACGCTCCGTGCGGGGAAGGGCGTAGGTACAGTGACGAAGCCGGGGCTGCAGGTGAAGGTGGGACGACCTGCCATCAATCCGGGCCCGCAGATCATGCTGCGTTATGTGTATGAAGAGCTCATCGGTAAGGATCATGGCTGTATCGTGACGGTGTCTATCCCGAAAGGGGAGGAGCTGGCAAAGCAGACGCTGAATCCTTCGCTGGGTATCGTCGGCGGGATCTCGGTCCTGGGAACGACGGGGATCGTGAAGCCGATGAGTGAGGAGGCGTACAAGAAATCGCTGGCGCCGCAGGTGCCTGTGGTCTATGCGAGCGGGATCCGCACGGCGGTCCTTTGTCCCGGCCGTATCGGTGAGACAGCGGCGAAGATCATGGGTATTCCATCGGATGCGATCATCGAGACGAGCAATTACATCGGCTTCATGATGGAGCAGTGTATCGCAGGCGGTTTCCAAAAGATGCTGCTCATCGGCCATATGGGAAAGCTGGTCAAGGTGGCGTCAGGCAGCTTCCATACGTACAATCGCAATAGTGACGGTCGTATGGAGACGATGGCGGCGTATGCGGCCATGAATGGGGCATCGACAGATACGGTGCGTGAGATCATGTGCTGTACGACGACGGATGGCGCGGCAGCGGTCGTGCATCGTGAAGGGCTGGATATGATTTACCAGCAGATGGCGGAGAGGGCGCAGGTGCGCTCGGAACGCTACATTTTCGGTAAGGCCAGGGTCGGCGTGATTTTTGCGGCGATGGATGGCACGGTGCAGGCAGTCAGCAGCCATGCGAAGGAGATTCTGGAGGAGGAACAATGGAGCATACATTGATCGTAGCGGGGATCGGGCCGGGAGATCCGGACTATATCCTGCCGAAGGCGCAGAAAGCCATCGAGGGGGCGCGCTACCTCGTGGGCGGCCGCCGCGCGCTTTCTGACTATGCGAAGCCTTCTCAGGAAACATATCCGGTGACAGGCAAGCTCTCTTTGCTGGCGGATTGGCTGGAGGAGGCGCTTAAGAAGGACGATGTCGTCGTCATGGTGAGCGGGGATCCGGGCTATTACAGTCTGCTTCCGTGGCTCAAGAAGCGGTTTCCGGAGCATCCGATCGAAGTCATCCCGGGGATTTCTTCTGTGCAGGCCTGCTTCGCTCTTGTCAAAGAACCCTGGCAGGGAGCGCTGTGGCTGTCTTTCCATGGCCGTGTGCCGGAAGAGAAGGATACGTCTTATATGCCCGGACGAAAGCTCGCCTTTCTGACGGATCATGAGCATGATCCGGCCTATATCGCGAGATACCTGATGGACAAGGGCTGGCCGAAGGAGACGCGCGCTGCCGCGGCCGAGCATATTTCATATGAGAATCAGCATCTTTCGGATTCGACTCTTGAGGAATTGTCGCATCTGGAAGGCTATGGTGAATCAGTCATGGTGGTGATGGGATAAATGCAGTTTGGCATCAAAGATGAGGAGTTTATTCGGGGAAAGGTACCGATGACGAAGGCTGAGATCCGTGCGATGGTCATGGTGAAGGCCGCCATTCAGCCTGGCGATATCGTGGCTGACATCGGTGCAGGGACAGGCTCTCTATCCATCGAGGCAGCGCTCTGCTGCCCCAAGGGGGCTGTGTATTCGATAGAAAGAAATCCGGAGGGAATCGAGCTGATCCGGAAAAATGCGGAAAAGTTCGGCTGCCGGAATATCCATACCATAGCCGGCACAGCGCCGGAGGCGATGGAAGGGCTGCCGAAGATGGATGTGATTATCATCGGCGGGTCTTCCGGAAATATGCATGAGATCCTGGATCGATGTGAAGCGCTGCTCGCTCCGGGCGGACGCATCATCCTTACCGCTGTCACCGTGGAAACTACGGGTGAAGTGGTGAAGGAATTCGCGGATCGTCCTTTCGAGCTGGAAGGCTTCGAAATGCAGATCAATCGACTGAGAAAACTGGGACGGTATCATCTCTATGATCCGATGAGCCCCATTTTCATATTTACAGCAATCAAACATTGAGGAGGAAGTTATTATGGGAAAATTGTATTTCATCGGCGCAGGCCCCGGAGATCCTGAGCTCATCACGGTGAAGGGACAGCGTCTCATCGCAGAGGCGGATGTCATCATCTACGCCGGCTCTCTTGTGAATCCGGAGATCCTGAAGTACGGCAGAAAAGATGCAGAGATCTACAACAGTGCGACCATGAATCTGGATGAAGTGCTGAAGGTGGAGATCGAGGCGCTCAAAGCAGGCAAAATGGTGGCTCGTGTGCACACCGGCGATCCAGCCATTTACGGTGCGATCCAGGAACAGATGGATGGTCTGCGCGCAGCAGGGATCAAAGAAGATCAGTTTTGTGTCGTCCCGGGCGTCAGCTCCTTCCTTGCGACAGCAGCTGCGTTGAAACAGGAATATACCCTGCCGAGCATTTCTCAGACGGTTATCATCACCCGTATGGAAGGCCGCACACCGGTCCCGCCGAAGGAAAAGCTCGCGCTTCTTGCCGCACATCAGGCAACCATGTGCATTTTCCTCTCTGTCCAGGCGATCGATCAGGTCATGGCGACACTGAAAGAGGGCGGCTATCCGGGCGATACCCCGGTCGCTATCGTAGCCAGAGCGACCTGGCCTGACCAGCGTATTTTCCGCGGCACCATTGATACCATCGCAGACATTCTCCATCAGGCAGGCGTCGTCCGTCAGGCCATGATCGTCGTCGGCAAGGTCCTTGATACCGATTATGAACTTTCCAAGCTTTACGACAGCAAGTTCACCACCATGTTCCGCAAAGGAACAGATGGAGAGTAAGGAAAACGGGGAAATAAGGCGATTTTAGGGTATTGGGATGAGACTTGGTGAAAATCAGCGTTTCCCTAGGGATTTAGGGATTAGTGTCTTCTGGTGACTAGAGATTAGTGGCTAGGGATTAGGAGTCTCAAGTGACTAGTAACTGGAATGCCAGCTCATGGCACCACCATTTCGCATTTCTCATTTCTAATTTCTCATTCAATCGAGGCATTCAAACGTAATCAAGGGGGGAGCCGCCTCAGGGGCTAACCCTGAACCATGAACCATGAACCCTTATCCCCTGGAGAGTATCACATGAAGTACGCTATTGTTTCTGTATCCAAAGAAGGAGCCCAGCTGGGGGTGCGCGTGAAGGCGGGCATTTCCGGTGAGGGGACTCTGTATGAAAGAAAAGACGGTGCGAGCGGCAAAGAAGCCGTGTATTTTACCCGCACGCTCGCGCTCACGGCGGATATCTTCTCCTGCTATGATGGGATCCTTTTCATCATGGCCTCCGGCATTGCGGTCCGCGCCATCGCAGCGCATGTAGTGAGCAAGGCGTCCGACCCTGCAGTACTCGTCATGGATGAGTGCGGGAAACATTGTATTTCCCTTCTCTCCGGACACCTGGGCGGGGCGAATGCCTGGGCAAGAGAAGTCTCGGCGGCAGTGGGAGCCGATCCCGTCATCACGACGGCGACCGATGTCCATGACCGCCGCGCGCCGGATGATATCGCCCGCGAGCTGATGATGCGTGTCGAGCCGCTGGCGGCCCTGAAGCCTGTGAATACCGTCATCGCAGCAGGGCGCACATTCCGATGGTTTCTGGATGAGACAGTCGATGGGAGCGCATCCATAGCGACGCGCCTCAAAGAGAAAGGGATCCGCACGGAGCCCTTAGACCGACTGGATGCCAATGCGTTTGACGCATGCGCCATCATTACCGAAAAAACGATCACTGTGAAGAAGCCTTTCGTCTGCCTTCGTCCGAAGAATCTTTTCGTCGGCATCGGATGCAAGCGCGGCACCTCCGAAGAGCTGGTGCAGAGCGCATTCACTGCAGCGCTTGCTCAGGCAGGGGCTTACCCGTATCAGGTAGCATCGCTTGCGAGCGTCGATGCGAAAGCAGATGAAAAGGGCTTGCTTGATTTTGCCAGTTCCATGCATCTTCCGATCCATTTTTACAAGGCAGAGGAGCTTAAAAAGATCGCGGAAGAGTATCATTTAGAAAGTTCAAAATTTGTAGAGAAAACGATAGGAGTGGGAAACGTATGTCAATCAGCAGCGTTAATGGAATCAATGAAGGGAAAAACGCTTCTGCCGAAAACGAAGTTTGTCAGTGCCACGGTGGCGATCGCTCTGGGACTATCCGGGTCATCGGCATTGGACCGGGCCATGAAGAAGAAATGACGCCGAAGGCCATCAAGGCCATGGAAGCTTCCGATATCATCGTGGGATATAACACCTACATTGCTCTCGTGAAAGACCTCATCAAGGACAAAGAGGTCGTCGGAAATGGCATGCGTCAGGAAGTCGATCGTTGCCAGAAGGCTGTCGATCTGGCGGCAGAAGGCCATCAGGTGGCCGTGATCTCCTCCGGTGACCCGGGCGTCTATGGCATGGCCGGTCTTGTGCTCGAGCTCATCCAGAAGCTTCCGAAGGAAGCGCGTCCGGAGTGTGAGGTCATCCCGGGACTCACGGCAGCAAATACCTCTGCTGCGGCGCTCGGCGCTCCGCTCATGCATGACTATGCCGTCATCAGTCTTTCTGATCTGATGACCCCGTGGGAACAGATCAAAAACAGAGCGAAGCTCGCCGCGGAAGGTGACTTCGTCATCGCCATCTACAATCCAAAGAGCCGCGGCCGCGCGACCTACCTCGATGAGATCCGCGACATCGTGCTTCAGTATAGAAAGCCGGAAACACCGGTAGGCATCGTCAGAAAAGCAGGACGTCCGGGCATGAACTGGACGATCTCCACACTGGAAAAACTGCCGGAAGAACATGTAGACATGCAGTCCACCGTCATCATCGGCAAGAGCACCACCTTCGTTGCTGACGGAAAAATGATCACACCAAGAGGATACAAAGCATGATCTGGATCATTTCCGGAACACAGGACGGCCGAGAAATCGGCGCTGCACTCGCAGACCGAGAACAGTCCAAGCCGGAAGGGGAGCGCCGTGAGATCCTTATGACCGTTGTCAGCCAGTACGGTAAAGTGCTCGCCGCACATAAAGGGCTCGACATCGAAGTAGGGCGCTTCCGGGAAGAAGACATGCTCCGTGTCATCAGGGAAAAGGGGATCTCGCTCATCCTTGATGCGAGCCATCCCTATGCAGCGATCGTTTCTGAGACGGCCCGCGCGGCCTGTACCAAGGCAGGGATCGACTATGTACGCTACGAGCGCGCGGAGATCCCGCTCCCTGACTATGACAAGCTCTATCACGCCAAAGATGAATTCGAAGCGGCGGACCTTGCCGGTCAGCTTGGAAAAAGCATCCTTTTGACGACCGGCTCCAAGACGCTTGCCACCTTCGTAGAGGCGAAAGCGCTGGAAGGCAAGGAGATCTGGGCGCGCGTGCTGCCGACATCGAATGTGATCAAAATGTGTGAAGACCTTGGCATGAGAGCCAAGTACATTCTCGCCCTGCAGGGACCTTTCTCCTATGAAATGAATCTTGCTATGATTCATGACTATCACGCCGATGTGATGGTCACCAAAAACAGCGGCCTCATCGGCGGCAGCGATACAAAGCTCAAAGCCGCGATGGACGCCGGGATTTCCGTCATCGTTATCGATAAACCGAAAGCAAAACTGGACGGCGCTGTGGTCTTCTCGACCGTAGAAGGCGTCCTCAACTATATGGAGGAACACTATGGATTTCATCAAGAGCCCTAAGGCCATCGAAGATAAAAGTATGGATCTCATCAATCCATTCATCATGGACATCGACCTCACACCGGAAGAAGTGACGGTCTATTCTCGTATGATTCACGCCTCCGGCGACGTAGACTATGGGCATCTCATCCAGACCAGCAAAGGCGCTGTCGCTGCCGGTATCGAAGCGCTCGCCAAGGGCTGCAACATCTATACCGATGTGAATATGGTCAAAGCAGGGATCAATAAGAATGCCCTGCATGCCCTCGGAAGCGAGGTATTCTGCCGCGTATCCGATCCGGAAATCGCAGCCATTGCCAAAGAGAAAGGCATCGCCCGCTCCATGGCAGCGATGAATTCCTTTGGCAAAGACCTCAATGGCTCTATCATCGCTGTCGGAAACGCTCCGACAGCTCTCTACGAAGCCATTCGTATGGTCGAAGAAGACGGCATCAAACCGGCACTTATCATCGGCATCCCTGTCGGCTTCGTCGGCGCCGCTGACTCGAAGGAGCAGCTTGTCCGCCGTGCGCCCTGCCCCTTCATCACTGTCCGTGGCACCAAGGGCGGCAGCTCCATCGTCGCTTCCTGCGTCAATGCACTGATGTACAATCTGGTAAAGCGCAACAACAATATGCTCTTTGTCGAAGGTAAGAAATAGCTAAAAGCCTGCTAAGTTCCAAATGCTAGTATTTATCGGACTTAGCAGGCTTTTTATATTGCGTGGGTAAAATATAAAGGTAGCAATAGGGTAGCAATTATCTAAAAATCTTCTCTACATCATTGGCGACTTTTTCATCGTTTCCGGGTATCCAAGAGGTATAGGTGGTCAATGTAATGGCAGGAGATGCATGACCTAAACGCTTAGACACTTCAGCAATGGGGACGCCATTGGCTAGCAGCTGGCTGGCGTGGGTGTGGCGCAGCGCGTGGAAGCTGCGAACAGGGGAAATTCCCAAGTCTTTTTGGATGCCTTGAAAGGCGATCCTTTCATTGCTGGGGAACAGGAAATTCCCATTCTTCGCTTTGAAAACCAGCCCGCCGTGGGCTCTGGTGCTTTCCTGCCATTCTTTCAGCGTCTCGTAGAGTGATAGGGGAATAGACACATCCCTGCGGGAGTGGGAGGTTTTGGTAGCGTTTTGGACATATATGACCCCGTGCCCATCTTGGCCTAGTGTCTTGTTGATATGGATAAATGCGGGGGTGATATCGTTCCATGTGAGCGCCAGCAGTTCACCGATGCGCAGCCCGGTGTAAGTAGCTACTAGGATTTCCATATAGAGCCTATCCCGGTGCCGTTCTTTGGCATAGGCAAGTATCTGGTGGATTTCATCAATGGTGAAAATCTGTATTTTTTTCTGCGTCACCTTGGGACGTTCTACGGTGCCTATAGGGTTCTTTGCTAAGATGTCCAGAGCCACGGCTTTTTTAATGGCCATGTTAAGCAGCTCGTAGATCTTTTTGATATACGATGTAGAAATTTTCCCATCTAGGGAGTTGATTAAGGCTTGCACGTCCATCCCCGTGAGTTTCTGTAGGGGAATGTCGGCGATGGGCTCTATTTTCTCCAAAATAGCGAAATACAAGGACAGCGTGCGAGGTCGTACATTCTTCTTGTAGGTGTCGATGTATTGCAGGATCCATGCCCCTGTGCGCATGCCGGAAGGCGTCACGAAAGTGTTGTGGCGGATGCTATAGCGGTTATCCTCTAGCCAGTTCTCCGCCTCTTCAGTGGTGGGGAACCGCTTCACGATGCGCCTTCCCTCTGGAGTGATGAAAGAGGCGGCGTATCTTTTCTTTGATTTCTCGTAGTAAATGGACCCTTGCCCATTGGGGCGTCTCATGATAACTCTTCCTTTCTATAGAATACCTTTATCCAATCGCTGCATCCCAGAAATGCCTTTATCCCCCTATCAAAATAAAGGTATTGCCATTTGCCGACCTTTGCAAAATGGAGGGAACCGTCGCAGAATTTGCAACAGCTGCTAGCGATATGTAAACCATTTTCGTGACTTCACGAAAATGGTTATTTTTTATTGGACACTTTGCTAGCGGCTAGCCATTTAGCATCTTGCTCTAGTTCCTCCAAGTCCTCTCTATCGGCTGCCTCTGCATCGAAGGATTTCCGCCTTGCATCAAAAGCAGAGTATACTGCATCTACATGGTTCATCATCTGCTTATGAGAAACCGTCCCTGCAGAATCGAGGACAGGAATGCCGTAACTGGTAAGCAAACGGTCCGCCTCCTCACGCCAGAAAGAAAGGGTTAAATCCTTCCGAAGCTTTACGCGGAATTCAGCACTTTCCAAGAAGATAGTGACTAGGCGGTTCAGACTATCCAATTCATCAGCAGTCAGATAGTTCTTAGCCGTATAGATGTCCTTCCGGCGGACGATGCCGCCCTGCCAGGAAGTCAGAGCCATGTTAGGCTTCGCTGCATCGGCACGGTCTAGGATAAGCTCCGCAGCCGTTCGACCCGTTACACCATAGATGAGCTTGTTTTGTACCTCAGAGAAAAAAGAAATAGCGCTCCGATCTGTCTTGTCATAATCGGAAGATAGGGCAAAAAGATCCCTGAGCTTCTGATAGAAACGCTTTTCGCTCGCACGGATATCCCGAATCTTTTCCAGTAATTCATCGAAATAGTCCGGGCGTCCACCAGGATTCTTTAATCGTTCAACATCCAGGATGTACCCTTTCTGCAGGTATTCTTTAAGTACAGAATTCGCCCACCGGCGGAACTGAGTACCTCTGGGGGAGCGTACACGGAAACCAACTGCCAGAATGATATCAAGACTATACAGGGCGACAGGTTTATCCGAGTTTGCAATATTCACAAAATGAATATTGCTTTTTTCATCTAATTCGCCCTCGTTGAGAATATTGGCTATGTGTTTGGAGATAGTCGGCTGTTGACGACCAAACAATTCCGCCATCTGCGCCTGCGTACACCACACAGTCCCATCCTTAGCAAGCAAGCTCACATTGGCCTGTCCGTCATCAGTGTTATAAATAATCAGATCGTCCATAAAATACTCCTTTTATGATTTTCCAACGCTGGCCAAACGTGCCACATCACTATTTTGCGGACGTTCGCAAAATAGTAGGAATGTAAACCATATCGTGAACGTGCACGGAATGGTTTAATAATCAACTGCTGCAAAATTTGCAACTACTCACACCTAGACCATTTTCGTTACCCCGCGAAAATGGTCTCTTTTTATTGTTTGATCACTGAATACTTCGCCACCGCCAGCCCGATGATCTGGATGGAGTCGCAGTTGTCAGAGTTAAAGATCATCGGCGGATATTGCGGGTTCATGGACACGAGGGTGCAGCCGTCTGGATTTTTGTAGAAGCGCTTCAGGGTGGCGTCGTCGTCGATACGGACGGCGGCGATCTGGCCGTCATCTACGACGGGCTGGCTGCGGATGAATACCACGTCACCATCATGAATGTCGGCACCGATCATGCTGTCCCCGCTTACGATGAGCCCGAAGTCTGCGTGTACGCCAGTATCACAGGGCAGAAAGGCTTCTATATGCTCATCAGCGAGTATCGGCTTTCCGGCGGCGATCTGTCCGATGATGGGGACCATGCGCCTTTCGATGGGGACAATGTTTTTGAGTTTGAAAATATCTGTATTGGTATCGCTCTTGCCTAATAGGTAATCCATGTTTACATTGAAGAAGTCGGCAAGCATTTCTAGTGTCTCATAGTCAGGGCGTCGCTTCCCAGATTCATACATACTTACGGCACTACGGCTTAACCCTGTCATTTTTGCAAGTTCCCCTTGCGTGATGTTTTTAGAGCAGCGAAGGGATTTCAAACGTTCGTGAAATTTCATGATAGGCCTCCTTATAAAATATGCCATCATAGGTAATATATCACGAAACGTGGTGATAATCTAGGGAAAATTCACAAAATGTGTTGACACGATGCGTGGCGAGTGGTACATTATAAACATAGCCACGAAACGTGGCAAATGAATGGAGGTGATATAATGCCAAACGCAATAACAATAGGTAGCACTTTAAGAAAACTGCGTGGTAAGGCGCCAAGAAGTGCGGTAGCCGACGCATGTGGGATTAGTATTTCCGCCCTCACTATGTATGAAACCGGAAAGAGAATTCCCCGCGACGAGATCAAGGTAAAACTGGCTAGGTTTTATGGTAGGACGGTAGAGAGTATTTTTTTTGAGCAAGAGTGCCACAGAATGTAACATGCCAAGAAGGAGGATCAACCATGAGAGTATTGAAAGATGCGGACAAGGTACTTCGCATCATGCGTGCGAAACTGGACGAGCTTCACAAGAGATTCGATGAGGCGGACGGAGAAGAAGCCTCGGAGATTAGCGGGCAGGAGGTCGCGATCATCGACATCGTGGGGCAAGTTCGCCACGCGATCGAGGGCCATGGCTACTTCGGGGCGGATGACATAGCGTGGGTCTATGACTACGTTGACGACGCTGAGGGAGAAGCCAACAAGCACCACCGTAATCCCAGAGACACTTGGTTCATGAAAGGCCTCGCTAAGAGCGCCGCATGGGCCATGAAAGAAATCGAAAAAAGGATGGAGGAGGAACCATGACGAGCGAAGAGTGGGGAAAACATGTTGCCGTACAGAGGAGAGCCCTCCGCAATGCGGTCGGGCTGCTTTGCCAGTCGTTACAAGTAGCAGGTGTACCGTTGTACTCGATGGAAATCGTCGAGCGTGGCAGCGATCGCCTGGTCAAAGTTACGTTCACGTGGGGTGAGCGCTGGGCGGACATCAGCACGGACGCCCCGCAGACGGCGCTCTGGGACATCCTGCGGCAGATCCCGGAGCTCAGGTAACCATTAGGAGGTGCCATCATGGGCAAAGAAAAAAGGTGGATCTCCGCGAAGGAATACGCGGAGACCCACGATCTCCCAGTAAGTACCATTCGCAGGTACTGCCGGGCAGGGGAAATCCCCTGCTTTAGGATTGGCCAGCGGTTCATGTTCAACCCCAAAGACATGGATGCCTTCCTTGAGTGGAAGGCACGCGAGGGGCTGAAAGATAGACCGGGGACCTTCTTGGAAGCTTTGAAAAAGGCGAAGGAAGGGACAAGGATTTCTGTCTGGCGAGCCAGACAGAATGAGGAGAAGGCCATGGAGACGACCTAAAGGAGGAACGAAATGAGAGAAAAAGCAATGAGAGAAGTGATCCGCGCACAGCTTGGCGCGCTTCGCGCGGACGCAGGTGTCGAGCTGGTCGCCTGCAAAGATGAAGGCGTCGGGGACTACCTGACGGGGAAGGCTGACGCCCTCACCGTTGCCATGCAGATGGTGGAGTCGAAGGCGCTGCTCGAAAGCATGGCACATTTCTTGCGCCATGAGGAAACCCGCAATATGAATATGGCGGAAAGCGCCCGTTTGTGTTCGAAGGACACGATGGCACGGCTCCGTGAGGGGGCAGCTGCCGGATACATGGCGGCCTCCAGAGTGGTGACCGAGATCAGGGAGATGAATAAATCATGACTAGCGCAGAAGCAGTAGAGGTCGTCCATCAGATGATGGACGACCGCGAGCAAGAAGAAGCGAGAACCGCGGCTCTCGCTTCTCAAGTAGTCACGAAGAAATACGATCCTAGCGCCGCACGCCAGAGGTTCTGGAAGGAAGTGGCGATCTATCCGCTGACGCTG